>ERZ780178.1206-NODE-1206-length-16850-cov-20.367312_pt1 | contig 16850 bp, 19 predicted proteins | sample MGYA00511018_ERZ780178 | MGnify/ENA primary metagenome ERZ780178 (study PRJEB29588, sample SAMEA2151439) | human gut metagenome | biome: human gut; feature: human-associated habitat; material: faeces | place: Denmark | collected 2008/2010 ...
CAATAAACGCACAAACTATTCGAACGCCTGCTACATCATTGAGATATGTCTGTATATTTTCTGTTGTAAATTCATATCCCATCTTCTGCAGTTTATCGTAAATACTATTGGGCTTCTTAATTCTTGTTTTTATAAAAGAAATAGGATTTCGATTGTTCTCAACTGAAAATTCATCATCCAAAACCTCAAGTTTAGTTTGTATCTCCCGAATAGCACAACGATACATCATCATTAAATTATAAAATTTTGTAGCATTATTTAAAAACTGTAGTGATTCCGGACTGTTCATCCTGAGTTTTTTTACTTCATCTTTTGTCATGGAACTTTCCTTTCTACCTCATCCCTGATTTCAAAACATTGCCATACTTCAGCAGACGGTAAGCAGCCGTTATCGCGGTAAAGGTCTTGCCCGCACCTGTTGCCATCTGTACCAGTGCCTTGGGGCGGTTATCCGCGAAGGACTGATCCAAGTTGTTGATGGCGTTAATCTGGCACTTACGGAAGCCGTTGGTGTCCAGCGGCGGGAAGTGCTTCATATTGTTCCGAATGGTATCGGGCTGCCTTAGCAAATCCCGCAGCGTTTCCGGGCGGTGGAACGAGAATACTGTTCTGGAACGATACTTGATGTCCTTATAATCGGTAAAACGAATGATTTTGTCCGTTGCTTCATAGGCAAACCGAATGGCATACTCGTTCTTTATCCATTTGAAGGTGCTGTTGGCATAGCGGCCCGACTGCACTTCCACGTCCGTGATATGCTCTCCGGCTTCTTCGCGCTTGGCTTCGACTACGCCCACGGGCTTACCATCAACAAAAAGGGCATAATCGACCTCACCCGTACTGGTGGGGAACTCACGAACAGCCACACCAAGAGAAGCGGAGAGATTCAGCCGTTTCATGTTTTAAATCACCCAGCCGGATTGATTCAGCTCTTCATCAATCGCAAGACGCGCCTTTTCTTCCGGGGTCATGTTCTTCGTCATCCCTTTCGTCTATATACTCCATAATGTCACCGTAATCGACATTAAGTGTGCTACATATTTTTCCAAGGACTGTAAGCGTGACTTCTTCATCTCTGCGGAGTTTAGTCATTGTGTTCGGTGCAACGCCGGAGGCTTTCCGCAAATCGGCTTTGCTCATTTTTCTATCGACTAATAGTTTCCATAAACGGTTATACGAAACAGCCATGACGCCCTCCTGCGTATACTTTATTATGATTATACCATTCATTGCCGCACCTCGCAAGAGTGTGCGAAAGTTTAGCAAAGTAATCGGCAAAATAATCTTCAATTTCAGTTTCTTCCATTACTATCCCGACTTTATAACTTCTTGAATGCTATCTGAAAAAGAAAAACCGCTGTGCAGCCGACAGCGGTTCATCGTCATATTCTGTTTTCAGAACAGCCAAGCAAATAATGCTGCTGCAGTGACAATCAAGGCACTTCCTGCCAGCGATAGCAGCATCGGTGCTGCAAACGGGCATAACAGCAGCGCCACAAGCGCCGAAGCTGCCGCCTGTGCATAGCTGCCATCTAACAGTGCAAGGAAAGCCGCAAAGCCGCCCAGCCCGGCAAGAATCATACCAATACTGCCGCAGATACCATACAGAAGATTAAGTACAAATCCCGCCGCATACAGCAGCGCAATCACTGGCAACGCAAGTAGGCGTACAATCCACAGTACAACGATGTTCTACCAGTTCTTTGACCTTTTTCAATGTAAGCATTTTGTCCACCTTTCTGCCGTTCGGCTCCGGGTGAACTGAAAAAAGCAGCAGAAATCGTCTCAGATTCACCCGTTTTTTAAAACGGGAATCTAAGATTCCTCTTGCTGCTTTCTACTTTTGGGAAGTCCCTATACTAATAGGAATCCGCAGGGGCATTTTGGAATACAGTTTTAAAAATTTTTTTGAAAAACAAAAAAGGCCGGAACAGGATGAACTACTTGCAGGCGCACTTCTGCGCTGCTTTCGCTCATTCTGTTCCGGCCAATATCACATATTGCTACGGTATCGCTCTAAACAAACAGATATTGTATTGTAGACCCAAAAGAACATCTGATGGAGCTGGTCGGCTAACTAAGTGCCGCCTAAACTTCCACCTTTGCACTCTCAGTGTCCGATGAAGGATTCTGCTTCAGGCGTCTTTTCGCTGATCCTCCTCTGTGATAAACTCGATACTCTTCACGGGCAGACCGTGAATGCGCTCCACCAGAGATTCAGCAGAAATGTAATCTTCACAGCCTCCACGCTTGATCTGAAGCATATTTTTCCCATCAACGACACTGCGATTTCCAATCCGCAATCCCTTCGGAGTGCGGATCTCATGTTCTCCATTACTCATCTTTTTCACGGCCTCCTTTTTATGGTTTGAATTTCACCTTTTTGTTCATTCCGTTTCAACTTAATGGACTCTTCTGAACTTTTCTTGAATTTCACCTTTTTCACTTGCATATTTACGCAATTTCCAGTATAATAGCCATAAAAGTTGAAAGAATATAGCATAATTATATTCAAGTAGTGTCGCGGTGTCAAGAGGAAAATGTGAAATATTATTGCACATTCTGAATTGAATATTTACAAATTCCGTTGCACATTGTTACAGTACGATAACTGCTCCATAGAAAGGTTGCAAACATGAAATTTGGAGAGAAAGTTCGTGATTTACGAAAGAAGCATTCCTTAACACAGGACGAATTGGCAAAGTGTCTGGGTGTCAGCAAACGAACAGTCATCGGATGGGAACGTGATGGTCGCTACCCTCGCAATGTTGAAATACTTGAAAAAATGGCCGATATATTCCATGTGCCTCTGACCTACATACAACCGGATCAGTCTTTATTCATTGAACGCGCTGCAGCAACCTACGGAAAAAAGGGTAAAATAGAAGCCCAGCATCTCGCATTCGAGCTTACTGAGCTTTTTGCCAGCGGAGAGTTGACCGCGCAGGATATGGACGGCATCATGTATGAAATGCACAAAGCCTATTTTAAGTACCGCGAGCAAGAACGAGAAAAGAACCGAATGTGCCGCTCTGGGGCTTTGGGAAAAAGCCGTTGAATCTCACCAGCCTATCCTTATCAACATCCAAAAATTCATCATCGAAGCCGTTCCACAAATCCTCTGCCACCAGCTTGCTCTGCTCATCGACTGCAACACAAGCCGCCATATCGCCGTGTTCCTCATGCTCCAGCAGGAAGAACTTTTCCCCACCGATCTCCGTTTCATCAACGGCATACCATGTACCGAGATGCCCCTCGACTGCGATGTGGTCGGAATCGCCGTGGATCAGACCATTTCTTTTCTGCTGCTGTTCCTCCATGAACTCTCGCACGGTCAACTCCGCGCCTGTGAAGTTCAGCCCATCCTCTCCAAGTTCCAGCCGCCCGTCTGCGCCAAGGTCAAGTTCTTCGGCCATCAGGACAGATGCTGCATGGTTCACCACCACCGTTTTCTCCACTGTAATGGGCTGGCCGGGGTCGTAGTCCGAGCCGCGCAGATCATAGCGATATAAGCCCTCCGGCACTTCTTCATCCCGCAGTCGGCCATTGCTGAAAAGACCGGGCTTATCAAAGATTTCGATTTCCTGCAATTCTTCGTTCAAAAGGTTCTCTTTCTGCAAATCCATATTCCTTTCCTTGAAAAATTCCGGCAGTTCAGCAAAGCCGATGCTGTCCACATAGTAGGCTTTGACCGTACTGCCATCATTGAGTACCACCACATCACTGACCGACAGCGAATGCCCCGTAAAGTCTGCCGGACGCTGGATATTGAATCGTTCATAAATGCCATTTCCGTCATTCATGTACATTCTGCACTCCTCACTTTTTCTATATAAACAGCAACAAACCCACGGCGGATCGCACAAAGGCAATCCACCGTAGGCTTGAACTCTCCTGCAATCTTTATTTGCTGCTCCTTTTTGTGGGTCAAAACAGAGCTTCCAAAAGCCACCTACATATAACCCTCAGGATTTCCCGCTTCTTGCAGTTTTTCAACAAATAAAACATTTGAAGGACAACTCAAGCCGTCAAAACCATTTAGTTATCGTAGGTTTTCTTGGTTGACCCTATGCGGTTGTCAAGTAAGGAACAAAAAATTTTACAAAAAAAAATAAGCCCTACAAGGCTTTCAGTCGGTTTCAAACCGATCTGAACCTTGTAGGGCTTACCTACACTCTATATGTTCTTTTCTTGATTATGATTATGCCCCATGGGCATCCATTCTGTTACGCGGCGGATTAACTCTTCTAAATTTAACCGCCCGCTCAGGTGTGGTTTCAGGGCAATCCGCATCAAACGTGATTGGCATTTTCTTTGCCGCTTCCAGTTCTGCGAGTTCTTCTTTTGTAAATGCAAGTTCCTGTTTCAGTTCCATAGACATTTCACTCGTTTTTACCATAATAAAGCCCCCTTTCAAATTCGGTAGCCATTCGTGCCGAAATCAATCTTGTCACATCTGTTTTTGTACCGCTTTCTTCAATTCTTACTCGTTCAGTATATACAACAAATAGTATTTCATTCACCTTTCCGATGAACTGGTCTATATTGCCAATCAATGCACCCTCTGCTTTTTGAGAAATCCGTCCAGCAGAAGTATCGCCTATGGTGTTATATCGATCTTCGTCATAGCTATGATCCTCATCATAAAACTCGATTCGGTCATAGTCAAAGAAGATACGCGCTGCACTCTTAAATGAAATTCCGTGTTTTTTAATATTTATCTGATTTTTATTATCATCGTATTCAAAGGCCATTCCTCCCAGTGAGAAACTAACCATCCTGTTATCTTCCATCGGCCTCACCGCCTCTCTCCGAGCTTCATAATCTCCCTATTATACTTTCATCTTACCATAAAACGCCTTGCATATCAAGCTGGCAGATGTAAACTTTTCAACATAGATTTGTCCATATTGCTCTTTCTTGGCATCATGCCGTCCTTTAAATCGATGACTTTTTTCTGCTGGCAATCCCTTTGCCTCTCATTGTCTTCACTTCTTCTTCAAGGTAATAGTCACCATGATAGAATTTAGAAACATCCATATCAAGAGCTTCAATTACTCGACACGCCAAGCCAAAAGAACAGGTCAAAATACTTCTTTCCCCAGATTCCAACCTTTGATATTGACGCAAAGTTATTTTTGCGCGATCAGCAATCTCTTGTTGCGTCAGCCTTAACATTTGTCGTTTTTTCAATAAGACGGCTGCCGCTGTTGGAATTATCGTTTGAAAGCCATCTAAAATTCCGGCACGCATAATATCGGCTCCCTTCATCACGTCCATTTGGACGTATTATACGTCCAAGTGGACGTGATGTCAAGTTGTACACTTTTGAGGCGAGAGGGCACTTTGTTCATCTTTTTCAAGCGAAATGATAACTGCATTTTTCTCGGCATCATACCGTCCTTTAAACTGATGGTCTTTTCCTGCTGCCAGACCATTTGCTTCCAGCAACACCTGAATGAACTGTATTCCGTTAATCATCATCCGACACTGCCCATCGGTCAGTAGCTTGTCCGGGACCTTAAAGGACATGGGATGCTCCGCAGCACACGGCGTGATTGCAATAGACTTCCGATCTTTCCTCTGCAAAACGCAGATATAGGCCGGACTTCCAAGAATACGGATAACATCTTTCCCAACATTCATTCTCCGGCTTTCCGCCGGAATTGTCACTCGCAGGTTCATAACTCGCCCAGAATTCATGTCGGCATTCCTCTCTCAGCAATCTCATTGCCCGATTGTTGTACGTTTTCAAGCTGTCCCGGTAAATCTGGCAAAGGTATATTTTCAGATTCTTCACGTTGCGGAATCGGTATTGAAGTAGTGCCTGCTTCCCGTTCGGGCTCATCCAATACAGTAGAACTCTGATACCCAATGAAGTCTTCAAACATGTTCATCTGATGGTCTGCAATATAGTCATTATAAGATTTTCCGATACGGTTCTTATAGGCATCCGGGAAGAATTTCATCTGCTTTTTCTTCATTTCACCAGTAAGCGGATCCGTATATTCCTGTGGCTTCGGGGTGAACATGATTGCTTCTTCCAAATCAAACAACATACAAAGACCCTGATCTGAATTAGCCACCCGTCCAAGCACTTTATAACGGCATTCCCGATTCCAGTTCATGAGCCTGAAGATATTTTCCACAAATTCCAATGATGTAATATCCTTATTCACCCAGTTTTCGTCCTTCTGTCTTGCCCATTCAACAGATGCACTGTCCTCTTCCGGGCACATAATCAACGCAAGCCGCTTCTTATTGGGGTGCAAAATCGGAAGGACATACTTGATTCCTTCAAAAAGCCGAATGCACGCCATATTAAATTTCATAACACCATATTTTATGCTCACTGCAGGTTTATTCAGCATGGAAAACTGGGTGCGCGGCGGAAGTTCATAGCCATCGAACTTTTCGTACTCCAGTTCTCTTTTATGTTCTTTCCGTATCTGTGCAAGTTCACGAATCAAGGAGATTTCCCGAACGCTCAGTTCCTGCGTCCTGCTTTTTTCTTCCATTCTATAAGTTCCTCCTACATCGACATCAAAAGATCATCCAGTTCACGTTGAACTTCATTTCTGCTTGGAATTGCACCAATCATGGGATTTTCTACGACTTGGCCAGATTCCATCACATCACTAACTGTAATGCTCTGAACCCATTTACTCCGATATAACCGGCATTTCAGATTCATCGAACAATTTTCTTGTTCATACTGATTTTTCCCAGTCAAAATCCGGGACTCATCTAATTCAAAAATCAGAAATTTTGCATTTCCCTGACCCCGGCAGATACCACGGCACTGGTAACGGCAATTCATTTTCCAGTTCAACGTTTGAAGAATCAGGCCAGAAAACGCTCTGGCTGAAAAGGCACTATGAACGTCATTGTCATCTTGCCAGTGCATCGCCGTTGAAGAGCCATGATCGCTCTTTCGCAAAATCACGACCTGCAGAATCGGATGATAGAGCAGTTCCACATATTCGCAGTTGTCCAGCCGGGTGTGGCATGCCTTGCTGAACCGGATCCCATTTTTTGATATTGTCATGACCGGGCTGCTTTGATTGATAAAACATATGCCAGATACCGTCAAATAATCAGATGGCAATGCCATATCCAACTTCTTTCCAGACCGAATTTCTGCCATCTTGTTCAGTTTCGCCACCTCTTCCGGCAGATAGGTGCTCAGGCAAAGGCTGCGGATGCTTTCGGCATTGATACCGTTCCAGTTCGGATGGATCCCCACAAAGCCTTTCAATGCTCCCTGCCGGATTACCACAATATCCTGCACACCGCACTTTTTGCTGCTGGATGCCACAAGATGTGCAGCCCGTGCAATCTCCGGCGAAACAATTGCTTCGTGATGTTCCGGGACATAGGCAGAGCAGCGATTCCCATTGTTCTTTGTAACCTTGCCCAGCTTGTAGTCCACCACGATGCTCTTCCGGGCTTCCAGATCACCCCAGCGGCGTTCATTTTTCATGATGTTTGCTACCATCACACCGTTCCACTCCTGCCTGCCGCGCAGGGTGCTGCGCTTTTTCTGCGTCAGGATCATTGCAATCTGATCGTAGTTATACCCTTGAATAAATGCCAGAAAGATAAACCGCACCGTCTTTGCTTCTTCCGGCTCAATCACAAGCTGTCCATCCTTCGTATGCCGATACCCCATCAGGTCAGCCACCGGGTACTGACCTGTCATAATACGCTGGTCATACGAAAGGATCATGCGGCGACTCTTATTGCCCGATTCCCAGTCTGCCAAAAGAGCCTGAATGTCAAGACTGTATTGACTGCTTGGATTCAGCGTGTAGATGTTTTCCGTTTCAAAGTACACGCCAATGGGATGTGCCGGGTGCATGGTTTTCAGGGCCGCGATCTGCGTCATGCAATCTGAAAAATTCCGGGCAAAACGTGAAATGCTGGCACAGATAATCAAATCCATCTTCTGGTCTTTGGCATCTCGCATCATGCGTTTAAACGCATCACGTTTCCGCAGCGATGTGCCGGATTTTCCTTCATCGCTGTAAATGCCCTGCAAATTCCAGTTTTCCGTTTCTGCAATCTTTTTGGTGTAATATAGAGTCTGGTTTTCAATGGAAGAAATCTGTTCTTCGCTAGAGGTGCTGACACGGGCATAAACCGCTACACGCTTCAGGTCACTGTCGTAAATCGATGGTGTCGGTTTCGCCGGACGAAAGTAGTCTTTTGCCGTTTTCTGGCCCTGTTCTGCCTGCTTATGGATTCTGTCCCGAATTTCAGCTTTTCTCTTTTCGGACTCCAAATGCCTACTTTGCCAGTCTGCTCCACACGGCAGCATGTCCACATCTTCTGCTGGGATATGTTCTACGTTCATTTTTCTTCAGCCTTTGTCATTTCATCTTCCAGTCGAATTCTCCACTCAAGATAATCTTTCCTTCGGATTGATGTATATTTTTCGGCCAATTCTTTCAGGTTCTGACGCTGATTCTCAACATCAAGAATCGTGTCAATTCTCTGGTCGTCATCATCTGTAACAATGTCCACCCGCATCGGCAAATCAAACAGATATTTCAGCAGAAAACAGAAATCACAGGTATTCGCTGCAAGGTAGGCCCTTGTCTGCGAGAAAATCAGATTTACGGAACCATTTTTGCAATCTTTGAGCAGATGCACCATTTCCGGGCGTTTGTAAATTTCCTTATTCCCCGTAATGTCGATGTAAACACCAACCAGCCTTTTATCCGCATCATCTCTGAACTTTTCAGCATAGTAGGAACTGTGATAGGCCACTGCTGCATCCTTAGAGCGTTCCCACAGTTTTGCAAGTTTCACATAGCCGCCAACCTTATACTTGCGGTCCATTCATAGCACCTTCTTCCAGCTGAACACTCCAATACCATCTCCGCTTCTTCTGGTAGCAGTGGATTCCCATTTCCGTTTTTACCATCCGCGCCACTCGTTTGCTGACCCCCTCATTGTCCAGACGGCAATAAATTTCATTCGCGCTCATATCACCTTTTTCAAGAAAATGCTTAATCCAATAGACCGCTTTTTGCTGTTCCGATTCAAATTCGGGTTTTCTATCTGGTTTCTGATTTTCAAAAGATTGCGGCCTGCATTCCAGCCACTGAAAGCCCTTGTCGGCGGAAATGGAAAAACGGATGTCTTCTGCCGTAGGCGCAAGACTGTTTTTGATTTGATGTACGATTCTTATATCAGGGTTCTCTGTATCTCGCTCCACCTGCAGGACGCTTCGTGCTGCTGCCACAACATCAATGCTACCAAGGCTACGGTACAGCCCTTTGGAGCCTTCTTTTTTGTTGAGGTGGCCAATCAGAACGATGGCGCAGTCATAGCCCGCAGCCCACATTCCAAGGCGGCGCATAAGTTTCCGTGCCCTGCCTGCGATCTGCAAATCGGAATCACTGCCAAGATAAGCCTGAATCGGGTCGATCACGACCAAGCGTGGCCGGAATTCAATGATTGCCTGACGGATGCGCTCATCGTCCAATGTGAGGCCGTTATAAACCTCTTCATTGATGAAAGCAATCTTCCTGCAGTCTGCCCCGCAGCGTTCCAATCGGGGCTTTATCGTATCCGAAACGCCATCCTCGGAGCACTGATAAATCACTTTTTGCGGCACGCCTATCTTACAGCCATCCGGGGTCTTACCTCCTGTTGAAAGTTCCGCAATCAGATTCATCATCATGGTAGATTTTCCATCGCCGGGATCACCCTGTAGCAGTGTGATTTTCCCGATTGCAATAAAGGGATACCACAGCCACCGTACATCCGTTGACTGAACTTCGCTGTACAGCGTCAGTAATTGCTCCACGTTGTTCCTACCACCTTATTATTGCTATTTAATTTCATGCTTTTATTATACTCCTGTCAGGTGATTTTTTCTGTGAACCAGCAGTTCACTTGTTGCTCAAAATGTGAACTGTTGGTTCACATTTTGGCCTCAGAAGCCATCTCCGCTAGAGGGAAAAAATAAGAATTCTGACTTCTATGCAAATTACCTCTTTGGTTCCTCTTGATTCATTTCTCCATAAGTCAAATAATTAAAGTATCTTATGCGGGCATTTGAAAGGAAGATCACTATATGTCCGTAAATCGTACTTCTCTAGGAAAACGAATCAGCTTCTACCGTTTAAAATCGAATCTGACGCAAGAAGTTCTTGCCGCAAAAGTCAACTGCAGTCGTGAATACATTGTCCAAATCGAAAATGGCACAAAGGTTCCAAGCCTTTCTGTTCTTGTCAAAATTGCCAACATGTTATCCGTTTCCGCGGATGAGCTTTTGCTCGACTGTCTTGAATATTCATCTTCCTCTGCAAACTCTGAAATTCATCGCTTGCTGTTGGACTGTAATGAAACTGAACAGACTGTCATTATCCGCATGGCAAAGGAGTTAAAGGCCATTCTTGTCAGCCTTGGAGTTTAACATTATTTCGCAGTAAAAAGCACAAAATAAAACGGCCCGCATAAGCTGCAGACGCACCCTCGAATTCTCCTGGGTGCTGTCTGTGGTTTACGCGAGCCTTCGATTTTTTGCTTCTGAAATTCTGTATTTACCTTAAATCAAGAAATCGCTGCACTTACTTTTCCTCATAACTGTTCAATGCATCCTCAAATGTAAAGCGAATTTTCACACGTTCATCGTTGAAAACCTCGATGCGGTCAATAAAGGTTTCCACCACATTCTGTGACAAATGCATCACATCGCCTGCTTCTCCCACCGTATTCATCATAGCTTGCAAATTATCCGTATCCTTTTTCACAGGCTGGAAAATTTGATCTTTCTCGGTACGCAGCCTTTGAATCTGCTCCATTCTTTCATCTTCCTGCACTCTGTAGGCATCTCTCTGCCGGATGAATTCTTCCTTGCTCATATTTCCGTCGGCATACTGCTCATACAGTGCAACACGAAGTTTTACGAGCTCTGCCTTTTCTGCACTCAGCTTTTCTTCCTGCCGTTCCAGTGCGGAAAAGCAAATCAACGCTTTGCGTTCCCGTTCGTGCAGGATTTCCAGTACATACTCTGCCTGCTTTATCTGCGCTGTCAGCGCATTTCGGACGATATGTTCCAGCAGTTCCTCGGAGATCGGGATTCGCTTGCAATGGCTGTCCACCGCTGTGGCCGAAAATCTGCAGTTAAACGAGGGGCCAAGCTTCTTGAGTACACGATATTTCATCAGCTTCTGGCAGTAGCCGCAGTAGACCTTGCCTTTCAAGGGATACTGGTGTTTTGTGTAGTTCCCGGCCTGGTGCTTCCCATGCTGCAGCATAATGACCATTTGTGCCTGTTCAAATTCCTCCGGGGTCACAATGGCGGCATGGCTGTCCTCAATACGTACCTGCTGTTCCAAGGGAGCGCGCAGAACCCGATGCTTACAGGGAACCAGCATAATGAATTTCGCGCCCACATAGGTTCCCTTATACTTCTCATTTTTCAGAACATGGTAAACCGTTCCACTTGTCCAATGGCTGCGCTGCAGATCCCATGCTTTCTGCTCGCTGTACACATGGCTTTCCGCCACATGATACGCTGCCGGAGTTGGAATCTGCTTTTCATTCAGGATTTTTGCGATGGTGCCTGTTCTGTTGCCCTGCAATGCCAGTTCAAAGATCAACCGCACATATCGACTGGCTACCGGGTCGAGGATCAGCTTATGGCAATCGCTCGGGTCCGGCAGGAATCCAAACGGGCGGTATCCTCCGAGATACATTCCTTTTTTCTGCATCACATGGTCTGCTGCTGCGATTTTAGCGGAGAGGTCCCGGCTGTAGGATGCGTTGATGATGTTCTTAATGGCTACTTCCAGTCCACATACATCGTTTCTGATCTGCATTCCACTGTCGTAACCATCGTTGACGGAGATGAAGCGAACGCCCAGCAACGGGAAGATTCGCTCCATATAATCGCCTGCTTCAATATAGTCACGGGCGAACCGGGAAAAGTCCTTTACGATAATCGTTTTCACCTTTCCGTCCTGTGCATCTTGAATTAGCCGCTGAAACGCAGGACGGCTTGTAGATGTGCCGGAGTAGCCATCGTCCACGTACTCCTGACGCGGCTCTGTTGCCAGTTCGGGGCGGGCCATGATGTACCCCTCTACCAGTCCGCGCTGGCCCTGAATGCTGTTGCTCTCGGTCTTATCTGTTCCCACATCCTCGTCCGCAAGAGAAAGCCGGTAATAGGTTCCGATCATCTGCTGCTCACCGCCTTTCAAACGTATAGATCAATTCTGCCTTTACAATCTCCGCAGCACGATTTTCCAGATTATTCATACGGCGTACCCATTCCATCTGGTTCTCTTCTTTCAGTTTTTCTGAAGTTTCCTCACGCTGACTCATCTGCTCGATCAAGACCTTATACCGCTCTGCAGCCTGCTCTTCCACATTTGCCAAAACAGTATCCAGCTTTCCACTCAGCAGCAGGCTCTGATAATAGGCTGGTTTTCGCAGTTTCAGGTACGCCTTGTGCAGCATCCCCCAGCGGCCAATCGGACGGGTCCGTGGCAGTTTCAAGGCTGGCAGATAATAATCACCCACCAAAACATATTCCATTCCTGTCCGGGCATCATAGATTTTTTCTTTCATTGTCTGTCCTCCTTTTTCGTTAGAACACAAATTCCGTGTAAGTATTTCTCTTGTGATCCACTTCAATTTTCTTTACATACTGCTGCAGATTATCTGCCGTTAAAAGAACCTCTGTGTTGCCTGCGATTTGCTTTTTCTGCTGCAATTCTTCTTGAACAACGACCAGTTCTTTCTCGTTTTCAGCTTTTGTCTGTCTGAATGCCTCAATTTCATTCTCTGCATCCTGCTTCAATTTCAAGAACTTTTCTTTTGAAATTTTTCCAAGGACATACTGCTCGTAGCTGCTGCGCTTCTGTGATTCCAGTCGAACGATATTGCCTGACGCCTGTTCAATTTCACGTTTTGTAGCTATTTCTTTTGATTGGAGTTTGCTTTTCCCAGAGCTTTTCCGTACCAGCTTCTGCAAATCACGGTGTTCTTCCATCCGCTGGTGCAACTCCTTGTTAATGCCGTTCCAGAGGTCTTTCTCTGAAATTGAAACATGGCAAGATACACAGTAAAAATACAGCGCACCATCACTTTGCCAATGACAAGCCAATTTTTCTCCGCACTTTTTGCAAAAGATTCTGCCTTTGAAAATGTTCGGATTGTTCTCTCTGCGCTGTCTGCACCACTTTTTTCGCTCTTCCTTGACTGCTTGCTCGGCTTCTCGTAATGCGGAAATTTCATCAAACAGTTCCCAGCTGATAATCGCCGGATGGCTATACGGCACCATCCGCCAGCTTTCCCGTGGATTCTGCCCGATTTTCCGATTCGTTTCATCGTAGGCGATGCGGTTATAGACCATTGTTCCTGTGTAGATTGGATTTTCCAGCACCTTTGTCACGAAAACGGTCTGCCATGCTGGGTCCTTTACCCGCAAGGTGTTTTTCAGGTATCCCAGCTGACAGCGGCGTGTAAAAGGTGTCTGGATTCCCTGCGCAGACAACTTCTTTGCAATCTCGCGCTCTTTCATGCCGGATTTCTTCCAGAGAAAAATCCGAACTACCACATCGCTGACTTCCTCATCCAGAACCAAATGATTCTTCTGATTCTTTTTGTAGCCAAATGGAACAGGGGTATAGATTTCTCCCCGCGCTTCCTTAGAGCGAAAGCACGACTGAATCTTCTGGGACAGGTCTTTCGAGTACATTTCGTTGATCATGCTCTTGATTGGCACCAGCATCCCGTCACGGCTCTGGCTGTTCAGGCTGTCATAGTTATCGTTGATGGCGATAAATCTTACGCCAAACAGTGGAAACACTTGCTCCAGATACTGACCTGTTTCCACGAAATTACGACCCAGTCGGGAGAAGTCCTTTACCACAATGCAGTTGACTTTCCGCTCCTGCAGTGCTTTCAGCAACCGTTCAAATTCCGGGCGGTCAAAGTTCATCCCTGTGCACCGCTTGTCCGCAAACACATCCAGCAGCATCAGGTCATCCCGGTGGTTGATATACTCTTTGATGTAAGAAATCTGCACTTCCAGCGATTCCGTATCCCGAAGTACATCATCGAAATCAGACAATCGTGCGTAAATTGCGGTTTTCCAGATACGGTGCTGCGCGTTCTCGGCTTCCCGCTGCGCCACACTTACTTTCTTGCTTACTCTTGCCATAAATCACGACCTTCTTTCAAGCTGACACTTCATGCTGCTTTTGGTGCAATTCCTCCAGCAGGTCTGCAATTTCATCCTGGAATCGGAACGTAATTTTCACCCGATTGCCCTCATAGACTTCGATTTTCTCAATCAATTCGACAATCATCGGGCGGGTGATTTCTTCCAATTTTCGATACTTACGGTACACATCCAGAAACGGATAAGCGTTTGGAGCAGTCTGTAGGTTTTGCCGTTCTGCTTCCAGTTCTGTGATTTTGCGGTCATACTCTTCGATCCGCTTGCTGTACAGTTCGTTGTAGTTCAAAAAATCCTCCCGTGTGAGGATTTCCTCTGCGTAATCCCCATACAATTTTTCCTTAATGCCCTGTGTATGGGCCTTTTCTGCAGTCAGCTGCCGAATCTGCCGTTCGATGCGCCGCACACGGTAGGGTTCCTGTTGGACCTGCCGGATGCTTTCTGCAAACTCTGCTTCCTCCATCACGATCTGGATCTGCATCTGGAGCGCATTCCGCACAATGTTATGGAGTTTTTCATCCCGCAGATTATGGCTCGTGCAACTGCCTTTGTTCTGTTTGCTGCCGGAGCACTGATAATAGATGTACCGCTTTCCTTTATAGCTGGCCGACCTGCGTACCAGCCGGCTGCCGCAGTCCCCACAGTAGAGAAAGCCTGCAAACAGGGCCACCGTTTCGGCATCGTTCGGCCTGCGAGTTTCTGTTTCCAGAATCCGCCGCACCAGTTCAAACTGCTCTGCCGGAATGATTGCTTCATGGGTGTTGTCCACGATTACCCAGTCCCTCATCGGCACGTTCATTTTCTTTTTGGAGCGATAGTCCAGTCTCCTTGTCTTTCCCTGCACCAGTTTTCCAATATAGACCTCGTTGTGCAGAATGCGGTCCACTGCTTTGGCGGACCATGGAGGCTCATCGCTCTTGCGGAAATGCAGGCTCAGCTTTGCACCGCTCTGCAACTTTCGTGCAGCCGGGGACGGCACCTTTTTCGCATTCAATCGGTCTGCGATGCTCTGATTATTCATGCCACTGATCTTCCAGCGGAAAATATCTTGCACTGTTTCCGCTGCCAGTTCGTCCACGATCAGCTTGGTATGATTGCCGGGGTCCTTCTGGTATCCATAGGTTGCAAAACTTCCCACAAAATCACCGCGCTTGCGCTTGACCGCAAGTTGGCTCTTGATTTTGACGGAAATATCCCGGCAGTAGGCATCATTGAGCAGATTCCGCATCGGGACCATGATGGAATCGCTGGTCTTCCACGTAGATTGACTGTCATAGTTGTCTGTCACAGCAATCAGCCGGACCCGCATGACTGGAAAAATGCGTTCCAGATAACGTCCCACTTCAATGTAATTCCGTCCAAAGCGGGACAAATCTTCTTGTGTCAAGTAGGGACTAAAAAAATTTTGAGAATTTACAAGCCGTTCATAGGTGGACAACCACCCATGAACGGCTTGAGTTTTCTCTATGCTCTTTTGCCGTTCTTTGTGCGACGTTTCTTATACGCCGTCTCAAACGCCTCCATCATCGGAGTGACCGGAAGCTCGTTGTCAGGCTTGGACAGATACTCGAACCGGATGCCGTTCTCCCGGAACTTTCGCTCAAACCTCATGAAAGAGGAAGTGTCCCGGCTGATTCGCGAGGTGTCGCGGGTGAGGATCGTACCGATGTCCTGACGCTTTGCTTCGTTCAGCAGGAAGTTCATGATACCTTCCGTATGGACGCCGGAGATGCCGTCTGCCGCCACAGCAGCAGCCACCTCATAGCCTTTGTCCTTCGCATAGCGTTCCAGCTCTTCCCGCTGGTCTGCTGCCGCAAGCTGATCCGCACAGGCAACGCGGATATAAAGAAATACTTTCATTTGGCTTCTCCTTCTGATGTAGTGAGGAAGTCCTTGAACTTCCAGACGATTTCTATGTTGTCAAGATCGTAAATGTAGACCGCAGAAATGAATGCGTGGGTCAGCTCATAGGTCAGAGCTTTGCAGTCGGCGTACTGTTCGCAGACCGCATCCAGCTTTTCATCTGAACAGGCGGTCTCGGAGTCAAGCTCCTTCATCCGCTCGTGACTGCGCTGGATTGCTCCATCGTTTTCAGCAATCTTCACATCCGCTGCCGCCTTCTGCTGAATGTACGCCTCCTTCGTGATGCTTCCGGCTGCATACTTCTCGTAGAGCCTCAGCTTGGACGCCTTGTGCTGCTCGTTCTGCTTTTGCAGAGTGCGGATTTTATCAGCACATTCCTTGATGGCAGATTTCCGCAGATCACCGACTTCGCGGTTCTGTATTGCTTCCTTCTGTGCCAAAGCAAGAAACTGAGTAAGGGCATGGAAGACAACCTTCTCAATATCCATTTCCGGAAAGCTCCTGCCAACCGGACAGTCTGTGTTTCCGTTGTTGACCGAGTGAATGCACTGGAAGTATCGAATGCCAGCCTTGTTCTTTCGGCGTGTCATAGCACGTTTACAGTTACCGCAGCGGACGAGTCCCTTGAGCGGATAGTCATACTGCTTGCGCGTGGGATTCCGTCCTCCGCCTCGAATGACCTTCTGAGCAAGCTCAAAGTCTTCCTTGCTGATAATAGCTTCATGCGTTCCTTCTACGATAATCGGCTCATTGACAACACGCTTTTTTGAGCCGACACCGCAGG
>ERZ780178.1216-NODE-1216-length-16802-cov-2.533469_pt1 | contig 16802 bp, 16 predicted proteins | sample MGYA00511018_ERZ780178 | MGnify/ENA primary metagenome ERZ780178 (study PRJEB29588, sample SAMEA2151439) | human gut metagenome | biome: human gut; feature: human-associated habitat; material: faeces | place: Denmark | collected 2008/2010 ...
CGGCAAAGCCCATGAGAATATCGCCGACGTGCTGCTTGGTCTGATTCTTGGAGAACATGCGGAGCAGAATGCCGGTCACGGAAATAATGCCCGTGAGTGTTGCCGTGGAAAACAGGTCCACCCAGCCGCCGCCTCCGCCGAGGTCCGACAGACAGATGATCCAGCCCGTGATGCTGGTGCCGAGAATAGCGCCCATGACGATGCTGATTGCCTGGCGCACGCGCATCATGCCGGAGTTGACAAAGCCGACGACCATCACGCTTGTCGCCGACGACGACTGAATGACCGCCGTCACCGCCGTGCCGAGCAGAAAGCCCTTGAGGGGCTTGCCGGTCAGCTGATATAAAATCACCTCGAGCTTGTTGCCCGCAACCTTTTTCAGCCCATCTCCCATCAGCGACATGCCGAATAGGAACAGCGCGATGCCGCTGAGCAGGGAAATCAAATTCGAAATACTCATGTCTGGCTCCATATCCATAGAATCACGAATTTAATATAAGCGCCTTACGTTAAATGTTTCAGCAGTTGAATGTTAAATCTATGTTAAATCTTCACTTTCCCATGGATTTTATGCGAATTCTACGTTAAACTTTGACACAGAAACGATGGAGCAGGAGGAAACGGCGTGATTTATTTTCTGGAAGACGACGACAGCATCCGAAAGCTTGTGATTTACGGGCTGGAAAGCCAGGGCTTTGAGGCGGAGGGCTTTTCCCTGCCGTCTGCGTTCTGGCGGGCAATGGAGCAGAAGGCGGCGGAACTGGTGCTGCTGGACATCATGCTCCCGGAGGAAGACGGTCTGCAGATTTTAAAAAAGCTGCGCGCCGCACCGGAGACGAGGCGACTGCCTGTAATTCTGCTCACGGCGAAAAACTCGGAGTTTGACCGGGTGATCGGGCTGGACAACGGCGCGGACGATTTTATCTCCAAGCCGTTCAGCATGCTCGAGCTGATTGCGCGCATCCGCGCCGTTCTGCGGCGCTCGCAGCCCGCACAGTCCGTGCGCGAGTACCGGCTCGGTCCGCTCTACGTCTGCCCTGAGCAGCACATTGTGCGGGTCGACGGGCAGGACGTAACGCTCACCAACAAGGAGTTTGAGCTTCTGTGCCTGCTTCTGGACAACCAGGGGCTCGTCCTCACCCGGCAGGTTCTGATGGACCGCGTCTGGGGCTTTGAGGCAGAGCGCGAAAACCGGACGCTGGACGTTCACATCCGCACGCTTCGCGTCAAGCTCGGCGCAGCAGGCAGCCTCATTGAGACGATTCGCGGCGTAGGCTATAAGCTGGGGTCCGGCACATGACGGGAAAAATCCTGCGCATTTCGTATCTGGTCGCCATCTCGGCGCTGCTGGCAAGCGCGCTGCTGTTTTTCGGCGTCATGTACCGCGACTATGAAGACGGCGCGTTTGCCAGGCTGCGCGCAGAAGCGGCGGCGATCGCTCAGGGCTTGGGCGCCGTGGGCAGCGATTATTTTGACAGCTTCGCGCCGGATGACCGCGTGACGTGGATTGCTGCAAACGGCACCGTTCTCTATGACAGCGCCGCACCGGCGCAGCTTCTGGAAAGCCACGCGGACCGCGAAGAGATCGACCAGGCGCTGCAAACCGGCGAGGCACAGACCTCGCGCTATTCCCAGACGCTTTTGCAGCGCACGTTTTATTATGCAAAGCTTCTGGAGGGCGGCACCGTCCTGCGCGTTTCGTGCACGCAGAATTCGCTCCCTGCGATGATTCTTATGCTGCTCACGCCGTTTTTGTGGGTGGCAACGCTGGTGCTGATTCTCTGCGGCGTGCTGTCTTACCGGCTGGCGCGGCAGATCACGAAGCCCCTCAACGCCATCAATCCCGACAATCCTGCGCCGCTGCCGAGCTATCCGGAGCTGACGCCGCTTTTTGACAAGCTGCGCGAGCAGAACCGCACCATCGGCAAGCAGATGAACGAGCTGCAGCTGCGCCAGCGCGAGTTTACCGCAATCACGGAAAACATGCGCGAGGGCTTTCTGCTGGTCGACTGCAAGATGCATGTGCTCTCCAGCAACCACAGCGCGCTTGAGGTTCTGGGCAGACGGGAATTAAAGCCCGGCTGTCTGTTATACGACGCCGAATGCAGTCAGGAAATATTCGACGCCGTGGATACCGCGCTCTCCGGCTCGCACGCAGAGCTGCTTTTAACCATCGACGAGACGAGCTGGCAGGTGCTTGCAAATCCCGTCGTCGCCTCCGGGCAGGTGGCAGGCGCGGTGGTTCTGTTCATGGACGTCACCGAGCGCGAGCAGCGAGAGCGCCTGCGCCGCGAGTTTTCCGCGAACGTGTCGCACGAGCTCAAAACGCCGCTCACGTCGATCTCCGGGTTTGCGGAGCTTCTCGCCAACGGCATGGTTCCGCCGGAGCGGGTGGGCGAGTTCGCCGGGGATATCTACAAGGAATCCCAGCGGCTCATGGCGCTTGTGGACGATATCATCGAGCTCTCCCGTCTCGAAGAGGAAACCGCCGCGCCGGAGACGGAGCGCGTCGATCTTTATGCTCTCGCGGAGGAAACGCTCGCCTCTCTCCGCCCGGCGGCGGAGCGGCGGGACGTGACGCTCACGCTCCGCGGCGGGGAGGCCGTCGTGCAGGGCGTGCGCACGGCGCTGCAGGAGCTTGCCTATAACCTCTGCGATAACGCCGTAAAGTATAACCGTCCCGGCGGTAGTGTGACCGTCCCGGCGGAAAAGCGCGGCGGTGAAACGGTTTTGTCTGTGGCGGATACGGGCATCGGCATTCCGTATGAGCACCAGAACCGGGTGTTCGAGCGGTTTTACCGCGTGGACAAGAGCCATTCCCGGCAGCTCGGCGGCACGGGACTCGGCCTTTCCATCGTCAAGCATGCCGCGGCGATGCACAAGGCGCGCCTTGAGCTCTGGAGCGAGCCGGACGCTGGAACCAAGATCACCGTCCACTTTGACGGACAGTAAAGCCGTTGAGAACCCCCGGCACGGGCATTGGATGTCTGTGCCGGGGATTTTTTGCTTATTGTGCAAAGTGAATAAATTGAAACGTTTTCCTTTATATAAAACCGGCATTTAGTTTGAAAAATTCCCTGAAAGGGTTGCGTTTTGTGGGATTTACTTCCTTGTTCGGTATAGTACAATAAAACTGCAATGAGTCGTAACGGCTCAAAACAAAAGGAGGAAATGAAGATGAAAATGAAGAAGCTCATGGCTCTGGTGCTGGCGCTGACGCTGGTGCTCGCGCTTGCGGCGTGCGGCCAGACGAGCACTCCCGCCGAGGGCGGCGACACCGCAGTCCCCGCCGAAGGCGAACAGACCCTGATCGTCTATACCGCCAGAAGCGAGAGCCTGAACAACGCCGTCATCGAGAACTTTGAGGCGGACACCGGCATCCACGTCGAGGTCGTCACCGGCGGCACCGGCGAGGTGCTCAAGCGTGTGCGTTCCGAAGCTGCCAATCCCCAGGGCGATATCTGCTGGGCGGCGGACGAAGCCATGCTCAAGGATTACACCGACTGCTTTGAAGAGTATGTCTCCCCCGAAGACGCCAACATGATGGAAGGCTACAAGAACACCACCGGTTATTCTTCCCCCGCCTTCTGCGACCCCACCGTGTTCATCGTGAACACCGATCTCGCCGGTGATATCGAGATCAACGGCTTCGCCGACCTTCTCAACCCCGCGCTCAAGGGCAAGATCGCCGCGGGCGACCCCGTGAACTCCAGCTCCGCGTTCCAGTGCCTGATCGCCGGTCTCTATGACATGGGCAGCGGCGACCCGATGTCCGACGCCGCGTGGGATTGGGCGGCCAAGCTCGTTGAGAATCTCGACGGCGTTGCGCTCACCAGCTCCTCGCAGGTCTACAAGGGCGTTGCCGAGGGCGAGTACATCGTCGGCCTGACCTGGGAAGACCCCGCTGCCGCTTACGTCCGTGACGGCGTTGCCGTGAAGGTCGTGTTCCCGGAAGAGGGCGCTCTGATGTCCGGTCAGTGCGTGTCCATCATCAAGGGCGCTCCGCACATGGAGAACGCCAAGAAGTTTGTGGACTACATGCTCAGTGAGACCTGCCAGAACTATGTCGGACAGAACCTCACGGTCCGTCCGCTCCGCCAGAACGTCCAGCTCAACGACAGCCTTACGCCGTGGAGCGAGATCACCCGTCTGGAGTCCTATGACGGCGTGTGGGTCGCCGCCAACAAGTCCGCCATCACCGAAAAATACAGCGAGTGCCTCGAAAACGTGGCTTAATTCGCAAGGAAAGCATCCCGTGCGGGAGTACCAGATTCCCAACATGATTCTCCAGCCCCTCGTGGAAAATGCCCTGCTTCATGGTGTCACGCCCAAATGCAATGGCGGGAACATACGCATCACGGCCCGTAAACAGGGAGAGGATTTCACCTTATTCGTCAACGACAACGGATACGGCTTTCCTCCGGAAATATTAAGCCTCGTAGCCGATGGCGATTATTCCCGCATCAAGACTCATGCTAAATCAGGAATCGGCCTGCTCAGTACGCACAACCGCATCCGTCATTATTTCGGCACGCCTTACGGCCTTACGGTCAGACAATCCGATTTCAGTGGAACGACCATTGCCATTTATCTCCCCATCAGGCAATAAGGGGTGAGCCTATGCATACTATTTTAATCGTAGAAGATGAAATACTGGAACAACAGTTCCTGAAAGAAATCGTTGAAGAAGAGATGCGGGGACAGTGCCATATCATAACGTGTACTACTGGGACGCAGGCCATCGAAGCCGCCAGGGAAACAAAGCCCGATATCATCCTGATGGACGTGTGGCTGCCTGAATTAGATGGCATGAAAGCCCTGACGGTTATTCGCCAGTTTTGTCCCCAGGCAGCGGTCATCATACTATCCGCCTGTTCAGATTTTTCCTATGCCCAGCAGGCAATCCGCCTCCAGGTACGGGAATATCTGCTCAAGCCCATCCGGCCTTCAGAAATACGGCAGTCCATCCAGACGATTCTGGCTGCCAGCACAGTTATGCCCGCCGGCAGCAATCCGGTGGAACTGACGACGCCGGTCATCCCCCTGCCGAAGGATTCGGCTCACATGGAAGTCATTGATAAATCCATCCATTATATCCAGGACAATTTTAAGAGAAAATTATCGTTAAAAGATGTATCGGAACACGTCTACATGAATCCCCAGTACCTGAGCCGCATTTTTAAAAAAGAAGTAGGCATCAGCTGCATCGATTATATCAACCGCCTGAAAATCGAGTATGCCTGTAAACTGCTGACGACCACCGATGAATCGATCTGCCACATCTCATCACTGTGCGGATATTCCGATCAATCGTATTTTAACCGCGTGTTTATTAATCAGATGAAAATTACGCCAAAAACGTTTCGTCAGAAGAATAAGGACAAGTAGTCCCTCATACCGTTTATTCCCATTACAGCATCCGAGGAGTATACCATGCAAATAGAAGAACTCATACAGCTCACGCTGCGGCGCTTCTTTCATGACGAAACGCTGCGCTTTGACAAATCACGGTTCGCCGGCGGCCTGACAAATTACAATTACATCATGAATATCCACAGCAAGGACTATGTCATACGCCAGCCCGGCGGCATGACAGAACGGATAATCGACCGCCAGACGGAACTGGAAAACAATATCCAGGCTTCCCAGGCCGGTATCAACTGCCCGTGCCTGTATTTTGATGCCAAAAGCGGTATCAAAATCACGACCTACGTGCCGGGCAGCCGTAACCTCTCCCAGACGGGACCGCAGCTGAAAGAAAATATACAAATTGTCGTCTCACTCATGAAACAAGTCCATCAATTGACAAATCCCTTTCCCAACCGTTTTGACTGGCTGTCAGAACTATCGAAATACGAAGAAATCATAAAGGAACAGCACGGTGAATTATTTACCGATCACAATGTCATTAAAGAACAGTTATGTACCTGGCAGGATACGTACGACGCCTCTCCTGTCCTCGTCCCCTGTCATAATGATACGGTCCCGGAAAATTTTCTCGTCAGCATGACGACGGGAGATGCCTATCTCATCGACTGGGAATATGCCGGCATGAACAGTCTGTACTGGGATATCGCCGGTTATATACTGGAGTCCCGACTCCCTGCTTTCGCTATAGACTATCTGCTGCAGCACTATTTCCAGCGTCCGATCTCCGATGACGAACTGATGAAAATTAAGATTTCCATGCTGGAACAGGATTTCCTATGGACAAACTGGGCCCTCATACGCCACTATAATGGCGATGATTTTCTCGATTACTGTGCGTTCCGGTATGAACGGCTGCGAAAGAATATGGACCTGCTCAAAGAAGACATGCATGCTGATTTAAAAAATCTTGTCCTATGACAAAAGAGGCATCTCCTCGCGTTCAAGACGTAATGAGATGCCTCTTTATCTTGCTATGTTTATTCTTCTATATGGATGACTTTATCGGGGTTTAAGATATCGTTGGGGTCGAGTGCCCGTTTAATGGTTTTCATCAGTTCCAGTTCAACCGGATCGGCACATCGTTCCAGATAGGGCATCCGCTTGTATCCGATGCCATGTTCACCGGAAAGGCGTCCCCCCAGTTTATAGACATAGGGATAGGCAAAGTCACGGAAAGCGGCTACTTGTTTTTTCCATTCTTCGTCGCTCATATCGCGCTTCATAATCTGGAAGTGAAGGTTTCCATCACCGGCATGAGCCAGACAGAACAGAAGGAAATCGTATTTTTTACTTTCTGCCACTAAGGTCTGGATGCACTCTGCAATTTTAGGCACCGGCACGACCAGATCTTCGGACGTAGCCACTTTCGACAACGCCCGCGTACTTTCCAGGCAATTGCGGCGTACTTTCCAGACACGGTCATCGGCTTCCACCACGTCCGTAGCACCTGCTTTTTCACAGATAGATGCCAATATATCCATCTTGGCATCGAGTTCCGCTTCACTGAACGTTTCGATAGAAATAATATCATAGAACCCGTCTTCATAATGGGGCAGGCGCAATTCACTATAATCACTGGCCCGGCGGACGAAGTTGTTATCCATAAATTCTACAGACGTCGGATTGAGTCCGGCCTTTACCAGTTTCGGCACCAGGGCCGTCGCCCGGGCAAGATCCGTAAAGACAGCCAGCACGTCCAGTTTATACGGGCAAAGCGGCACCAGTTTAAGCGTGACCTGGGTAATGATGCCCAGCGTACCTTCCGACCCGATAATCAGCTGATCCAGGCAATACCCGGTTGAGCATTTTTTTAAGGGAGCTCCCAAATTCGTTATCTTACCACTGGGCAGGACGACTTCAATGGCATAGACCTGATGGCGTGTCGTTCCATAGCGGACGGCCTTATTCCCGCCGGCATTGGTAGCCAGATTGCCTCCGATGAGACAGCTGTCTGCACTGCACGGGTCCCCGGCATACATCAGTCCTCTGGCCTTGGCTGCATTTTGTATGTCTGACGTGCGGGCCCCGGCCTGGGCGACGAGATACATGCCGTCTTCGTTAATTTCCAGGATGCGGTTCATCCGTTCCATCAGAAGGACGATGCCTCCACAGACGGGAACGGCCCCGCAGCTGACACTGGTCCCGGCACTGCGCGGAGTGACGGGTATCTTGTATTGGTTCGCCACCTCCATGATACGCGCGACTTCTTCCGTACTTCCCGGCGCTACGACGACTTCCGGCAGATGCCACATATCGGGAGCCAGGCTTTCATCAGACTGATAGGCCGCCAGTACATCCGGATTGGTCTTGACATATTTTTCTCCGGTGATCTGCTGCAGTGCCTGTATCACATCGCCGGTTACGGGATTATATTTCATAAGTGTATATCCTTTCTATTACGTATCAATATTACATAGCACAGGAAGTGTAGCCGCCGCATGACTCATGATGGTAACGCCATAATCGCGGCATCCTTCCTCTTCCAGGACAGTCCGGGCCATCTGCCAGGCCTCTTCCAGCGTAGCCGCCGGAATCTGGCCGCTTCGGCGGATGACATCAAAATTTTCTTTCCGTGTCACGACGTATACGGCCTTCATCGACTGAATGATGCAGCGTGCCTTAAAGGCAACAAATCCGGGCATGAGGAACTGATTGCGCAGTTCGCGTTCACACGCATCCAGGTCATTGCGGAAAAACCAGTCCGTAAAAATAGCCGGTTCCTGAATGTCAGGACATTCCAGTGTAAAGATGAGTATTCCTCCCGGTCTGGTCGCCAGGACGGCATTCATGTGCGCCTTCACAGACTGATACAAATTCAGGTCCTTAGGATATCCGCCGGCAGACGCTATAGTCACATCAGCCAGTTTCTGTATCGGTACACTCCCTATACGAAGCAAATCACGGCATCCTTTTTCCCATGCTGTATTCCAGTGACCGGCTACGACTTCATATAAATCCCCGTCAGGTGTAAATACGGTATTGATGAGAAAGTCGGGCCGGACCATGGCACAGGCTTCCTTCATATCTTCATGGAAGGGATTGCCCCTGAGCGATCCGGCATGACAACCGGGATGAAAGCCACCGCCCGGAACCTCTGAAAGAGCCAGGGAGTGATTGCGCATAATCGTATCAAAGCCGGCAATCCCTGGCAATACGGCTTTCCTCCCGCCGCCAAATCCGGCCATGGGATGGAAAGAAACGGCTCCCGTCAGGATCAGTTTATCGGCCTTTGCCGCCAGGGAATTGATATAGACATCATTACCAAAGCTCGTACGGCCCACGCAGGTCAGGGCACTGGCATCATGACAGTCATGCTGGACGATGTGCAGGCGGCGCACCATATCGCTGCCGCAGACTATTTCATTTTCTTGTTCCGTGTGAGCCCGGTGGGTTCCCTGGGAAACGAGGACCGTGATCTGATGGTCCTGTACGCCAATACGGTTCAATTCCTGCACCAGTACGGGCAGCATGCGGTCCGTATGAACCAGCCGGGTTATATCACTGACGACGATGCAGACCGTATCGGACGGCTGTATGATATCATCCAGAGGCTGGCAGTCAATGGGATGACGCAGGGCCTCCCGTACAGCCTGTTCTTCGTCCTCAACGGCTTCCGCATGAGGGCCATGCAAATCATATAATACATGGTCTTCCGGTATATCTGCCTTTTGATTTCCTTTTCCATAGGGCAATACATATGTCTTCATTCAAATAACCCCCAATGTCCCATATATATGGCCACCAGGACCCGGACAAATAACAATACAAACAGCATAAATGCCAGAATAAAGAGAAATTCTTCAAAATCGTCATCGCGGTCAAACTTATGCCGGAATGTTTTCAAACAATGAGTCAACTGATGCATGAGCGTCACACCTGCCTGTTACGAATGCTCTTCAGGAGAATGAGGAAACAGTTCGTGTACCCAGCGGGCCGATTCCTCATCCTTGCTGATGCCTTTGAGCAGTGTTTTTTCAGAATTTTCCATATGTTTTTTCGCAATTTTACGCGCCTGTGCACTATTGTGGTTGGCTATATTTTCCACGAGCTGCCGGTGTTCTTCCCAGGTTGCTGCCAGGCGGCCCGGATAGTGCATGGAAATAGAACGGAAACGCAGCATCTGTTCCCTGAGGTTATTCAGTATATCGACGAGCCGGTTATTGCGGCTGGCATGGTACAGAACGTCGTGGAATCGGATGTCGGCATCGACGATCTTATCGAAATCATCGTTGGCAATATACTCGTTAATTTCTACGAGTATCCGTTCCAGGTCCTCCAGTTCATCAGGTGTAATCCGTTCTGCCGCCAGCCCCGCCGACAATTCTTCGAGAGCACTGCGGATTTCAAAGACCTGGGCAATATCCTTGAGAGAAATATCAGCCACATAGGTACCGCGTCTCGGCACCATGACGACAAACCCTTCCAGCTCCAGTTTGCGGATGGCTTCCCGGATAGGCGTGCGGCTGACCCCCAGTTCATCGGCCAGTTGGATTTCCATGAGCCGTTCGCCCGGTTTTAAAACACCATCTTTAATCGCTTTGCGCAATGACTCACTGACGACTTCGCGCAGTGGTTTATACGCATCTAATTTAATCGGTTCCAGCTTTGTATGTCTTGTATTCGTTTCCATCGTATTCAATCCCCCGTAACTAATGTACTGGTAAAGATATCGGCATCACCTGCCAGCTGCCGCAGCCGTCCCGCAACCTCATGATGTTTCAGAGAAGGCGGAACGAGTGCAAAGAGAGTCGGGCCACTGCCTGACATGAGCGGTTTCAGTCCTTCTTTGCGCAATAACTGTTTGAACCGGCTGATTTCCGGCACGTCGGGAATGACCAGTTCTTCAAAGGTATTTCCCAGTGCCGACGTAACCCGTTCCAACAGGCCGGCCCGTACGGCTTCTTCCTGGGCATTGATATCGACCGGAGAACGTACAGGCTGGGAATCAAACAGGCTGTACGCTCTACCCGTATGAACGGCAATATGTGGATGGACGATGAGTACAGGCCAGTCTGGCAGCGAAGGCAGTTTTTTCAGTATTTCCCCAATGCCCGTACCGCGGGCCGTACCACCGCGGATACAAAAGGGAACGTCTGCACCGAGACGTGCGCCGATATGACACAAACGGTCGTAGGAAAGACCCAGGTGCCAGAGCCGGTTCAGGCCGCGCAGAACAGCGGCACAATCGGTACTGCCACCGGCCAATCCGGCAGCGATAGGGATTTTCTTGATGATATGGATACGGACGCCTGCCCTGCCCTTGCAATACGGCCTCAGCGCTTCATACGCCTTATAGGCCAGGTTAGACTGGTCACAGGGAAGAGCTGGTTCAGAGCAGGAAATTTCCAAAGAATCCGCTTGTTCCAGCCGAATCGTGTCACACAGGCCGATAGACTGGAATACCGTGTCAATGTCATGGTATCCATCTTCACGTCTGCCCGTAATCTGCAGCGCCAGATTGATTTTTCCATATGCTTTTTCTTCTATCATGTTATATCTCCTGTTCTCTGTCCATGATACGCCGTATTTTTCTATTGGGATTTACATTTTTTTGTGTTGAATTAAAACTTACGTATGCTATAATGATGAGACAGCCGGATATCCATGTGACAGGCCGTGTACCGGCGGGCATACGTATACATACAATGCCTGTATTGTAATCTTCATTATAATGTTTTTTTTCGCATTTTACAACGTACTTTCAACTATTCAGATCAGGGAGGCATCATGAAAGTAAAAGAAGATTTCAATTTGAAAGAGTTTCTGATTCCGTACATCGCCACCACCATTGGAAGCTTTATCGCCGCAGCGGGAGTCACGGCATTTTTCATTCCCCACCATCTCCTGAGCGGAGGAATTGGCGGTATTTCCATTCTCATTTATTACCTGACAGGTCTTCCCATCGGTATCGGCATGTTCATCCTGAATATACCAATCATGGCCGCCTGTTACAAGTTCATGGGCCGTCAGTATACGATACTCAGTATTGTCGGAACGATTGTTATTTCCATTGCCTTCGATGCCACGGCCTTTCTGACCGACCTGATGCTTGTCAAGGACCCGATTATTTCCGCCATTACCGGCGGCGCCGTAAACGGTCTCGGCATGGGAATCATTTACAAGTACAACGGAAACAGCGGCGGCCTGGATGTCGTCGGAGCCATCGTGAAAAAATATTATTCCCTGGAAATGGGGAATGTCGTCATGATTCTCAACGGCTTCATCCTTATTTTTGCAGCTTACTTATTCACGCTGGAACTGGCTGTCCTGACCTTCGTCGGAGTCTATATTTCTGCCTTTGTCACCAACAAAGTCGTCGTCGGGCTCAAACAGCGCAAATCGGTCGTCATCATTTCAAACCGGGCCAGCATGATTGCCCAGGTCCTGATGCGCTATACCGGTCATGGCGCCACGTATCTCCATGGTCAGGGTGCTTATACGATGCAGGATAAGCAGATTGTCTATGCCATCATTAAACTGACGGAAGTATCTAAGGTAAAAGAACTGGTAAACAAACTGGATCCCCAGGCATTCATGATCATCAGCGACGCATCAGAAGTCGTAGGACAGGGTTTTACCCGCCCGGCTGCCAAAGATGATGATATACAGAAATCGTCCATGGGAATTCCCCACACAAAAAACACACTGCCACCGGAATATTAATCGGATTACATCAAAAGGGCTGTCACACGAAGCAGAATTGTTTCGTGTGACAGCCCTTCTTACGGTATAAAACAAACGAAATACTATATGCGCAGTTCGTTCGTATCGCGGTATATGAGCCATTCGGCAATGTTGTTGGCATGGTCGGCCATGCGTTCAATATATTTTACCACCAGGACGATGGCGATATAATCACGGGAGTTTTCCGGATGGGCTGTAATTTCTTTAGAGATTTCTGCCATGATAGAATTAAATGCCATATCGACAATATCATCCTTGTCACGCATCATCCCGGCACGGCCAGCTGACCCTTTTTCTTTATAAAAATCGATGACATCGCTGACCATAGACGACATGACGCCATACATTTCCCTAAGGCCTGCCGGCAGGGGTACATTATGGTGCGTTTTTTCCAGATGGATGACATAATGGCTGATATCGGCACAGTGATCAGCTATCCGTTCCAGATCGGAAAGGATTTTCAATGTAGCCATCAGAGCGCGGTAATCGGCTGCAACAGGGCCCTGCATCATGCTGATCGTCAGGTCTTTTTTCATGCAGTCCCTGACCATCGTATCGATTTCATCATCGCCCTTATAAATCCGGTTAGCCAGTTCGATGTCTTTCTGTTCCAGTGCTTTCCAGGCATTATCGACGGCCTGCTCCACTTTTATGCCTAATCCGATCATTTCATTCCGCAGTTCCGTCACAGATTTCTCGTAAACTTCTAACATAATGTATAGACGCTCCCCTCTTAGCCGAACCGGCCTGTAATGTATTCTTCCGTCTTCGGATTGGACGGATTGGTGAACATATCCAGCGTATTATTGAATTCAATCAGTTCCCCCAAAAGGAAAAACGCTGTCTTATCGGATATACGGCGTGCCTGCTGCATGCTGTGCGTTACGATGACGATGGTATAATTTTCTTTTAATTCCAGTGCCAGATCTTCGATTTTCTGTGTGGAAATCGGGTCCAGTGCCGACGTCGGTTCGTCCATGAGAATGACCGACGGGGCAGCTGCCAGCGTGCGGGCAATGCACAGACGCTGCTGCTGGCCGCCGGAAAGGCCAAGGGCACTCTTCTGGAGACGGTCCTTCATTTCATCCCAGCAGGCTGCCTGACGGAGACTTTTTTCAACGATTTCATCGAGTTTCTGTTTATTTTTAATGCCCTGGATACGTGGTCCGTAGGCAATGTTTTCATAGATGCTCTTTGGGAACGGTGTCGGCTGTTGGAAGACCATGCCAACCCGATAACGCAAAGCCAGGGGATCGACTTCTTTAAAAATATCTTTTCCTTCAAAGAGAATTTTACCGGTGACACGACATCCCTCCACCCAGTCATTCATGCGATTCAGTGTTTTCAAAAACGTCGATTTTCCGCAGCCGGAAGGTCCGATGAGGGCAGTGATTTCATGTTTTTTTATTTTCATACTGATACTATTCAGCGCCTGGAAATCACCATAGAACAAATCCATATCGGTAACGTCAAATGTATATTCCGCTGTGCCAGCAGCTTCCTGTGCTACAGCTTGTTCCTGTGCCCGTACTGCTCCCTGTTTTTTTTCAATTTCCGCAGCGGCGAAGCCGGTCAGTGTTTTCGTCATTTCTGCCATTATTTATTTCCTCCCATTTTTTTGTCGATGCGGTAGCTCAGATACCGGGCTGCCAGGCTGAAAGACAGGACCATGATCATCAAGATTGCCGACGAAGCCGCCGCCTGCTGGGCAGCATCGACCTGAAGTGCTTCCGTACGCAGGGCCCAGATATTCAGGGCCAGTGTTTCACCGGGCCGGAACGGATTCAAGGGGCATGATGTAGAAGTAATATCCCAGTTCGTCCAGTTGATATCCGTAGACATACCGGCTGTAAACATCAGTGCGGCCGCTTCCCCGAAGCCACGGCCGGCAGCCATGATGAGCCCCGTCATAATGCGTGGGAAACAAGCCGGTAGCAGGACCCGCCAGATAGTCTGCCAATGGGAAGCCCCCAGTCCCAGGCTGCCGTTACGGTAACTGGACGGCAGATTGCGCAGCGCATCTTCCGTAACCGATGTGACCAGCGGCAATGTCAGGATAGAAACGGCCAGTGCGCCGGCAAACAGGTTCCACTGCGAACCGGTCATGACGATAAATACGAGGTAGCCAAACAAGCCGACGACAATGGATGGCAGGGATGCCAGCGTTTCTACGGCCATGCGGACCCAGTGGGTCAGGCGGCCTTTCTTTGCATATTCAGCCAGAAAAATACCTGCGGGAACCCCCGTAATCGTACTGGCGACCAGGGCCAGAAAAACAAGGTAAATCGTATTAAAGAACATGTTGCCCAGCCCCTGGGGACCAAAGGAGAGCATCTTTCCCGTCATGCCGCTGACCCCGTCGATGACGACGTACAAGACAAAGGCGATGAGCAGAATGACGGCAAAGGCCGCCCCGGCGACGAAAATACGGGTCATGCATGCATCTTTTCTTTTTTTTGCTTCAACACGGATCATATTAGTTTCTGCCTCCTTTTAATTCGGAAGCGGCATTGATTTGATGGATAATAAAGATAAAGAGGAACGATAACAGGAACAGCACCAGTGCCATCGTCCACAGCGCGGCATTATATTCGCCGCCTTCCATGGCACCACCCATATCGGCAGATATAGCTGTCGTCAGCGTGCTGGCCGGTAAAAAGAGAGATGTGGGAAAGACTTTCATCTGACCGATGACCATGGCGACAGCCAGCGCTTCTCCCAATGCTCTGGCCAGCCCCAGGATGATACCAGTAAAAATGCCACTCTTGGCTGCAGGCAGAACAACATGAGCGATTGTTTCCCAGCGTGTAGCCCCCAGGCCGTACGACGCTTCCCGCCAGGACTTGGGAACGGCTGCCATAGTCGTGATGGTCGGGAAAATCATGATCGCCAAAACAATGCCTGCTGCCAATACGGAAAAGCCAAAAGGCATGGGGAACAGTTTCCGCAGTGCCGGAATCAGTACGGTCATGCCGACAAAGCCATATACGACCGATGGAATACCCGTAAAGAGTTCGATAGCCGGCTGAATCAGATGGCGGCGCTGAGGCGTCGCAATTTCTGTCATGTAAATGGATGAAGCCATGCTAAAAGGCAGGGAAATAAGCAGTGCCAGTGCACATGTGACCAGTGAACCGGTCAGAAACATAGCCGCGCCGACCTGTCCGCCGCCTTCTGCCGTATCACTCGGCTTCCACTGGCCGGAAAATAAAAATTCCGTTACACTGTGACCGAATGTAAAGAATGTATCTGTGCCTTTAATAAAGAGAAAAGCGCCAATGAGAAGCGGCACCAGTGCCATACCGATGCCGCAAATCGTGATAAAGGTCCTGGCAGCCTTCTCGTTGCGGTGGGCCTTCCGGACTACCGTATCGATTGCCTTCATAACCTGTCCCCCTATAAGAAACAGCGTGCCGGATTTTATGATAAAACCCGGCGCCGCCTTATTTGAATGAATGTACTTAGTGAACTTCTTTGGTCTGCATCTTGGAGCTTACACCATAACCGAGTTCTTCAATCCGTTTGCCGTAATCGGCACCCTGGATGAATTCGATAAAGGCTTTAACAGCTGCTTTCGGTTCTTTGCTGGTGTAAATATGTTCATATCCCCAGACACTGTATGTACCGTTATAGGTATTTTCCAGCGTCGGTGCCACACCGTCGATAGAAACGGAATCTACGCTGCTGTCTTTGATGAGATAGGGAAGAGCGACATAACCAATAGCACCGGGGTTCTGGGCTACGCTCTGGATGAGAATACCGGAGTTATCTGTTTCCAGGGATTTGTTGTCCGCTTCTTCAGCACCATTGATGGCATACTGTTTAAAGAGGGCCCGTGTACCAGACGTTTTCGGCCGCGTTACGAGAACGATTGGCATATCTTTGCCGCCAACATCTTTCCAGTTGGTAATTTTAGCGGTGAAGATATCCTGCAGCTGCTGACGCGTGAGATTCTTTACTCCTACATCTTTATTAATAATCGTAGCGACCGTCATAACGCAGACTTTATGGTCTTCCAGTTTTTCTGCTTTGGCCTTGTCCAGTTTCGTTTCAGCCGGGACATCGGAGTTGCCCATATCGACGGATCCATCGGATACCTGTTTCAGACCCGTGCCGGAACCACCTGCATTCAGGGTAATGGTAACATCCTTATTTCCCGCCTTGAACTGTTCGGCTGCGTCTTTAACCAGTGGCAGCAGCGCAGAAGAACCGGAACCGGTAATACTGCCGGAAACAGCTGCCTGCTTGCCAGAAGCACCCTTATCCTTATCTCCGGAACTGCCGCATCCGGCAGCCGTCACAACCATCATAGCGGCTAAGGCTACGAGAACTAATTTTTTCCATTTCATCGTAAATCGTCTCCTTTGTGGAAATTGGTTTCCTTGTTCGATTGCAACCTTATGGTAACAAGGCCGTGTAAGGAATCTATGTAAAGAATGTAAAGATTCTGTCAAAAAAATCCCATTCCTACTGTCTCCCAAAATCCCATGAAACTAAAAAAAATGTTGCCCCGACTGTCTTCTCCCACTGGGAGAGGACGGCCGGGACAGCACCTCTGGTTATCCTATATTTTATTTATATGGTATTACATCTGTATGACATCGTCCTGTGGATTCATCAGCTTCTGTCACGCTTTTGATAGACCGGCAGTGTTGCCGCCGCATAGGGCATGACGGTAACGGTATAGT
>ERZ780178.1219-NODE-1219-length-16787-cov-6.130887_pt1 | contig 16787 bp, 10 predicted proteins | sample MGYA00511018_ERZ780178 | MGnify/ENA primary metagenome ERZ780178 (study PRJEB29588, sample SAMEA2151439) | human gut metagenome | biome: human gut; feature: human-associated habitat; material: faeces | place: Denmark | collected 2008/2010 ...
ACGTTCATCACGTCTTCCACCGTCAGCGGCTCAAAGTACAGCTTGTCGGAGGTGGTGTAATCCGTGGAAACGGTTTCGGGGTTATTGTTGATGATGATGGCCTCGTAGCCTGCGTTTTTGATGGTCTGGATGGCGTGGACGGTGGAATAGTCGAATTCCACACCCTGACCAATACGGATGGGGCCGGAGCCGAGGACGATGACCTTCTTCTTGTCGGAAACGACGGACTCGTTTTCCGTCTCGTAGGTGGAGTAAAAATACGGGATATAGCTGTCGAATTCCCCGGCGCAGGAGTCGATCATCTTGTACACCGGGCGAATATTGCTGCTCTGACGCAGGGCAAACACCTTCCGTTCCGGGACGTTCCAGATCTGCGCCACCGCCCGGTCGGAGAAGCCCATCTTCTTTGCCTGATAATACACGCTGCTGTCCATGACCGCGCCGGAAAGCTCCCGCTCCATGGAGATGATGTTCCGAAGCTTGCGGATGAAGAATGCGTCGATGGTACTCTTTTCTACGATTTCCTCCACGCTCACGCCCATACGCAGCAGCTGGGCAATGGCGTAGATGCGGTCGTCGGTGCCGATTTTGATATAGTCCAGCAGGTCTTCCCTGCCCCAGCTGTCGAATTTTGGCATGTGCAGGTGGTACACGCCAATCTCCAGAGAGCGGATGCCCTTGAGCAGACTCTCCTCAAAGGTGCGGCCGACGCTCATGGTTTCGCCTGTGGCCTTCATCTGGGTGCCGAGACGGTTGTTGGCGTCGGAGAACTTGTCGAAGGGAAACCGGGGCATTTTGGTGACCACATAGTCCAGCGCCGGCTCGAAGGCCGCGCAGGTGTTGGCAAGACGAATTTCACCCAGCGTCATGCCCACGCAGATCTTCGCGGAGACCCGGGCAATCGGGTAGCCGGAAGCTTTGGAGGCAAGTGCGGAGGAACGGGACACTCTGGGGTTGACCTCGATGAGGTAATACTGGAAGGATTTGGGGTCCAGCGCGAACTGGACGTTGCAGCCGCCCTGAATTTTCAGCGCGCGGATCAGGCGCAGGGCGGAATCCCGGAGCATGTGATACTCTTTGTTGGTCAGCGTTTGCGACGGGCAGACCACGATGGAGTCGCCGGTGTGGATGCCCACGGGGTCAAGGTTCTCCATGTTGCAGATGGCAATGGCGGTGTCGTTGGCGTCCCGCATGACCTCGTATTCGATTTCCTTGAAGCCCTTGATGCTCTTCTCCACCAGAACCTGATGGACGGGAGACAACACCAGAGCGTTTTTCATGATCTCCCGGAATTCGTCCTCGTTATCGGCAAATCCGCCGCCGGTGCCGCCCAGAGTAAAGGCAGGGCGAAGCACCACGGGATAGCCGATGGTTTCTGCCGCGGCAAGACCTTCCTCCATGGTATTGGCGATCTGAGAAGGAAGCACCGGCTCGCCAAGGCGCTCGCAAAGCTCCTTGAACAGTTCCCGATCCTCCGCCTGCTCAATAGATTCGCTGGGCGTTCCCAGCAGCTGCACGTGGCATTCCTTCAGAATGCCCTTCTTTTCCAGCTGCATGGCAAGATTCAGTCCCGTCTGGCCGCCGATGCCGGGGATGATGGCGTCCGGTCGCTCAAAGCGGACGATACGGGCGATATATTCCAGCGTCAGCGGCTCCATGTAAACCTTGTCCGCGATGGCGGGGTCGGTCATGATGGTCGCGGGGTTGCTGTTGCACAGAATGACCTCGTAGCCTTCCTCTTTCAGGGCAAGACAGGCCTGGGTACCGGCATAGTCGAATTCCGCCGCCTGACCGATGACGATGGGGCCGGAGCCAATGACCAGAATTTTCTTCAGATCGGTGCGTTTCGGCATGTTACTTTCCCTCCATCATGGCGATGAATTCGTCGAACAGGTAGGCGCTGTCCTGCGGGCCGGGGGCGCTTTCCGGATGGTACTGGACGCTGAATATCCGGTCGGCGGCGCACTTCTGCCCCTCCACCGTACCGTCCAGCAGGTTGACATGGGTCACGGTCAGGCCGGTTCCCGCCAGAGAATCCGCCTTTACCGCGTAGGAATGGTTCTGGGAGGTGATCTCCACCTTCCCCGTCTGGAGATTTTTGACAGGGTGATTTCCGCCCCGGTGGCCGAATTTCAGCTTGTAGGTGGACGCACCGTGGGCAAGGGCGATGATCTGATGTCCAAGACAGATGCCGAAAATCGGCAGCTTTCCGCGAAGGGCGCGGACGAGGTCGATCACCGGCTTTGCGTCCTCCGGGTTGCCGGGGCCGTTGGAGATGAACAGGCCATCCGGGTGCATGGCCATCACTTCCTCGACGGTAACCGTCCACGGAACGATGGTCACTTCACACCCCCGGGCGTTCAGACTGCGGATGATGTTGTGCTTGATGCCGCAGTCAACGGCCACAACGCGGTGCTTTGGATTTGCACAGGCGGATATCCACGGGGATTTCGTACTCACCACGGAAACCTGATTGGTGGACAGAGCGGTGGAGCGCATTTCCGCAAGGCAGGCGATGCTGGGGGTCTGCGCGTCCACGATCAGCGCCTTGCAAGTGCCCTCATCCCGGATGTGGCGGGCAAGGCGGCGGGTGTCCACCCCGGCGATGCCCACAATGTCATACTGGATCATCACGTCTTCCAGTGTCCGCGCGGCGCGGAAATTGGAAGGATCGCTGTTGAATTCCCGGACGACCAGACCGCTGATGGTGGGTATGTCCGTCTCGTAGTCTTCATTGCACATGCCGTAATTGCCGATCAGGGGGTAGGTCATGACCACGGCCTGCGCGGTGTAGGAAGGGTCCGAGAGAATTTCCTGATAGCCCACCATGGAGGTGTTGAACACCAGCTCCACCAGCGCGTCCCGTTTGGCGCCGAAGCCGTAGCCGTAAAACTCGGTGCCATCCTCCAGAATGATTTTTCTGTCAAAAATCCGATTCATGGCTTTTCACCGGCCTTTCTCTGGGAAAGCTTCTGCTCAAACTGGTCTTTCCGGGTGTCCTCGGGAATCGACGTGGGATAGTCGCCGTCAAAGCAGGCGCTGCAATATTCTTCGCTGCCGCAGAGGTCACGCAGGTTCCCCAGAGGCAGATAGCCCAGGCTGTCCACGCCGATGATCTCCCCGATTTCGGCCACGGTATGGTGGCAGGCAATCAGATGCTCCCGGGAGTCGATGTCCGTGCCGTAGTAGCAGGGGTGTAGGAACGGCGGCGCGGAGATGCGCATGTGAATTTCCTTTGCCCCCGCGTCCCGCAGAAGCTGCACAATGCGCCCGGAGGTCGTGCCCCGGACGATGGAATCGTCCACCATCACCACCCGCTTGCCCCGGACTTCGCTTTCCACGGGGCTGAGCTTGATCTTGACCTGATCTACCCGGTGATCCTGCCCGGGGGCGATGAAGGTCCTGCCGATATATTTGTTTTTGATCAGGCCGATGCCGTAGGGAATCCCCGATTCCCGGGCATAGCCCATGGCGGCGTCCAGACCGGAATCCGGCACGCCGATGACAATGTCCGCGTCCACCGGATGGGTCTTCGCGAGGATCTCCCCTGCCCTGACCCGGGCATCATGAACGCTGACACCGTCGATGACGGAATCCGGCCGGGCAAAGTAGATATATTCAAAAATGCACATCTTTTTGGGCGCAGTGCCGCAGTGGCTGGTGTCGGAGTGGATGCCGTCGCAGTCAAAGGTCAGGATTTCTCCCGGCAGAATGTCCCGCTGGAATTCCGCGCCGACAGCGTGAAGGGCACAGCTCTCCGATGCGACGATATACGTCCCGTCCTTCATTTTTCCATAGCACAGCGGGCGGAATCCGTGGGGGTCGCGCACCGCAATGAGCTTGGTAGAGGACATCATGACCAGAGAAAAAGCGCCCTCCAGCCTGTCCACCGCGCGGCTGACCGCCGCCTGAATGGAGGGAGCGGTGATCCGCTCCCGTGTGATTACATAGGCGATGGTCTCCGTGTCGGAGGTAGTATGGAAAATGGCGCCGGAAAGCTCCAGCTCCCGGCGGAGCTGAAGTGCATTGCTCAAATTGCCGTTATGGGCAAGCGCCAGCTTGCCTTTTAAGTGATTGACCTGAATGGGCTGGCAGTTTGCCAGATTGGAGCCGCCGGTGGTGCCGTAGCGGGCGTGGGCAACCGCCATTTTCCCCATGGGGAACTGCTTCATGACGCTGCCCGTGAACACCTCACTGACCAGCCCCAGACCCTTGTGGCCGTCAAAAACACCGTCGTCATTGACGACAATGCCGCAGCCCTCCTGCCCACGGTGCTGTAGGGAATACAGCCCGTAGTAGGCAAGGCTCGCTACATCCTCCTGATGCTGGCTGTAAACGCCGAACACGCCGCATTCTTCGTGGATACTCATGGTTATTCCCCCAGGCTGGCCTTGACAAAGCCCAGGAACAGCGGATGGGGCTTGTTGGGACGGCTCTTGAATTCCGGATGGTACTGCACGCCAACATGGAAGGGACGGTCGGTCAGCTCCACGGTTTCCACCAGCCGCCCATCCGGGGAGGTGCCGCTTAAGGTCAGCCCCGCATTTTGCAGGACGTCCCGGAAATCGTTGTTGAATTCGTAGCGGTGGCGGTGACGCTCGTGGATAAGACCCGCGCCGTAGCACCGCGCCATGGTCGTATCCGGGGTGATGACGCAGGGGTAAGCGCCAAGGCGCAGCGTGCCGCCCTTGTCCACCTCGTCGCTCTGTCCGGGCATGAAGTCGATGACCTTATGCTCGCTCACCGGGTCGAATTCGCCGGAATTGGCATCCGCCAGACCGGCAACATTCCGGGCGTACTCAATGACGGCGATCTGCATACCAAGGCAGATGCCGAAATAAGGCACCTTCTTCTCCCGGGCGTACTTCGCCGCAAGGATCATGCCCTCAATGCCCCGGCCGCCAAAGCCGCCGGGAACGATGATGCCGTCCAGATGGGACAGCTTCTCATTGACGGTTTCCTCCGTCAGCGTCTCCGAATCGATCCACTGGATGTCCACCACGGCGTCCAGCGCGTAGCCCGCATGGCGCAGAGCTTCCGCCACGGAGAGATAGGCGTCGTGGAGCTGGACGTACTTGCCCACGAGGCCGATGGTGACGTGCTTGCTGCTGTTTCTGATTTTCTCCACCATGTGAATCCATTCCGTCAGTTCAGGCTTGGGGGTTTCCAGACCCAGTTCCCGGCAGACAATGCCGGACAGATTGGACTTTTCCAGCATCAGCGGGGCTTCGTACAGCACGGGCAGGGTGATATTCTCAATGACGCAGTCCGGCTTAACGTTGCAGAACATACTGATCTTCTGGAAAATGGAGGATTCCAGCGGCTCATCGCAGCGCAGAACGATGATATCCGGTTTGACGCCCATGCCCTGCAATTCCTTGACAGAGTGCTGGGTGGGCTTGGACTTATGCTCGTCGGAGCCACGGAGGAACGGCACCAGCGTCACGTGGATGAACAGGCTGTTCTCCTTCCCTACCTCCAGCGCGATCTGGCGCACCGCCTCCAGGAAGGGCTGGGACTCGATATCACCGATGGTGCCGCCGATTTCGGTGATGACCACATCCGCGTCGGTCTTCCGGCCGACGCTGTAGACGAACTCTTTGATCTCGTTTGTCACGTGGGGAATAACCTGAACCGTGGAACCCAGATACTCGCCCCGGCGTTCCTTGTTCAGCACGTTCCAGTACACCTTTCCGGTGGTCAGGTTGGAGAACTTGTTCAGGTCTTCGTCGATGAAGCGCTCATAGTGACCCAAATCCAGGTCGGTCTCCGCGCCGTCCTCGGTGACGTAGACCTCGCCGTGCTGGTAGGGGCTCATGGTGCCGGGGTCAACGTTGATGTAGGGGTCCAGCTTCTGGGCGGCGACCTTCAGTCCCCGCGCCTTGAGAAGACGGCCAAGAGACGCCGCGGTGATGCCCTTGCCCAGACCGGAAACCACGCCGCCGGTCACAAAGATGTATTTCGTCATTGGTGATCTCTCCTTTACTCTACCGTAACGGATTTTGCCAGATTCTTCGGTTTATCGATATCACAGCCGTTTTCCTTGGCCACATAGTAGGCCAGCAGCTGCAACGGAACGATTTCTGCCACTGCGCACAGCAGCGGATCGATTTTCGGCACAAAGATCATGTCGTCGGCCAGAGAAACGATTCTCCCGTTCCCCTTGAAGGCCACCGCGAGCACCTCCGCGCCCCGCGCCTTGACCTCCACGATGTTGCTCATGGTCTTCTCCATGACCGCGTCGTTGCAGCACAGGGCGATCACCGGCTGCCCCTCGTAAATCAGGGCGATGGTGCCGTGTTTCAACTCGCCCGCCGCGTAGGATTCCGCGTGGATGTAGGAAATCTCCTTCATCTTCAACGCCCCTTCCAGAGCGACGGCGTAGTCGGTGTTTCTTCCGATGAAGAACATGGAGGGGCTGCCGTGGTATTTCTTTGCCAGAGCAGGAATGGCAGGGTTCATGTCCAGCGCCGCCTGCATCTGCTTGGGCAGGCAGCGCAGCGCCGTGAGCAGCCGCTTGTACTCCTTCCCCTCGACAGTCCCCAGAGATTTGGCCGCGTACAGGGCAAACAGATACAGCACCGTCAGCTGGGTGGTGTAGCCCTTGGTGGTGGCCACGGCAATCTCCGGGCCTGCCCATGTGTACAGGGTGTAGTCGGCGATTTTCGCAATGGTACTGCCCACCACGTTCACGATGGCCAACGCCTTCGCACCCCGGCGCTGGCATTCCTTCATGGCGGCAATGGTATCCGCCGTCTCGCCGGACTGGGACAGGACGATGAGCAGCGTATGCCCGTCAATCAGGGGGTCTGCGTAGCGAAGCTCACTTGCCAGCTCCGTAGTCACGGGGATACGGCACAGCTTCTCGATGGTATATTTCCCCGCGCACCCGGCATAATAGGCCGAGCCGCAGGCCGTAATGACGATTTTATGGATTTGGGAAAGATCGATGTTCAGGTCGTCCAGAACGATCTCCCCATTCCGGATTCTGGGGGTGATGGTCGCTTCCACCGCCCGGGGCTGCTCCATGATCTCCTTGAGCATGAAGTGGTCGTAGCCGCCCTTTTCCGCCGCTTGGATGTCCCATGTGATGCGGCTGGCCTTCTTGGTGATGGGGTGGCCTGAGCAATCGTAGACCTGAATGGAGTCGGGCGTCAGCTCCGCAAGCTCGCCGTCCTCCAGATAGATGACGTTCCGGGTGTGCGCCACCAGCGCGGTGACGTCGGAGGCAAAGAAATTCTCTCCGATGCCCACGCCGAGAATCAAAGGGCTTGCCTCCCGGACGGCGAGAACCGTATCCGGCGCGTCCGTGCAGACAATTCCCAGAGCGTAGGAGCCAACCAGCCGGGAAGAAGCTTTCATGACGGCTTTCCGGAAATCGCCGGCATAGTACATTTCAATCAGATGGACGATGACCTCGGTGTCCGTCTCGCTCTCGAAACGATAGCCCTTCCGGAGCAGTTCTTCCCGAAGCTCCATGTAGTTTTCGATAATGCCGTTGTGAACAACGGCGAATTTTCCGTCATTGCTGGCATGGGGATGGGCGTTTATGTCGTTGGGCGCGCCGTGCGTCGCCCAGCGGGTGTGGCCGATTCCGGTGGTACCGGGAACCAGCCGCCCGTCGTCCGTCTTTTCCCGGAGGTTCTGAATGCGTCCCGTGACCTTGCTGATGGCGATTCGGTTCCCCTGCACCACAGCAATTCCGGCGGAATCATAGCCCCGGTATTCCAGCTTTGAAAGTCCGTCAAGCAGTACCGGCGCGGCGTTCTGCGTGCCTGTAAATCCTACGATTCCACACATAATAGACCTCCTTGTTGTATCTTCCTACAGCGGCTTTTTTACTCCCATTCCACCGTCGCCGGGGGCTTACTTGTAATGTCATACACAATGCGGTTGATATGGGGCACTTCGTTGACAATTCGTACCGAGGCGCGGTCAAGCACCTCATAGGGAATCCGCGTCCACTCCGCCGTCATGAAGTCGCTGGTCGTGACGCTGCGAAGGGCAAGAACGTTTTCGTAGGTGCGGCCGTCGCCCATGACACCGACGCTTCTGGCATTGGTAAGGACTGCGAAATACTGGCTGCAAATGTCTCCAAGGTCGGCCTTGGAGATCTCCTCCCGGAAGATGAAGTCCGCCTCCCGGAGAATGTCCAGCTTTTCTTTCGTCACGTCGCCGAGGATACGAATGGCAAGGCCGGGGCCCGGGAAGGGCTGACGGTGGACAAGATAATCAGGAAGCCCCAATTCTTTGCCCAGCAGCCGAATTTCGTCCTTGAAAAGATGATCCAGCGGCTCCAGAACGGCCTTGAACTGCTCAATGACCTCTCTGGGCAGGAGCTTGTTGTGGTGGCTCTTGATGACGTCGGCATCCCCCGCGCCGGACTCGATGACGTCGGGATAGATGGTGCCCTGAGCGAAAAAGTCCTCTTTGGTGATGCCGAATTTCACGGCTTCATCCAGAAATACATACCCGAACTCCGCGCCAATAATCTGACGCTTGCGCTGGGGGTCTTCCACGCCCTTGAGCTTGTCCAGGAAGCGCTTCTCCGCGTCCACCCGGACAAAGTGGATGTTCCACTTGGCAAAGGCGGCTTCTACCTCGTCGCCCTCATTTTTGCGCATACAGCCGTGATCGACAAAGACGGCGGTCAGACGATCCCCTACCGCTTCGGCCAGCAGCGCCGCCAGAACGGAGGAATCCACGCCGCCGGACAGCGCCAGCAGCACGCGGCCCTTGGGGCCGATGGTGTCCCGGAGCTGTGCCACGGTATTTTTGCAGAAATCCCCCATCGTCCAGGTGCCCTTGGCACCGCAGATTTCGTAAAGGAAGTTGCGCAGCATCTGGCTGCCGAACTGGGTGTGGTTCACCTCCGGGTGGAACTGAACACCGTAGAAGCCCCGGCTCTCGTCGGCAATGGCGGCGTTGGGGCAGGCGTCGGTATGGGCGACCAGCGCAAAGCCCTCCGGAACCTTCGCCATGTAATCGCCGTGGCTCATCCACGAAATGGACTGCTCCGGGATGCCCTTGAACAGCTTGCAGCCGGTATCGTAATAGGTGACGGTCTTGCCGTACTCCCGGGCGGTATCCTCCTGCGCGGCCGTGACCTGACCGCCCAGCGTATGCGCCATCAGCTGGCAGCCGTAGCAAATGCCGAGAATGGGAACCCCCAGCCGGAACACTTCCGGGTCAACGTGGGGAGATTCCTCCAGATACACGCTGTTGGGGCCGCCGGTGAAAATGATGCCCATGGGCGCAAAGGCGCGAATCTCGTCCAGGGTCGTGGTGTAGGGCTTGATCTCGCAGTAGACGTTCTGCTCCCGCACCCGCCGCGCGATCAGCTGATTGTACTGTCCGCCAAAGTCCAGAATCAGGATTTTTTCTTGCATACAGTGCTCTCTCCTTCCCTGCCCGCCGGTTAAATATTGATCTCCGCCTGTTCGCTGTCGATACCGGCGATCAGAGGGGCTACCTTTTTCACATAGCTTTCCACTTGTTCCGCGCACCGGCCGGTGTACAGCATGGGGTCGAGAACGGCTTCCATCTCCTGCTTCGTCATGCCGAATTCCGGATGGCCGGCCAGATCGGCCAGAAGATCCCAGCGTTCGCCGTTTTTCATCTTGGCCGTGGCGTCCATGGAGCAGGTGCGGATGATCTCATGGAGCTGCTGACGGTCGCCGCCGTTCTTGACGCCCTCCATCATCAGATTTTCCGTGGCAATGAAGGGCAGATACTCCCGCACGGTCTTCTCTACGATCTTTTCGTTCACGTGCAGGCCGTCGGTGACGTTCTGTGCCAGCCTGAGAATGGCGTCGGCGCAGAGGAAGCCCTCCGGCATGGAGATGCGCCGGTTAGCGGAATCGTCCAACGTGCGTTCCAGCCACTGGGTGGAAGCGGTCATGGGAGCGTTCAGCGCGTCCGCCATCAGGTAGCGGGACAGGGAGCAGATGCGCTCGGAGCGCATGGGGTTGCGCTTATAGGCCATGGCGGAGGAACCGATCTGGTTCTTTTCAAAGGGCTCTTCCACCTGACGGTCGTGCTGCAAAAGCCGAATGTCGTTTGCCATGCGGTAGCAGCTCTGGGCGATGGAAGACAGGCAGTTCAGGATGCGGCTGTCCAGCTTCCGGGGATAGGTCTGGCCGCAGACGTCGAAGCACTGACTAAAGCCAAAGTCCGCGCTGATGCAGCGGTTCATCTCGTCAATTTTCGCCGTGTCCCCGTCAAACAGCTCGAGGAAGCTCGCTTCCGTGCCGGTGGTTCCCCGGCAGCCCAGAAATTTCATGGTTTCCACGACAAAATCCAGCTCGACCAGATCACTGACCAGATCCTGCATCCACAGCGTCGCCCGCTTGCCAACTGTGACCAGCTGGGCAGGCTGATAATGGGTGTAGCCCAGCGTGGGCGTGGCCTTGTACGTTTCCGCGAAGCGGGAAAGGTTGGCGATGACCTTCAGCAGCTCTCCCCGGAGGTATTTCAGGCCGTCCCGGTAGAGAACGATGTCGGCGTTATCGGTGATATAGCAGCTGGTGGCGCCCAGATGGATGATACCGGCGGCGGAGGGCGCGGCCTTACCGTAGGTATACACGTGAGCCATCACGTCGTGGCGGACTTCCTTTTCCCGTGCCGCGGCACAGGCAAAGTCGATGTCCGTGATGTGGGCTTCCAGCTCCTCGATCTGCTTTTCGGTGATAGGCAGCCCCAGAGAATGCTCGGCCTTGGCAAGAGAAATCCAGAGCTTCCGCCAGGTCTCAATCCGCTTCTGCTGGGAAAACAGGTGCAGCATATAGTCGGAGGCATACCGGGAGCTTAAGGGGGATTCGTATTGATCCGTCATAGTCTGCCCCCCTGCTCAGCGAATGATGATGCTGTCCCGCTCCGGGCCTACGGAAACGTAGCCGATGGGGCAACCGATCTTTTCTTCCACGTACTGCACGTAGTTCCGCGCCGCTTCCGGGAGATCTTCCCACTTGCGCACGCCGGAAATGTCGCACTTCCAGCCCTCCATGTATTCCATCACGGGCTTGGCGCTGCTTTGCAGCGTGGGGAACGGGAATTCGTCGATCACTTCCCCGTTCAGCTCGTAGTGGGCGCAGACGGGGATTTTGTCCAGATAGCTCAGCACGTCCAGCTTGGTCAGGGCGATGTTGGTCGCAGCCTGCACCTGAACGCCATAGCGGGTGGCTACCAAATCGATGGGGCCGACCCGACGGGGACGGCCGGTCTTCGCGCCGTACTCAAAGCCAGCTTCCCGGAGGACGTCCGCTTCGGCACCGAACATCTCACAGACGAAGGGGCCTTCGCCCACGCAGGTGGAGTAGGCTTTCACAACGCCGATGACCTCGTCGATCTTGGCGGTGGGCAGACCGGAACCCACAGGAGCGTAGGCGGCAATGGCATTGGAAGAGGTGGTGTAGGGGTAGATGCCGTAGTCCAGATCCCGCAGAGCACCCAGCTGGGCTTCAAACAGGATCTTCTTCCCTTCCGCCTGCGCCTTGCGCAGATATACGCCGGTGTCGCAGATGAAGGGCTTGATCTTCTCGCAGTAATTGTCCATCCACGCTTTCAGCTCGTCCATGGTGACAGGCTCAGCGCCGTAAACGCCGGTAAGCGTCAGATTCTTCCACTCCAGCAAATCCTGCAAATGCTCATAAAGATGCTCGGAATGCAGGAGTTCTCCCGCCATAATGGTCTTTTTCTGGTATTTATCGGAGTAAAAAGGCGCAATGCCCTGCTTGGTGGAGCCGTACTTTTTATCCTTCAGCCGGGCTTCCTCCAGACCGTCCTGAAGACGGTGCCAGGGCAGCAGCAGAGACGCCCGGTCGCTGATTTTCAGATTGTCCGGGGTGATGGGCACGCCCTTCCCGGTGACATCCTGCATTTCCTGCCACAGGTTTTCCGGGTCAACGGCGACACCGTTTCCCAGGATATTCACGACACCCTCCCGGAAAATGCCGGAGGGCAGCAGGTGCAGGGCAAATTTGCCGTGCTCATTGATAACGGTATGGCCGGCATTGCCGCCGCCCTGATAGCGGATAACGATGTCATAGTTTTCGGTCAGCAGATCGACCATGCGTCCCTTGCCCTCGTCACCCCAGTTGATGCCGACGATTACAGTATTAGCCATTTGGATTTCCTCCGATTCTAAAGTTGTAAGGATCGATGACAGCACGTTTACAGGGCGGAGGAATCCCTCCGTCCTGTAAAACTGCACTTATTTCAGATGTTCTTCCAGACGCTTCATGATCTCGGCGTAGGCTTCTTCCACGCCGCCCATGTCGCGGCGGAAACGATCCTTGTCCAGCTTCTCATGGGTCTTGCTGTCCCACAGGCGGCTGGTGTCGGGGCTGATCTCGTCAGCCAGAACGATTGTGCCGTCGGACAGGCGGCCGAATTCCAGCTTAAAATCCACCAGAGTCACGCCGCAGGTCAGCCAGAAGGCTTTCAGTGCGTCGTTGATCCGGAAGGAGTAGTCTTCAATGGTCTTGATCTCTTCGGGGGTCGCCAGCTTCAGAGCGAGGGCGTGATAGGTGTTGAGCAGCGGGTCGCCCAGCTCGTCGTTCTTATAGGAGAATTCAATGGTGGGCTGCTCGAACACAACGCCTTCCTCCACGCCGTAGTGCTTGGAGAAGGAACCGGCAGCGATGTTGCGGACGATGACTTCCAGCGGAACGATGGAGACCTTCTTCACCAGCGTTTCCCGCTCGGACAGCTCCTTGACAAAGTGGGTGGGAATGCCCTGCTTTTCAAGATAAGCCATCAGGCGGTTGCTCATCTGGTTGTTGATGACGCCCTTGCCTGCGATGGTGCCCTTTTTCAGCCCGTTGAAGGCGGTGGCGTCGTCCTTGTAATCCACGATCAGGAGTTCGGGATCGTCGGTGGCGAAAACCTTTTTGGCCTTGCCCTCATACAGCTGCTGCAATTTTTCCATTTGTGTTTACCTCCATATGTGTATTCATTGTCGGTTTCAGGAAACGGCGGCAGCCCACTGCGGCCCCCATCTCACACTCTTTAGAATACCACAATATGTGGCGGAACGCAATCATCATTTCCACGATATGTGCCGCTTTTGCGGGGCGAAAATTGGAACTTTTGTCTGCCCGTGCAGCCGCGGAAACCCGGTTATTTCCCGCTGTCGCCGTAGTTGGCGAGGACGCGGGCGGAGGGGTCGTTCACATTGCAGCCCTCCCAGGATTTGTTGGGCATCCAGAAGTCCACGATCATCTGGCTCTGTCCGGGATAGTATTTCTCGAAAATCTCCCGGTAAAGCAGGGACTCTTTGGTAAACGGCTGGGCATGGGTATACTTTGCCCGTTTTTCCTCAAATTCTTCCTGCGTATAGACGGTTTCGGCATATTCCTTGAGATAGTCCACCATGGAGTGACCCACGGCGTCGGAAAAAGCCGCCTTTTCCCGCCAGAGAATGTCGTGAGGCAGGTAATCGCCCTTTTCAAAGGCGTGACGCAGCAGATACTTGCCCTTTCCGTATTTGTTCAGCTTCATCTCCGGGTCAATGGCCATGACGTATTTGACAAAGTCCAGATCACCGAAGGGCACCCGCGCTTCCAGAGAGTTGACGCTGATGCACCGGTCTGCCCGAAGCACATCGTACATGTGCAGCTCCCGGATGCGCTTCTGGGCTTCCTCCTGAAACGCCTTGGCGGATGGGGCAAAGTCGGTGTACTTATAGCCGAACAGCTCGTCGGAGATCTCGCCGGTGAGCAGAACCCGGATGTCAGTCATCTCATGGATGGCCTTGCACACCAGATACATGCCGATGCTGGCACGGATGGTGGTGATGTCGAAGGTTCCCAGCAGCGCCACCACCGGTTCCAGCGCGGCGAGAACGTCCTCCTTGGAGATGATGACCTCGGTATGGTCGCTGTGGATGTAATCCGCGACCTGTTTCGCGTATTTCAGGTCAATGGCGTCCTCACTCATGCCGATGGCAAAGGTTCGGATGGGCTTTTCGCTTTCCTGGGCGGCAATGGCGCACACCAGAGAAGAATCCAGTCCGCCGCTGAGCAGGAAACCGACCTTGGCGTCGGCCACCAGACGCTTCTTCACACCGGCCACCAGCTTGTCGTGGATGTTGGCGCAGACCGTTTCCAGATCATCGGGAAGCACATGGTCTACCGCCGCAATGTCGCAGTAGCAGATGAATTTCCCGTCGCAGTAATAGTGTCCTGGAGGAAACGGCAGGATTTTGTCGGTCAGCCCCACCAGATTTTTCGGTTCGCTGGCAAACAGGATCGTACCGTTTCTGTCATAGCCGTAATACAGCGGGCGAATGCCGATGGGGTCACGGGCGGCGATGAATATTTTCTGCTTTCCGTCATAGAGAATGCAGGCAAACTCCGCATCCAGCTTGGCAAACATGCCGACGCCATACTTTTCGTACATGGGCAGCAGCACTTCGCAGTCGGACTCGCTGGTAAAGGTGTAGTCCTTGGACAATTCCTTTAATGCTTATCGACTTAACGCAGCAAGCCACAATATCTTGAGAAAGTCCGATTTATTGGACAGATAGGATGCTACAATGTTCCCAAAAGCAAAAAGGGGAACATCATCATGGCACGTACAGCTGAGATTACTTTCAAAGAGTTTCGCCGTCGCTACAATACCGAGGACGCTTGCAGAGCAGAACTATTCCGCCTGCGCTTTCCCAATGGGTTTGTCTGCCCTAAGTGCGGCTGTGTGGAATACTATCCCGTTCATGGCCGCAACATTTATCAGTGCCGTTCCTGCCGGCACCAGACTTCTGTTACCGCAGGGACGGTTATGCACCGTACCCATTTGCCTCTGACGCTCTGGTTCTGGGCGATCTATCTGTGCGCAACGGACAAAAGAGGGATTTCCGCTGTTCAGCTAAGCCGCACACTGGGGATCTGTTATGACTCCGCGTGGCACCTATTGGATCGAATTCGTACCGCTATGGGTCAAAGAGACGAAAAATACTTGCTTTCCGGCATTGTAGAGTTGGATGACGGCTATGTTGGCGGACCTTCCCATAACGGCAAACGAGGTCGTGGTACGGATAAGGCCAAGATTGTGGTGGCCGTATCCAAAACCGCAAACAGTGCACCACTGTTTGCCAGGATGAAGGTAGTAGATAACGTACAGGGAAAGACTTTGCAGGAAATCATCGACCAGTATTTTGTGCCTAAAACGAAGGTAGAATGCGACGGTTACAGAAGCTACCTGAATCTGGAAGGTGTGGAACTGAACACAAAGAAATACGAAACAGATGATCTGCATTGGGTACACAAGGCAATCAGTAATCTGAAAGCATTCCTTCAGGGAACATATCACGGAAGGTGCACCAAGCTCCAGGCATATCTGGACGAGTACTGTTTCCGTTTCAACCGCCGCATGACGGGCAATCAGATATTCCTGCGCTTGACCAGAGCTGTCGCTACATCTTGTAGCGTGCTGAGTTAAGTCGATAAGCATTAAATCTTTTTTAAAGATTTTAATTGGAGTTCAGTATGAGATACACCGTCAGCGTGCCGTCGCCGTTTGGGTAGAAGGGCAGCGCTGCGTCCTGCACCGCCAGTGCGGACTGCGCACGCAGAGCCAGTGTATCCGCGATCAGGCCGCTGGTAAATTCCATATCCTGCGCCTGCATCATGCTATCGTGTTCCCGCATGGCGGCGCAGAGGAACGCCGGTTCCAGCTTCTCCCGCAAAAGCCCCATCCGCGCAAGCACATCCTCGCCGGAAAGACGTTTTCCCGCCGCAAAATCAAAATAATAGATATCATGATGCGTTTCACCGTCCGGCTGGGCTGCCGTCATTTCCAGACTCAGAATGCTCCCGTCCCAGTGACTCTCCCAGCCAATGGCGTATTTGATGCTATCTGACTCAGGCGGCCGCATGGCTTCGCTACCATAAAGCGCCATCAACTCCGCGTTCAGCGCCTTGGCATCCTCGCTGTCGGACAGGAGCTTCGGCACGCGAACCGCATAATGGTACGAAAAGCCCCATTCCGTCGCGGCGTCATCCTCGTCCGCATAGGCATCGCCGATCAGGCTGTCATTGTAACCGGCGTTATCCTGCATCTCCGAATTCAGTCGCAATTTGATCCGTTTTTCATTGTAGTATTGGATATATGCCCCAATCCTGTCGGCCAAATTCTCTATTGTTTCAAAGTCCTGTATGCAAATGAGTTCCATCTTTAACAGTGAAAAGAAGTTCTCCGCAACCGCGTTATCCAAACACGTTGCCTTTCGGGACATACTTTGTATGATTCCCTTTGGTGCGCCCTGACTTTACGTCCTCCAGCATCTTCTTGAAGCTCGGACGATCAAAATTGGAACCTGTGAAGCCGTCGTCGATCCTGACGGCGTATTCCCGAAGCTCCGGGCGGGTTCGGAGGAAATTCCGCAGCAGCTCCCGCTGCCCGGTGATGCTGTTGGACTCCTCTTTATCCCCGTCGTCCCTCGACAGTCGGAGGTAAAGCGTGGCGTTCCAGATTTTTGTTTCCTTGTTGTTTTGCATATTGCCAGCTCCTTTCCTCCAAAATTGTACTTGCATAGCACATAACTGTCGAGGATGTCGCGGGGACTCATCCTTTTGTGCGGATATATGCTTCCAGCCTGTCCTCCAACGAAATATCCGTATCGGCAAAGCTGACTCTGACTACATATTTTCCGTGCCGGTAGCAGTAGGGATTCCCAATCTGACGGATGAAATCCAGAATACGCTCCCGCTTGGGAAGCGCTGTGTTGACCTTCACATCGCGGATATCCACCAGCGCCGCAGGGTCAACGGCGCGAATATCCATATCGG
>ERZ780178.1220-NODE-1220-length-16764-cov-5.778144_pt1 | contig 16764 bp, 9 predicted proteins | sample MGYA00511018_ERZ780178 | MGnify/ENA primary metagenome ERZ780178 (study PRJEB29588, sample SAMEA2151439) | human gut metagenome | biome: human gut; feature: human-associated habitat; material: faeces | place: Denmark | collected 2008/2010 ...
AAGCAGCTGCGGCGGCTGATCCGCCAGCAGGCGCTGCTGCTGAGCGCGCTGGGCATTCCGGTGGGTCTGCTGCTGGGCTACGGCGTTGGTGCCGCGGTGGTTCCCATCACCATGTCCACCTCCACGATGGGAGGGCGGTACACCACAGTCAGCGTTTCCCCATGGATATTCCTGTTTTCCTCAGTGTTCGCCCTGCTGACGGTGCTGCTTTCCTGCGCCCGGCCGGGACGAATTGCCGGGAGGGTCTCCCCTGTGGAGGCGGTGCGCTACACCGAGCGGCAGTCGTCGGGGAAAACACACCGGAAGGGCAGCAAAGTCACGCCTGTTCAGATGGCCGCCGCCAACTTGGGCAGGGACAAAAAGAAGACGGCGCTCGTGATGGTGTCGCTGTCCCTGACCGTCGTTCTGCTGAATCTGCTGGTCACGTTTATCGGCGGCTTTGACATGGACAAATATCTGAGCCGGCGAAGCTGCGCGGACTTCCTCATCAGCACACCGGACTACTTTAACTATCGGGGTTTTTCCCTGACCAAAGAGGCTGTGGAACCGGTGCGGGCAAACACAGCGCACTCTCTGGAGGGCTTTGCCTATCAGACCGGCGGGGTGGGTATGTATCTGCCGGAAAGCGTCTGGCGGGATGAAGCCGCCTTTTACAGCCGGGATACGGATATGGACATCGACGCGCTTCTCGCCCAGACGCCAAGAGACGGCGACAAGGTGCAGGCGGTGTCCCAGATAGAGGGGCTTGACCCAACGCTTGGAGAAAAGCTCACGGTGATTGACGGCAGCTTGGATTCCCTCTGGGAACCGGACAGCCATGCCATCGCCATTGCCGTGAATCTGGATGATTCCGGGAAGCTGCCTGACCCCGGGATTTATCCCGCCGTGGGCGAGAAAATCAAAGTCACCTATGGAAACGGCGATACTGCGTACGACGTAACCTACACCGTCTGCGCACTGGTGGACGTTCCCTACAACATGAGCAGCCGGTTCTATACCATGGGCTATGAGGCAATCCTCAGCGCGGACGCCCTGTACCGGGACGCCGGGGAGGACAACGTGTTCCCCATGGTCTACCTCTTCGACACCCCCAGTCCCGAGGCGGAGGCCGCCGCGGAAAGCTACCTTGCCCAGCTCACTTCCGACCCCGACAGTCCCCTGATGTACGAAAGCAAGGCGACCCACCGGGCATATTTTCAGGAGTTCCGGATGACCTTTGTGATTCTGGGCGGGCTGCTGTGCGCCATCATCGGCATTGTGGGTATTCTGAATTTCTTCAACGCCATGATGACCGCCATTCTGGCGCGGAGCCGGGAATTCGCGGTTTTGCAGTCGGTGGGCATGACCGGCCGTCAGCTGGAAACCATGCTTCTCTGGGAGGGGCTGCTGTACACCCTTGGTTCCGGCCTGATCGCGGGGCTTCTGTCCGCCGCGGTGAACCCGCTGGCGGGGCGGCTTCTGGAAAGCGCCTACTGGTTCTACAGCTATCACTACACCATCACCCCGGTACTGGCCATGCTGCCCGCATTTATCGTGCTTGGCTGTGCCATCCCGGCGGTCATGTACCGTCAGGCGGTGAAGCAGAGCATCGTCGAGCGGCTGAGAAGTCTGGATACGTAACTATGGAAACAGCGGGAAGCCGGTCGGCCTCCCGCTGTTTTTTGAAAATTTTTGCATTATCGTGTGTTTTACTTGAATTGGTCCGGTTTATTGGACACATCGCATTGTATAATCCTCTCAGAAACCCAAAAAAGATTATGGATGGAGGAAAAGCTATGCGTTTTACGATCAGTGGTTTTGGTGGAGCGTCCAAAGAGGGACAGGAAACTCCGGCAGTGCGGGAGGCAGAACCGGTCAGCGCCGCGCCCCGGAAGTCTGTGGTGCAGGTTTGTTTTCCGGAGACCGGAAGGTCGCTCGCCTATTACAACGACCGGTTCGACCTGAAGGCCGGCGACCGGGTCTATGTGAGCGGCAAGCTGGAAGGGGTTCTCGGCATCGTGACCAGCGTGAATTACAATTTCAGGATTCGGCTGTCCGAATATCAGAAGGTCATTTTCCAGGTAAATACCCGGGTGCACGGCAGATTTTACATGTCCGCTTCCCATTTTATCACCTTCGACCCCGCTGCTCTCCCCGCTGCCCAAGTAACAAGCTGGTTCCGGGCACCCGTCGGCGAAGGCGAGGAATTTGCCAGCGGAAACGACGATTTCCCCTTCTCTCTGGAGCATTTGGAGGAAATGAAAGTCACCAATGCCATTGCGGAGCGGGGACACGATTACTTCATGGAGAACCGCGTCCGTTATCTCTGTCTGGATGGGACAAAGGGGTATGCAGTCGTGGAAGGGACAAAAGCATACGCCGTTGAATTCCGCTATCACGACGGGGAAATCCGGAATTTACTGTGCGACTGCTTTTGCAGCTATCCCTGCAAGCATGAATTTGCCGCGATGCTTCAGCTTAAGGAGGCGCTGGGACACATTGCCAAGCACTATGCGCATGAGTACGAGCAGACCGGCTATTTTGCGGCTATCGCAAAGGAGACATTTTTCGCATTTGCCATCAGTAACTGTCAGGAGGGCGGTTTTTCTCTGTGACGGGGAGAGACTGGCGGCTCCCGCCGGTCATTGCCTGCGCCGTTTCTCCCTGAAATTCCATTTCATTGCCCCTGCGGCTTGATCTCGACCGTCCTCCCACCCAGATTTTCATAGACGCGGTGGGAAACGGACAAAACTGTCCGCCCCTCAGAGGCGCGGCGCAGAGCTTCCAGAACGCGTTCCTCCGTCTCGGCGTCCAGATTTGCTGTGATCTCGTCCAGCAGAAGCACCACCGGGTCCGCCGCCGCGGCGCGGGCGATGGACAGAAGCTGCCATTCGCCCTGTGAGAACATGCCCTCGGTGCATACCGTGGCGTAGCCCTCCGGCAATGCCTGAATAGCCGCGTCGATCCCGGCAAGGTGCGCCGCGTTCTTTGCCATATCTTCCGTTATCTGCGGGTCACCAAGGGTGATCTGATCCAGCACCGTCCCCGGCACGCGGGAAAAGTGCTGCTCCACACAGCTGATGCAGGTTCGGCGCTCCTGATCCGAAATGGTCGAAACGTCCACGCCGCCAATGGTGATCGTACCGGCTTCCGGACGATAAAGCCCCAGCAGAAGCTTGAACACAGTGCTTTTTCCTGCGCCCGTCCGGCCTACCAGCGTGACCTGCTCGCCCTGCCTTACGGTCATGGAAAAGTCCCGCAGAACGGGCTTTTCCCCGTAGCCGAAGGTCACGTGGGACAGCGCCACGTCCCCCCGGGCGGCGGTTTCCCGATGCTCCGGGATGTCGCGCTCCGGCTGGCTTAAAAACGCGTCGATACGCTTGACCCCGGCCATGGCCGACTGAATGGTCTGAATCTCCATGCCAAGGCTTTCAATGGGTGCAAAAATGCGGGATATGTAGCTGATAACGGCCACCGACGTGCCTACCGACATGCCGAACAGACGCAGGATTTCCGCATTTCCGGAGGCGGACAGCAGCATGACGATGCCCACCACCACGGCGTTCAGTAGCAGGACTACCGGCGAATAGATGGCGTCGTAAAAATTGGTCCGCTCCATGGCGGCGTAGCTGTCCCCGATGCGCTTATCGTACCGGCGCTCCATGTAATCTTCCAGCCCCAGCGCCCGGATGGTGCGGATATTGTGCAGCGTCTCCGGCACCTGACCGGACACGGCGGCGACGGCGCGGCGGTTGTTCAGCTGGGCGGCCAGCATCCGCTTCTGCACGTGGCGGGTGAACAGGGCAAACAGGGGCAGAACCAGCAGCAGAATCAGGGCGAGGCCGGTATTTTTCACCGCGATGACCGCCATGATGGACAGAATGCGGCACGCGTCCGCCACCATGCTGATGATGCCGGAGGTAAACAGCGCCTCAACCGTGTCCACATCCCCGGAAAACCGGGCGGCGACCTCGCCGGGATTCTGGTCAACAAGGGTGCCTGCGGGCAGCCGGGTCAGCTTCCGGGACATTTCCGAGCGCAGGGCGTGGGTCATTTTCTGGCCGAACAGCACGAGCAGGCTTTCCTGCGCGGAGGAAAGCAGTCCCTCCAGCGCAAGACTGCAAAAGTAGCCCTGTACCGCGAGAAACGTCAGTCCGCTGCCCACGGTCAGGCGATCGACCACCCGTGCCAGCAGCAGCGGCGGGAGCAGGGACGCACCCACCGACGCCGCCACGCAGAGAACCGTCCCCACCGTGAGAAGATGGTGGGTTGCTGCCGCCGTCCGCACGGCGGCAAACACACCGTTTTTATTCATGAGCCTGCCCTCCTGTCTGGCTTTCATAGAGCTGCCGGTACACCGGAACGGATGCCATCAATTCCTCGTGGGTGCCGACGGTGGTTTTGCCGTCCTCCATAAAGATCACACTGCGCATCTGTGGGAAGTGATACAGGCGGTGAGAGATCAGGAACACGACCTTATCCTTTGCGTATTCCTGTAAATTTGCGAACACGGTATCCTCGGTATTTCTGTCCAGCGCGGAGAATGGGTCGTCCAGAACCAGAACGGGTCTGGGGTGGGCAAGAGTTCTTGCCAGCGCCAGCCGCTGCGCCTGACCGCCGGAAAGCCGCGTGCCGCTGCTGCCAATGACAGTATCCAGCCCCGCTTCCATGGCAAGCACTTCATGATCCAGCGCCGCCGCGGCAAGATACGGCTTCGCGTTCTGATTGCTTCCGCAGAGAACATTATTCTGGATGGTGTCGGCGCTCAGCTCCGGGTCGTGCCCCAAATATCCCACGGTCGCCGCGATTTGACGGGGGGTGAGGGCGGAAAACTCGGTCTTCCCGAATTTCGCCGAGCCGCCGTAGGGCGCTTCGCAGAGGAACACCCGCCCGAAGGTGGACTTGCCGCAGGCCACCGGCCCGGTAACGCCGATGATATCCCCCGGATGGGCCGTCAGGCTCAGCCCGGAGAAAACCGGCTGGTCGCCGTAGGCAAAGGAAAGATTCTCTAGGGTCACGTCCATCGCTGACGGAACGGCGAGAGGCTCCAGCGTCTCCGGGGACTTCATCAGCGGCTGAATGCGCTTCCATGAGACCTCCGCCTTCTGCACCGAGTTGAACAGCTTCGCCACCTTGGAGGATTTCACCGTCAGCTTGGTAAAGCAGGAAAGAAACGTAGTGAACGCCGCAATATCCCATGCGCGCCACCCGGAACCGAGGACGTTTTTCGCCCCGAACCACAGAATGAACAGCACCCCCGCCTCCGACACAGCCAGGTACAGCGGCGGCAGGGCCGACTGCCACACGTTGCTGCGGACGGCAGTCTTCTCGTAGGTGTCCAGGGTATGCTCGTACTGCTCCTCCCGGGTGCTTTCACAGCCGTAAATGCGGTAGGTCACGGCGTTCTGCGCCCGATCCAGCGTGGCCGTGCTGAGTGCGCCCGCCGCTTTTTTGTAGGCCGCGCCCGCCCGCTGGACGTTCCGCTTCATCCACGCCGCGCAGACGTAGGACACCGGCGTAAACAGCAAACTCAGGATCGCCAGACGCCAGTCGTATACCAGAAGCATGACGGCGTAGCCCACCAGTGCCACGCCGGTGTCGAAGACCTCAGTGGTGAATTTCCGCATTCCCTCCACGCAGTCGTCCACGTCGGAGATGGCCTTGGTCATCAGCTCGCCCGCGCCCTCCTGCTCCAGCGACGCCCGGCTTCTGCGCACCAGATTGGCGTACAGGATGCCCTTCATCCGGCGGTTGATGTTGTTGGCGAAGCGGCGGACATAGAACCGCTTGATAAACCGCGCGGCCTGCACCCCCAGCGTAACGAGAATATAGGCAAGCACCAGAACCGCCATTTTCCCGGCAGTGGCATTCCTGCCCAGAATGTCCGCAAGGCACTGCGCCAGCCGCCCTTCAAACCAGGGCATGGCAAGAAGACCGATGTTGTAGATCAGGCCGGAAAGGGTCACAAGTGCCAGCGGCAGCCATTCGACGCGGAAATACGAACCGATCCTGTCCGGGCGGAAGGCTTTTTCACGTTTCACCCCCGGTTTTCCCCCTTTGCCGCCTGAATAAAGTGCGGGAAGCCCGCCCGGCTTTCCGCCTTGGATGCCGCGTAGAGCTTGTTCAGCGCGGCGGCAAAGGCGGCGGCTTCCTCTTTCGTCAGCGTGTCCGCCAGATACTCATAAAAGGCCGCTTCGATCTCCGCTTTGGAGAATTTCAGGCTCTCCGCCTTTTCCGTGGGGTACAGCAGCTGACTGCGCCGGTCGTTGGGGGCGTCCCTGCGGACGAGGTAGCCCTTCGCTTCCAGATTTTTTGTTCTTCGGGCGATGGCGGCTTTGTCCGCGTGCAACAGCTCCGCCAGCGCCGCCTGTGTACAGCCGGGATTGTGGCGCAGGGCATGGATCAGGTCGATCTCCGCCGTGCCGACGCCGGTTTCCCGCATGGTGCGCAGAACCAGCTTTTCCGCCTCCCGGGCGATTTTGGTGATTTTCCGTTCCGTAATGTCCATGGCAGCCTCCTGACTCGTTGTAGATACATCGTTGTATGTACAACTATTATGCCACGCGCATTCCCGGGCGTCAACAGCAAAATGCGCCCCGTTTCCCGTTTGGTGGGAAAACGGGGCGCTGTTACTCAATCCGCATCGGCTTCCAGCGTTGCACCGGACAGCTTGCCAACGACCTCCACGGACTGTATTTTATCGATGTTGATCGCACTGTTGAACATGTCGAGAAAATCACCGTGTTCAATGACCCGCTTGAACAGGGTGTTGTCTGTCACGCTGTCCACAACGACAAAGTCGGTGCCGTCCGTCATGTGGAAGATGAGGGTCTGGATATCGCTGCCCGGCTCCGCGTAACGGGAAGACCGGATGCGAACGCACAGGGAGTTTACATAAACATCTCCCTGACCAAAGGTCCGATGGGGCAGACTGCCGCCGTCCGGGAGGGAAACGCACACCATTTCGTCCATGTGGGCTTGCTCGTAGGCTCTTTCCGACAGTGTGAGGTATGCGAAGGCGGTCATCTCCTCCGTCTGGCCGGCGAAAATCTCGTCTACCAGTTCGTCTCCCCAGAGGGAACGAAGCTGTTCCACCGCTTCCTCCGGTGTCAGTTCTTCCCGTAAATTTTTCTCCAGCGCCTGACGTTCTATCTCTTCCTCGCTGAGCTGGTATGCACCGTGGGCGATGTCATATTCATGAGCGGCCAGAAAATAGTAGTCGTCATATTCTCCGGTATAGCCGCCGCTCCCGTAACCCAGCGCTTCCATTTTCTCAGCGGCTTCCTGCGGGGTAAGCTCCTGCTTCAGCCGCTCACGAATGGTCTCTATTTCAGCGGAACGGTTTTCCTCGTATTCCTCCCATTTGGCTTCCGCCTCAAAGTCCGGGAAGGATACCAGCAGATTCGTTCCATTTTGCATATCCGCCCGGAAATAGTAGGTAAACGCCAGCTGGGTGTCCGTCGTCTTTTCGGGTATCAGATAGGCATAGCCGTACTGATTGATGTTTACGGGAACACTGCCCAGCAAACCGTTCCGGCCTGGGGACAGCTCTATCGGCGCGTCGTGGGTCAGAAGCATGGTGATAAACCCGCACTGAGTGGTGCTGTCGTAGACATAGGCATCGACCGTCAGAGTGTATCCGTCCGTAGAAATACTTTTTCCTACAGGGGAAACCCATTTTTGAAGCTCCTGAACAACGGTTTCCTCCACGGGGGACTTTTCATACCCCGGAACAGTCCATGCGGCGTTCGGCCGATCCGGGTCGGAATCTTCGAAGGGGGCGGCGCTGTCAGACCCTCCGTACAGACCGGCGATCATTTCTGCGGGACTGTCAAAAACAGTTAAGGCATAGGCCACCGCGCACCCTACCAAAAGCAGCGCCAGCGCAATGACCGCGGCGATCAGCCAGATTTTCCTTGCGGGCAGTTTCTTTGGGGCGGGTTCCTTCCGGGAATCCACCAGCTCTGCCGCCGCCAGCAGCTCCCCGTCCACGCCGGTCAGTCCCCGGAAAAGTTGATAAGCCGTCATTGTAAACCCTCCTTTTTGAGTGTGTCGGCCAACTGTTTTCTTACTTTTTGCAGGATGTACTTCACCTGATTGGAAGACAGCCCCGTCTTCCGGGCAATGTCTTCCTTCGTGCCGGCATAGTAGTACCGGAGCAGAAAGACGGTGCGGTCTTTTTCCGGGAGCTTCCGCAGAAAGCGGTTCAGCGAGGCGGTCAGCTCCTTGCGAAGCAGCTCCGTCTCCGGGCTTTCGCTTCCGGCGACGCACTCCGCCAACTCGTCCAGCAGCAGCTGGGTCTCCCCCTTCCCGCGTTTTTCAGCGGTATTTTTCCGCCAGCGGTCGATAGCCAGATTCCGGGTGAGTTTTCCTAAGAAGGTGGAAAACCGCTGGGGTCTGCGGGGCGGGATCAGCTTCCAGGCGGAGTAATAGGTATCGTTGACGCTTTCCTCAGCGTCCAGGGGGTCGGATAAAATACGTTTGGCAATACTGTAACAATAAAATCCGTATTTCTGGTCAGTCTGAACAATGGCCTGTTCCGACCGGGCAAAATACAAATCGAGAATTTCACTGTCATCCATGTCGCCGCCTCCTTTTTTAGTAGCTTCACCCTTATACACGCAGAAAAACGCGGAATGGAAGATTTTTCTTTCTGACAGCATACTACATCCGGCTGCACATGGCAATCTTTTCTGTGCGGCACTTCCTGGATAAAGCGAAAAACCCGAACTTACTCCCCACTCGGGAATAAGTCCGGATTTTTTCTGTCTGGAACAACCGGCCAATTTTGAGGACAGCGTTCGGAAAAACCTGAAGGCGGACGAAGATTCCAATACCCAGTCATAACCGCTGGCCGGTGGTTATGACTGCAATATGGCTTGGTTTACTTCCTGTTCTTCCGTTTATACCATACCACCAGCGCCACGATACCGGCGAGGGATACGCAGAGGATGCCGGCCCACATGCCGATGTGGCTGTCGTCGCCGGTCTTCGGCGAAGTGCCGGTGGCAGGGATCTTCGCAGTCTCGACGTAATCGCAGACTTCACAGGTGCGGGTCTTTTCCCCGTCTTTTCTGGATGTTGCCTTTTCGGTGACGACCCATTTGCCGAAGGTGTGGGCTTCTTTGGCGACGGTGATCTCGCCGCAGCAGGACCATTTCTGTTCGTGGGTGGTCTTTGTGGTCGTCCATTTCTTCGCACCGGTGTGGTTCGCGGCATCCTTTTCGCCGTACTTCCCGCCGCAGTCCTTACAGGTCGCCTGCTCCACGCAGGTCGCGGTGCCGCCGGAGCAGCTGACCGTCTCCTTATGGGTATCGTCTCTGGTGCAGACATGGGTGTGGGTGCCGTCGCCATTGGACTGCCACTTGCCCCAGTCATGGCCGAGCGCCCTGGTTTCAAAGACCGCTTCCTCGGCGGTGTCCTTGGCGCTCAGGCCGCAGGTGGCGCAGGACCTGTAATAGACTGCCTTTTCTGTGCAGGTCGCGGCGGATTTCAGGTACTGTTCCTCCACGGTTTCCGCCGTGAAGCTGTGCGTGCCAAGCTGGCCGTATTCGTGCCTGCACACAGCGCAGACTGCCTTTGCCTGACAGGTCGCCGTACCACCGGAACAGTTGACGGTCTCCTTATGGCCGCTGTTTCTGGTGCAGATGCGGCTATGGGTATCGTTTCCGTTGGACTGCCATTTGCCCCAGTCGTGGCCGAGAATGTTGCCGACCTCAAAGGTTTCCGTTCCCTTTTCGCCGCAGACGGTGCAGGACTTGTAGTAAACTGCCTTCTCCGTGCAGGTTGCGGCGGATTTCAGGTATTTTTCTTCAACCACTTCTGCCGTAAAGTCATGCGCGGCAAACTGGCCGTATGCCTGACCGCAGACAGAGCAGACCGCCTTTGCCTGACAGGTCGCCGTACCGCCGGAGCAGCTGACGGTTTCTTTATGACTGCTGTTTCTGGCGCAGACGCGGCTGTGGGTACCGTTGCTGTCGGGCGTCCAGTCGCTCCAGTCGTGGGGAATAAGCCTGACCTTGACCGTGGCCTTTAACTCCGGGACGGGCTGCTGAATAGTCGGAATATCGCCGAGATTGAGCGTGCCGGTAATGGCCTGCTCAGCAGTAGAATTCAGGTCATACGACGTCTTATCCCACGTTACGCCAATGCCTGAGTAGAACGACCCGTCCTCTGTCCGGCAGTTCACGAATGAAGGCAGCCAGAGCGCATCAAACTCCGTGCCGACCTCTTTGTTCGTGATATCCGTCGAGGGTTCGATGCTCAGGAGGGTGCGTTTGACCGCTTCAATCGGGATGGTACATTCGGCAGGCGCATAACGAACGGTATCACTCGGCGTGAAGACCACAGTCACGTTGTATGTTCCCGCTGCGCTAAACCACTTAGGCGTACCGGCCTTGAAAGAGAATGTGCCGTCGATCTTCTTGCCGCCAACCCGCGCCTCACCGCCAATAAGCGCACCGATCTCGTCAGCTTCCTCCGGGGGCGTTTCCGTTCCGATCTGGAAGGTTTCGCTGACAAAAATCTGATTGTCGCCAAGCCGGAAGTCTCCCTTTGTCCAGCGGAACGTCGGCGCGGTCACAATCACAGGTACAACCGGGTCGTACTTCAGCTTCACCTTGACGCTGACGGTGGACGCCCCTTCGGGGGGCGCAATATAATCCTTCCATGTGGACAGCACCAATCTGCCCGTAATGCGCTGCTCATATGGCGTATTCGGGTCATACTGGTTTTTATCCCAGACCACCGTGTCGCTCATGATCGTCGTTTTTTGGGGGTCACCGCGCATCACGTCCATCGAACCCGCTTCCGCCAATCCAAGTTGTTCAAACGCCGTACCAATGGGCTTGTCGGTGATGTCCTCGAAATTGGGATTGATTCTGACGATCGTGAGCGGGAGAACGTTCACGGTTACCGTGCAGGCTGCAGTTGTGTAGTTCCTGGAGTTTGTCGGCTTGAAAACGACCGTGCGTGTAAGCTGGCCGTATTTCAGCCCGATGCCGGGGTAGGCGGTGTCTCCGTACAGCAATTCGTCCTCATCAAACTCAAACGTGCCTTCGATCTCCTGACCGTTTGCCATCGCCTTTCCGCCCTTGAGACCGCTTGTCAGCGTCTCGTAACGATCCAGCGCATAGAAGGTTCCTTCAACCGTAGGCGGTGTGACAATGGTAGTCTGGAAGACCCGAGTATCCATAAGAGATACCTCAATGGTCGCTTTTACATCGGTTTCCGTAACGATTTTATCATGAAAATAGCTGTTGGCAACATCCAGCGTTCCGTAGATAGTCTGGGGTTCCAGAGAATTGGGATCATAGGCAGATGTGTCCCAAATGACCGGAATAGGGGCGAACATTGCGCCGGAGTCGGTTTTTACCGTGACGCCCTCCGTAGGGATTCCCAGCTCCGCAAGGGGCGTGCCCAGCGGTTTGTCCGTGATGGCAAACTTCGTAAGAACCTCCGTGATCGTATGCCGAATGCCGGTCACAATCACTTCACATTCCGCTGTTGTATATGCTTCCGTGTCATCGGGAGTGAAGATAACATGCAGGCGGTTTTCCCCCACAAAACTTACGCTCCCGCCATACTCTCCCTCGAATGCAAACTTACCGGGGACGACGGTATCCGTTCCCTTAACCTGCGCCACTCCGCCCTCGAGCGCTTCATCCAGAAACTGGGTGCCGACATATGTTTCGGCGGGCAGGGTTGGCAAGGTCGTGATGACGGTTTCCGAAGGCCCGCGCTTCGGGCAGCAGTCGTGTCCGTCCGCGTTGTGGGTGCAGCCGCTTACGGTGCAGTAGCCATCGGCGTCCTTTCCGTGGAGGCATTCCTCGCCGCCGTCGCAGAAGCCGTCGCCGTTACCGTCGCCGTGCGCCCTCCAGTAGGCGTAGAGGGTCATTTTCATCCCACCGTCGATGGTGACAGTATCGCCGGGCTGGTATTGCGGGCTGTCGGCTCCGGCAGTGAGCGCCCAGCCGCCGAAGTGGGCATTTTCACGTGTCGGGATGGTATCGGGAATCACGAAGGTGTTTGTCTCGCCGGTCATGGCAGCCGGAGCGCCGGTGCCGCCGTTGGCGTCGAAGGTGAGGGTATACTCTGTCTCGCCCGCCTCCGCGGCGAGTGTGACGGTTGCGCGAACGGAATAGATTTCGCCGTTGTTGTCAGAATTCACCGTGCAGACCAGAGGATATACGCCAGGTGTAATGTTCGTCAGAGTAAGCGTCGATCTCCAGCCCCCATTGGATGTCTGCACATCGACATTTTCCGCGGGTATGGTTCCGCAGTCCCAGGATGTGATGACAGCACCAGCGGCGGTAGCACCGCTGATCTGGTACACATCCGATCGGAACGTCACCGTTTCTCCCGCTTTTACCGTATGGGCATACCTGACGTCATACTCTTCACCGGTGCCTTTGCCCGCGCCGGTGATCTCGATGTACGAAATCGGAGCGCCAATGACACGGACATTCTGAATGCTGTCGGCCTTGCAAGCTTCATCTTTGGAACGCAGGAACACGCCGTCCTCTGTTTTATACACAATGCAACTGCCGAGAAGCGCCCCGACGTCGCCCATGTTATTCCGGATCGCGTCATATCTGCCGCCGCCTTTGCCGAGGATCGTGGCGGCATTGTTCGTAAGAGAGCCAACCGTTCCGTAATTCGATATGGTAACGCTTCCGCCGTTTATGTTGATGCCACTCACGCGGACATTTGTTCTGGCGTCGCCGATCAGGACGGTACGTTTCCCGTCTACATTGATATCGATCGTACCGTCATAGTCTCTCAGCACCATTAGAAACGTCGCGCCTTCCCGCGCTAGCGCGGCCATTGCATCGTTGTACGAGCCAAAGTACGCAGCCTCCCTGCCGCTCTGTACCAGGAAAGTGGCTACGTAGCCGCATACGTCACACACGCCATAGTCAAAGCTGTGTGCTTCCATGGGGATCGTCGTGTTGCAGCAATTGTATTTTGCCGTATGATGTACGTCGTCAGCGATATATTGCGGCGCCTGGGCATGGTTATCCTTATCCTTGGGGAGCATTATGTTCGGGATCCCCGTTGTGCCGGTGTTATCGGTAAAATACTTGTAGCACTGGCCGCAATGCCAGTATTCCACATGACCGATATCGGTACAGGTGCCAGGCAGTTCCGCGTGATAGGCACTTGCAGGGAAATAGTGTCCCTTCGCGGGAATCGCGATGGGCGCGGCAAGCTCCTTTGTGCAGTCCTCATCCGAGAATATCTTCCGGCACTTGTTGCTGTCCGCATCGCTGCCGCACATCCAGTAGGATTCATAGCCCGCCTCGGTGCAGGTGGCTTCCCTTTTCGGAAAGTATTCCTTGTAGGCGATGCTCTTGTTGGAGGTCAGGGTCAGCACGATTAGATCATTGTTATTGCTGCTGCATGCCTTCCTGTAATTGGCAGTGGCGGAGACCGGCGTGTGGCAGGAATCCGAGTCGGTAAAGGTTCTTGTCTTGTTATACCGGTTCATCTCCTTCCCGCGCGGGCAGCCCGGCGTATCACATTGGAAGGAAATATCAAAATTCACCTTGATTTTCCGGTTTGCATCCCAGTCCGACAGGTCAACGCTGTTCAGGCATATATCCGTTATGGAGCCGGTATGCCCCGCCTCGCCGCACTGGTACTCGCTTGCGGACAGCGTGAATGTGGCATAAGACAGCGAATCATACAATTCGTCCGACATGGTTTCGCCGCTTTGCACGCTGATGAGATTTTCCGCGTCCAACGCGAGCGTATCCGGCGCATCTTCGGGAAGAGTCTCTTCGCCGCCCTCAATGCTTTCGGCATCATTTTCGCTCTCCGGCTGAGTCTCGTCCTTTTCAGTCTCGGGAACGACGGGCGCAGTGGTGGCTTCGGTTTCCCCGACATTCACCGGTTCGGCGGTGGGAGTGGTGGTCTCCGCCGGATTCTCCGCGCCCTCGACGTACTTTGCGCAGTCGTGCAGGTGCGCACCTTCCGCGCCGCACACTGGGCAGTCTTCGTTCATGTCTTCCGACCTGCAGGCCGTTTCGCAGATGCATGTGGGGGCTGCTTCCCCGCCGTCCTCGGCAAAGGCCGGGATGGGCAGCGTGGAGAGCACTATGACAAACACGAGCAGGATGCTGAGCAGTCGTTTCTTCATAGCTGTTCCGTTCCTTTCAGTTCTGTGCGTTTCCCGTACTCCGCGGGAACGCGTGGTCAGCGCCATTCCGGGATGGTATATGCACCACCAGTATAACATACAGCTGGGATAAGCGCAACTGTTTTTCTCGTCGAATCGGAAAAATTTTTCCAGAAACGAGGTCCAAAAAACGCCGACATCGACTTTTTCCGGCGCATATGCTGTGATGAAACAAAAAAGCAGTCTCCAGAAAACAAACAGCCCCCTCCATTCCGCTTCCCACGGAATGGAGGGGGGGTCTGCTTATTGTGGTTCTGCCTTAAGCCCCGGTGAATGCGGTTTTGGGAATCGCTATTGCAGCTGCACACTTTCCGCAATCGGCAGAAGCGCCCCTGCGGTGAAACTGCTGCTGGACAACCGGAACGAGATTCCTTTCTCAGGGGTGCCGATCAGCCATACTACTGCGGCGCTTTTGCCATTCTGTAATGCCGCTCCCGTGCAGCCGTGGACGGTTACCGGGTTTCCTCCGGTGCCAATAAGCATTTGAAGCACATCTTCCATATCGGTGCAGTCCGTAACATAGCTTTCATATTCCAGATAAATGTCCTGATTGGTCTTCGGGTCGAAGTACCAGCGGCGGACGTAGGAATATGATACCATTTTTTCGAGAAAAGGAAAGGCCATGTGTTTTTATCGGCACCTGCTTTCAATATACCGCATTTTCCATTTTCCGGAATGCGCGAGGAAACCTCTTGCATCCTTTCCAAAATCGTAGTATCATGGGTTACGATTTCGGAACTTTTCAGGGAAGGGGGATTATGGAACAAAATCTGCTGCCGCGCTGAAGGAAGAGGTTGAAAAAGCACACCGCCCGAAAGGCGGGAACTGACCCGCAAAACCGGCATGAGGCTTTCCATTACTTAGGGTCTATCTGAAAACCGTCAACACGCCCAAACAGCGGGTCTTTTCCGCCTGCTGTGCACCATTTTCCCTTGCAATACACAAAGTATTCCCGCGGAAAAATGGCTTCATCAGGCGAAAAATCCCTCGCTGTTGGTCATATTTCCGGTTCTCAGATAGACCCTCGCTCCCGCTCCATGGCGCGAATGTTGTCACCCATTTTCCGGGTGACGGACAGGATGACCGCGCTTTCCTCCGGAGTGATCCCATCCCGGAGGCGGCGGATGAATTCCCGCTGGACTGCCCGGCCGTCCTCTGCGATTTCTCCCGCCCCGTCGGTCAGCGCCAGATGGACGGCTCTGCGGTCAGACCCGTCCGCCCGACAGGCAACAAGCCCGCGGGCTTCCAGACTCCGCAGGGAGAGGGAGACATGCCCCTTGGACATACCCCGCCCCCGGACGATATCCGCCGCCCGGTTCTGCTCCGGGTTATTGGCCAGAAACAGCAGCACATCCAGCTCGTTGTGGGTCAGGTTCCATTTTTTGCAGACCGGCTCCATCAGGCGGCTGTAGCTTTTCTGCGCCCGAAGCGCCGTTTCAAAAAAAGCAAACTGCATATGCGTGGCTCCTTTGGTTCATTTTTGAACTAAGTTACTATAGCACATGCTTGGGCGGCTGTCAAGAAGAAGTTTAAAAATGAACTAAAATTCCCCTGCCGATGGGCAGGGGAATGAAGATATATGGTTATCCAACCGCCACCGGCTGGATGAAGTCCCTGTGGACGTAGCCCCAAGTACCCTCGTACTCCGCCAGCGCAAAGGTTCCGCAGAGCGCCAGAACGGTAAATTCATCGTCCTTTGGAATCCGGACGATGACCTCGGCGGCGGTGTCCGGGTGGGTGCGAAGGCTGATAAACTCGTTACACTGGGCATAGTACCGCTCGGCGGTCACCGGCTCGAAAACGTCCTCCACCGGGTAGGATATTTCGTCCTGAAAGTGCCACCATTCGCCGAAATACCCCTCAAATCCGTACTTTTCCATGGTGTTCTGCAACAGCAGGGCGTGCTCCGTGGGGACTTCCTCCACGTCGGAATAGTCCCGGTCAGCCTTGCCGGAAAAATCGTCAAAGCCCGTGGGCATTTCCAGCTCGTTCCCTAGGCTGTCCACCAGGGTTACGTCCACGGTGTTTCCCCGGCTGTGGGCGCTGAAGCCCCGGTTGGGGTTCGCCACGTAGGTGTCGTCGGGGCAGACCTCCCAGAGCCTGAACTGGGCGCTCACCGGACGGAAGCCGTCCCAGATTTTCAGCGTCAGCCCCTGCCCGGCCAGCTCCGCGCATACGGCCTGAAGCTTTTTCACCGTGCCGTAGCGGAGGAAAACCTCGGTGAATTCATAGATTCGATGGCCGGTAAAATTTTCCGTACCGGCGTAGGGCAGCTCCTGCAGCACGTCGGGGAGGTAGTCCCGAACCCGGACAAAGTCGGCGTCCTCCGGTTCGGGACGCTCGATGCCCGCGGGCGAAGTTCCCGGCTGGGTTTCCGCCGCCGTTGGGACGGTGGTTTCCCGCGTCGGCGTCGGCGCGGTCGCGGCGGCGTCCACCGGGGCATGGCAGCCGGATAATGTCAGGGCAAGCGCCCCTATCAGTATCATGGAGATCATTCCTTTCACACAAATCCCTCCTGCACAGGGTTGCATCAATGCGGCCATTATACCACGGTGTGTCCGGAAAAGCAAAGTATAATTACAGCGTTCGGGCGGCTCCAAAGAGCC
>ERZ780178.1227-NODE-1227-length-16713-cov-59.101453_pt1 | contig 16713 bp, 12 predicted proteins | sample MGYA00511018_ERZ780178 | MGnify/ENA primary metagenome ERZ780178 (study PRJEB29588, sample SAMEA2151439) | human gut metagenome | biome: human gut; feature: human-associated habitat; material: faeces | place: Denmark | collected 2008/2010 ...
ACATGCAGATGATGGGCATCACCGATACCCAATTCATCATCGTAAGGCATCACAACACGGACAATCCACATTGTCATATCGTATATAACCGCATCAATAACGCGGGCAAGCTCATATCAGACAGGAATGATTACAGGCGTAATGAGCAAGTGACCAAAGCTCTAAAATCCAGGTATGGATTGACTTATTGAACTGACAAGAGCAAGACTAACACTCGCAAATTGCGCAATGCTGAGCGAGCCAAATACGAGATTCACAATGTTGTCAAGGATGTCTTGAAAGCCGCAGGTAGTTGGCAGAAGTTCAAGAATGAACTCGCAAAACAAGGTGTTCATTTGGAACTTGTATATAAGGACAAGGAGCAAACCAAAGTTCAAGGCATCCGTTTCTGCAAGGATGGATATAGCTTCAAGGGTACACAGATCAGCCGAGACTATAGCTTTGGCAAACTGAATGCGAGATTTGAGGGAACGGAGAACCTTTTATCAGCAAGAGCCAGCTCTGCTCAGCAATATGAGCAGGGCTGTCGCAAGAATGAGCAGGTGCCATCCATATCGGAGAGCAGCCAGGACCCTTGGGACGGTATTTCTTCCATCGGCTTGTTCGCTCCGTCTAATTCCCAAACTTATGAGTCATTCCCAGAGGATGAATCAGTCAAGAAGAAAAAGAAGAAACGCAGAAGAGGCTTTAGCCTTTGATGCAAGTTACAAACCATTCAAACAACATAAGAAAGATGAAAGAAGAACTATTGGAAGCCATCTACGGCACAGTTGAGAGATTGGAGCAGAAAGTCGATGAACTTTCTGCCTCACCAAAGAATACAGAGGTAGGAAGTACTCCTGTTCCTGTAAGTGTTGATACGAGCATACTTGAAAAAGCCATACTTGCTATGGCTGCAAAAGAAGGGGAAGCTATTGACAAATTGGCAAGATTAAGAGAGGCAATTTGCATCTTTACCGACCTTACCAAGAAAGAAGCAAGCAACGGCGAACAGCGAAGCAAAGTCTTGTTTGACACAGTTAAGCAGTTGAAGCAAGAGCAAGATGCTACTTCACAAGTAGTACACGAAAAGCTACATGCTATGGTCAACACGCCTCAGAAGAAGATTGTTATCCACCGCTTTGAACCTACCTCCAAGTATGTTCTTCTTTTCATCGGTAGCTTGGTTCTATCTCTCGTTATTTCCATTTGGGGCAACCTCACCCAATGGCGAGAGCACCAAAATTGGGAGGAAGCAGACTTGAAGTATCGAGCATTGCGAATGGTACTGCCATCTGATGACCCGAATATTCGTTATATCGAAAAGTACTTCTCAGTATGCCGAGACGAAAATATAATAGATGATGTTAGAAATCGTGTTGCAGTTTATGAGGATTCTGTTCGCCACCATTATGAAATGATTGAAATGGCTGCTTACAAGGATAGCCTTGCAAAACAATTAAACAAAGAAGCTAACGACATAAAAGAAAGGCTTAAAAAGTAAAAGAGCCTATGCCTATTTTCTTCATTCTTACAATGTAATAGATTCTTGATATTGATGCAATGATACTGTAACTAAAAAGCCGTACTTTTGAAGCCGAAGTATCCTGAATCATTCAGACTCATTCGATACTACGATGAAGAAGATGATCGTGAGTTTACTTTTCTGACGAATGCAAAGCATCTTTCTGCGTTGGATGTCGCGAATCTATATAAAAAAGATGGTTGGTCGAGCTGTTTTTCAAATGGCTAAAGTAGCATCTTAAGATAAAGAGCTTCTGGGGCACAACGGAGAATGCTGTACGCATACTGATTAGTGTTACCATTATCACTTATTGTCTCGTGGCTATTGTTCACCATGATATGCAATTGAAACGCTCAACATATGAAGTTTTGCAGATTCTAAGCATTTCATTGACGGACAAAACCCACCTAAGAGATCTATTTGATAAGACTATTTTCAACGATGTCAAAGAACTCGATTATTCCCTCTTTAAGGGACTAATGTCTTAAATTATATAATAAGGGGTAGACATATATATATAATATGCATACCTCTTATTATATGGTTTTGTATATGTTTGTTATACAAAATACGAATTTGTAAGTACAAACCGTTTATTATGTTGGTTATATTTCACTTTGTTAAAAATAACGCTTTATATGTGTCAAATTAACACATTGCATTGATTAACAAAAATATTTTGATTGACACATTTTGATGAAATAGTTTTTTTTATTACTTTTGCAAATTTTTTTATTACTTTTGCAAATGTAAACTTACATGACTTGGCTTTAATAGACCCCGACCAAGCTGTGCTATTATTGTAGAGGTTGCATAAGGAGTAAAAAAATGAAGAAGTTTTTCATGGGCATGATTGCCGTTATTGTGTGTGGTACTGCATTTGCAGGAAACTTAAATGAGATTAAGGCTTCAGCAGTATCAGATGATGATCTTAGCTCATCTACACCAGACAAGATTGTATCTACTTTCTATGGTTCAAAGGCTTCAACTAACGCAAACAATCCTTGCAAGGGAGCAACTATCAGAAAGTGCGGAACCATAGAGTCAAGTTTGGTGTCATTTGAAGACCAAACTTTGGTGATGCAGCAGGTAAAGGATGCTGATGGTAACACATTATTTACAAACAATTTCTTTGCTCCATCTTCCGTGTCAGAAACAAAGGCAAATATTAAGCTTGAAACAATGAAATTGGGTGGAACGTTCAAGGCAAATGTGGCAGAATGAAAATAAGGCATATTTTAGCACTCCTTTTCTTTATGTTTTGCACGACCATATTTGCACAGGGGCGTGATTATATAAATGAAATGGAGCAGAACGACTTGCAAATCAGACAGAAGCCTAACACTGAAGGGCTTCTGTCTGATTATTTGCATTCAGCAAACATTAAGGAAGATACAATTTTTGCAATTCTTTATAGTCCTGCTGAATGTTTTAGATGTGAAGCTGCAATTCCTGCATTTTATGATAAACTGAAACGCAATAATCCGAACAACAAGTTATTACTAATAACTGCATATGGGGATTCTAAAACAGCAAGTTGGTATAATTCTAAAAACAACTATAAGGCTGATTATTACATTTATGATACGAAATCAGTTTATAGCAACATCTTCAGTTTCAACTCTGAAGGAATGTACGGATTGTATATACTCAAATTAGTTCCAAAAGAAGGCGTGTTCGTCACAGGTGGACAATATACGGTCTTAGGGGCAGAGTTTGTGAAGCAGTTGGTACTTTGTAAAAAGAGAATTGCTCCTCACATGTATGAATTGGATAAGAAAGACTCATATAAAGAGGTGGCAGACCAGATTGCGATGATAAATGTTCCTATGCCAAAATGGAAACAAACGGACATCGAGGTCAACACGAAAGATGGAGTAGAAATATCATCAATATATGATATTCCCAAAATAGAGAATGGACACCTTTTTTTTAACGACATGCTGAACAATGGTATAATGCTGTTTAATAAAGAAAATGGTTTGTTTAAATTCAAGCGACTCTTCCAAGCAGACGAAGCTGAGAAAAAGAAATTTGTTTCCGTGCCAGATAAGGATTTCAGAAACTTAGTAAAACAAGGACAAGTCTTTTACATAGCATTGTCTGCAAATATGTTGGACTCTTCTCATATCGGAATTTCCTATTCCCTGCCAAAGATTCTTCGAGAAAAAGTAGGCAACGAATGGAACTTTAGCTTTTACAATGCCCCTGCTGTCTTGATACGAGACATCAACAATTATACGTCAGGCAAGATGATTTCACCAGATTTCGATTTGGAACATTCCAAGTATTTCTATCTTCACTTTGTGTTCGACTTGTTCAATAACAAATTATGGACAGGAAGCGAAAAGTTGACATGGCCTATGGATGGATTTGAGAAAGAGGATATTGTAGGACAGAAAGATTTAGACCCTTTTAATGGCAGCTTTTATAAGACCTTCAATCCAATAATAGCTTCTTTTCGTATCAATGACGGAAAGTGTGATGGACATTACGGCAAATTAGAGCGTATTCAAGAAAATAGCAGAACAGGCTATTATTATCTTAATAATGTATTCGCACATGAAGGAAAAACTTTCTTGTATGGAAATGGTTACACAGGAAAACTGTATGTGACAGATAGCCTTCATCTTGACAAATATAAGGTTTACATGGTGTTTGACACAGATACAGTTCCTATGATTGCACCAGACTCCACAAAATTTTATACGCATGAATATGGAAATCTGTATAGTTCTTACTTCACAAAGTGCATCACAACAGTAAAGATGGACAAGAGGAACATCTATTGTCTTGTAAAGCATGGCATGCCAAGGACAGACAACTTCCAAAAAGACAGATATTCCTTTGTCATCGTAAATAGGAAAAACGGAAAGACTAAGGAATATCCACTTCCGTCTGTCGCTCCTGCTGAATACAAATGTTTGGGGTATGGAATAAATGCACAGGATAAGCATTTCAACCCATTCATGTTTATCAAGAAAGATGGTAAGTACATCATTAGAATGTTGGACATTTAAGCTCCATTATAATGTGGACAATACACATTTTATCAATAAAGCCGTATCTTGCCCCAACCAGGTATTGATGCGGCTTTTTTCATTCTGTTTACAGGATTATGACATATAATCGTACCATTATAAATAGCATGTCGAATGCCAAGCATACAGATAGGATCTACTTATCAATGAAAATAGCATAATATAATTCATGAACAATTGAGAGATTGTAGCAGAATGTCAATGAATTTTTAGCCTCAAAAAATGAGGGTACGTCATGGAGTTATGACACACCCTCATAATTATAATTTTTAGTCGTATTTCACGATTATCACCCCATCATGTTTACTCCATACTGCATTAAAAGGCGTTGCAAAATCGCAATCAATTTTCCCCATAAATTCATTGTTGCTATACACATCTAATCTGATTCTGTTCTTTCGATTTTCTGAATAAGTAAAGCTAATTTCTGAATTTCTAATTTTTTCTATGCAAAGACTGTATCTTATAGTCTTAGCGCTCTTTGGATTGATTTTTATAAATTTATTCTTTGCTTTTGTCAAATATGTCCATCTATTGTTTATATATGTAAGTAAACCATAAACCTTGCCAATACTAATCTGCTTTTTACCATAATTTTCAATTGTAATTGTTACAAATGAAGGTTTTTTATCATGGACAATTGCACTGATTTTTAAAGAATCATTCAAGTATGTTTTACTTTCATTTTTAATATTATATTCTTCTTTTGAGGAAACAGAAGTAGTCCCCAATATTAGTAAAATGAAGACGAAACAACCCAATGTCAATCTATTCATAATTTAATATCTTGTTAAGCCGAAGGTCTGATTTATTAAATAAGCCTTAATACACGCTCCATAAGTGATACCATTGTATGTGATGCTCCCTAAATTAATCCCAACAGTATATCTCGTATTTGTCGCTTTTGTCAAGGCATAAACAATACCACCGCTATCACCACTATTTGAAGTATATTTTGCCAATATAACATCCTTGTAAATAGTTTTTTGTGCTGAGTTAGGAACGTCATAGCTTGCATTAAATATAGTTCCTGAACTTCTTTTAGAGACCATTCCAACCATATTTATCCAAGAGCCTTTTGGCGGTTGAGCCAAAGCTATAGAAAGTGTATCTTTTTGCAAATCTTTCATGAATTTGATTTTATTAGTTGGAGCATGTTTTTTTGATGTTATTGAACAAAATGCAGCGTCAACATAATACTCTTCCTTTGAATATAAACACTTGCCAATTTCTACGTTGGCTGAATCTTTTAAAATATCATTAACTTTTATAAAGTGACCTGCTGTGACAATGCCTATATTGCCATTTTTATCTTTAGCTCTATACCCTATAGATGCATTGTGTGTTTTGCCATCACGAATTGTCTTGATTTCACCAGCACAATCAATTCCGTCATTAAGAATGATTTTTCCGCAATTTACAAATTTGATTTTATTGCTATCGCAGATTTTTTTCTTGAATTCTTGGATTGTAGATGAATTTTTATGAAGCAACCCCACTTCTACTATATTTTCTTTTTCAGATATGCCATATATTGTCACATTTTGATATAGAAAGTTATTGCCTTCAAGTGCTTTTTGCCGAATATCCTCAACCACTTGCTGCAACTCTTTATAAGAGTATTGGCAACTTTCATAAATAGTTGAACGAGATAATGCTGCTCTAGTTTTTAGAACAGATACACCTTCTCCCTTTTTTACTAAGACTACAAGATTTCCATCATCATTTATATAGCATCCACCATAATAAGCAGGGATTTCAGCTGTGGACATACTTCTTGTTGGCGAACTATTTAATGATTTCATAAGTTCAAGATAATCTGCATAAGCATTCTCTTGAAGAGAGACCTCCTGTCCGTTTTGAACTTGTTGCGCTTCAACAGAAGCGTTCTTGTCTTGCTCTAAATCATTGTTGCAAGAATAGAATGTCAATAATCCTACTAAGCAAGCTAACATTTTTAAATACACTTTTGCTTTCATAATTAAAACGTTTTAAGTTGGAACTTATTTATACAGTAAATATCTTAAAATATTACTTAATACTCAAGTTACATATACCCATATAAAAAGCGAAGTCCCACCGTGGTACGCATCGTTGAGAGGCGTGGTGGGATTTGTTGCTTCAAAAATACGCTTTTTTGTCGGAATCTCCAAATATTTTCTTAGAAAACTGCATTTCATGCATAGGATTTAACACAAAAAGTTCTAATTGCCATAAAATTCTCATCGTAATTCATTGGATATTTAGAAAATTATCGTATCTTTGTCCCCGAATTAAGGCGTTCTTTGTATATTGCAAAATACAGAAACGGGCAGAAGTCCGCTCGTTTCCATATTGTTACCTGTATAATATAGGTAAACGCCCAAATTCTTGATTTTCAATCAAAGTCCAATTTAGAGCGAGTTATATTAGTTAACAACAATGTTTTATATTGCTTAAAAACGATGTTTTATATTTCTTGACAACAATGCAACCGTAAAATTTCGGATAAATAGTTAATATAGTAAGTGATAAATGAAAAAGAAAGCAGTTTCGCTGTTTGTTGTTTTGGCAATTAAAACAGCAGGTTACTCACAAGATTTCGCTCTGAAGACGAACGGACTCTACTGGGCGACAACCACACTCAATCTGGGCGTAGAAAAGGCAATCAGCAACCAGGTAACCCTGGAAGCAGATGTTGCATACAACCCCTGGACATTCAGGGAAGACAAGAAGATGCACCTTCTCTTGGTGCAGCCAGAAATGAAATACTGGCTGTGCGAAAAGTACGAAGGACATTTCGTAGGTATCCACCTGCATGGTGCTCAATTCTACGGAGGTTTTGGCAGCAAGCTCTACGATGGCTACTTGGCTGGCGGAGGCGTAACATACGGTTACGACTGGATTCTATCCCCTCACTGGAACCTGGAGGCAGCCATCGGTGTGGGATACGCCCACCTCTGGTACAAGCAAAGCCCTAACTTGCCCTGCATCAAGTGCCAGAAAAAGAAGAACGAGAACTATATCGGTCCTACCAAGGCTGCACTATCATTAGTCTATATCTTTTAAAAAAAGTGCACCATTTAATTACAAAGAAACATTATGGATGATAGAATGAAACTCAAAATAGTATATCTGGCTATAGCTGGTATAGGTTTGGCTCTTCTGACGGTTATGTCTTCATGCAGCAAACAGAACATAGTAAGTGATAAAAAGATTACATGTATTCCCGATTCCTTTATGCTCCTGCCAGATAGCAGCAATCAGGCTGCACTCAACCTTCAGGTTCATATCCCGAAGCATTATTTCTCGAAGAGAAGCCGTCTCTTCGTAATACCCGTATTGACAGACAGCGACAGCATCGTGGCTAAATACAAGCCTATAGTGCTGGATGCGCCTATCTACAGAAAGAAGATGGAACGTAAATGGGTACTCGACAGCATTGCTGACCCATACGATTCTATTGCACAGAGAGTTACGAACACGAAAGTAGATTTATCCGTGTTATATAACGACACCATTACCCTGCCTGCCAACTTCCATAAGGGAAGCCTCGTGGCAGTGGCTTCTGCCGACGGATGCGGCGAATGCCGTGCCATCAGCCATACCAAGATAGCCGATGTGTTCCGTCCGGAAATCAAGAAGCAACTGCACCTCAACTGGATGAAGCATACCTTCGAGATCAAGCCGAAGATAAGAGAAGGAAAGGGCGTGGCACGACTTGAGTTTGCTATCAATAAATATGATATCAATCTCAAGATGAGCAACAACCAGGCTGAGCTCGACCACATGTTGAGCGATATAGCTCCAGTGCTCAGCGACAGCCTCGCTACCCTCACTTCTTTGGGCATCTATGGTCTGGCGTCAGCCGACGGCCCGCTGAAGTTTAACACCCCACTTTCCCGCAACCGTGCCAACTCTGCCCTGAAGTGGTTGCTTGCGCACATAGAAAATGGCGACAAGGTGAAGAAGATAGCCCGTATCGGTTCACGCCCTGAAGGATGGCAGCCAGTATTGGATGCGATGGTGGCCGCCGGCGATGCCGACAGCACGATGGTGAAGAACATCCTGACCCGATATGCCAACTTCAACGATGATGTGCAGGAGCGCTATATCCGCCGCCTGCCTATCTGGAACAGCATCAAGAAGAAGTATCTGCAGAAGAGCCGTAGTGTGGAATACACCTACACCTACATCATCAAGAACTTCACCACCGATGAAGAAATGCTGCAGATGTACGAGCTCCGCCCAGATGCCTTCAGCGAAGATGAGTTCCTGCATGTGGCACAGATTGCAGAGAGCGTAGAAAAGCAGAAGCAGGTGTATGAGACGACGTTGAAATATTACCCTATGTCGAAGATTGCAGCCAACAATCTTGCCATCCTACTCGAGAAAGAAGGCAAGGTGGATGTGGCTGAAGAGATATTGAACCGCCAGAAGGTAGAAGAGACTCTGATCAGTCAGAAGGCACTCACAGAATAAATTACAGCGTATGACAAGATTAAAAGTTATCATATATGGCATGGCACTGGCTATGTCATTAACCTCGTGCATCCGTGAAAATCTGGACCAATGTCCTCCTCTGCGTATCAACATCGAGGTGAAAGACAAGAATTATTTCAACGTTGACCAGACTGCACCCGAAGAGAAACGAGATGAGAATCAGCCATTTAGATCATTCATCCCGACTCTATCCTATTGTCTGAGCCGACTCAATGACGACGGCACACAGCAGGTTATCGTAGAAGAAAAAGGTTTCGAAGTAGAAGGTGACGGATTAACTTATCCTGTAAGCTTCGACCCCGACATGCCTTTCGGAAAATATGTCTTCACTGTATGGGGAGGTATGAGGAAGCGAGGCGAACTCGATCTGGGTAAAGACGATCTGTTGCTAGATCCGGAGCACAGTCAGGGCGATGATGTTTATCAGATTTGCGATACCCTCGTCTATGATGAAAACCATTATTGCTATACCAGCGAGATGGAGCGCACCAAGGGAAAACTGGTTATATGGTCAGAGAATCTTCCTGCCGGGTATAATGTGATGGATACTGAAGTAAGCGATCTCTATGGAATAGTAAATCCAAATTTCCAATATTCTGAAGAGACCAGCGTCTTTCAAGAATCGGAAATTAAAGCTGGCGCCAAGACCAAGACCTCTATTTTCCTGGCTCCTTCTTTCCAGAAGGATGAGTCAGTGGTGGATGTCTCTTTCTATAAGAATAGTGGCGAAGGCGCAGGCAGCAGTTCTTCTGTGTTGAAGCCTGATGACGTGGAGGTAAGCATGGAGCGCAACAAGATTACGGTGCTGAGATATGTGTACGATTCCAAACGCAATCGCTTCACCATCTATATGAAGGTGAACGACAACTGGGAGGAAATTCACGGCATGATATTGGATTGATAATTAATATAACTCAATTTTTAATTTATTTTTATGAAAAAAGGTATGTTTTTTGCGCTTGCAGCAAGCAGCTTGCTGTTCAGCGCATGTAGCAGTGACGACGCTGTGGTTAGCACAGAGGGTCAGAACGAGGCAGTACAGCAGATTGTATTGCAGGTAGCAAGTAGCGGTGATGGCTTGACAACACGTGCCGGCCGTCCATTGTATTCTTCACAGGCTTTGCAGACTATCCAGCATGTTCGCGTGTTGATTTACAACACAGCAACAAAGGCTATTGTCAAAGACGAACAGTTGGATTGGACAAAGAGTGATAAGTATGACAATCATGGTCGCCAGCATACTCTTACTTACAAGGGTAATGATAGACTGGAGGGTGGTAGCTACAAGGTTATGGCTGTAGGTTATAGCGAAGGTAGTGACTACACCTATGATTTGAATGTGGCAGGTAAAGATGCCCTTACTGGTAAGACTTACAGTAATGATATCACTGCAACCTTGAAGGAAGGCAAAAAAGATGCAGAGGAGGTATTCGCAGGTGATGCAGCGCTTACAATCGGCGATGATCAGAAAATCACCAACCTTACTTCTGGTGAAGAGGATGGATTGGATGTAACCTTGCATCGTCAGGTAGCTGGTAGCTTCGGTTATTTCTGTAACATCCCTGCAAAAGTGAATGGCAAAACAGCCGCAACCCTTCGTCTCGTAGTAAGAGGTAAGAATGATAAGTTGACTTTCAACAACTTCAACAGCTCATTCACAGCTAATGGAGTACCTGGCAGCACTATCAAGTATTACGTTAATGGTTCTACATCAACAGGTGTAGCACTTCCTACAACAGATAAGTTCTCAAACGGCGACAAAGGTTATGTGCTCTACTCTATCGATTTGAATACATGGTTCCCTGGTGGTGATAATAACAAAGACGGTTTGCTGAATGCTGAAGATACCAACTGGAAACACGCTGATGGTGTAAATACTCAGGTTGTGAAGGGTTCTGTATTCGGAAGCAACTTCGTCATTCCATTTAATTTAACTAGCAGCAAGAGCACCATGGAGCTTCAGCTCTTGGATGCCGAAGGCAATATCATCAAGTTCTGGACTGTTTCTATCCCATCTACAGATGTAAATAGTGATGATACAAAGGGTGTTACAGACGAAAACGCTTCTATCTTCAACGTGGTTCGTAACCACATGTACAACTTGGGTGTGAAGACTTCAAATGGTACACCTGATCCAGATCCAAGTAATCCAACTCCAAAACCAGATCCAGATCCAGACAAACCAAAGCCAGGTACTGACCAGCCAGAAGACTTGACTAAGTCTCAGAACCTCATCTTGAAGGTGAACGACAACTGGGAGGCTATCCACCAGATGGAGCTGGGTGATTAATCTTACTACGTGCTCATAATATAGGCAGTATTAAGAAAAATATATCCAAGGGATGCACAGTGCCCGCTATAGGCACTCGCATCCCTTATTATCCCAACATCACAATATTTAATTTATTATTCATTTTATACGTAATTCCCATTCAAATCGAATAGGCGAACATTGAAATCGAATAGGCGAATATGATGAGAAAATCTATAAAAAACAGTTTAAATATAATCCTCGCAGCCAGTCTCCTAATGAGCTGCAGCGCAAGCAATGATGCGCCTGATACCCTCGCCGACGGCTCGCATGCCGTGAAGTTGAGCATGAGAGTGGGTGTAAGCGCAGGTGTTGTGACCGGCTCACGAGAACTTGATACGTGGGATGGAGCACAGCAGGTGAATGATATGAGAATCTACGTCTTCAGATGCCCCGCAGGCAAGAAGGGCACCCCCGAAGAAGCATATACCTATTGCACCCCTATTGGAACGGAAGCAGCCAAGAATGGTTACTATACCGTTGACGCATTCAACAATAGAGAACCCTACTATTCTGCCGAGCACCAGAACATGCCCGAGCAGCATCTATACACCTTCGAACCCTATCTGGAGAACGGCTACTACTACCAGTTTCTAGCCATAGGCAGAGATGACAAATACGCAACGACGAAAGTACTTACAGAACCAAATTTCATTGAAAACGAAACGAAACTGGAGGACGCAAGAATCGCCCTCACCGAGCAGGCAAAAAACAGCGCCAAACTCGGTATCCTCAATACCACAGAGCTGTTTAGCGGCATTCTGCAAGACGAGAATACCAAAGAGAAAGCCCCCGTGCTCGTAACGGAAGAGACGAAATACTTCCACCGCACGCTGACCGCCAGCCGTAACGTGGCTGGCCTGATGATTTACGTAGAAAACATCCCGGCACAAGTGGAGTCGAATGCAGCAGGCGACGTGAGAACCGTTACCTTCAAGCCCACCTCTCTATCCGTTGTAGCCACCGGCATCAGCACCGAAACGCTGATAAGGAAGAAGCAGGCACCAGCAGATGCTGAACTGTTGACTTATCAGACGTTGGGCACCATCGACCTCACCCCCTCAAACGGATGGACCGTAGATTATACCGAGAAGATATTCAAACGGGCTGAAGACTCCCAGAAAGGATGGAAGGCAAACAGCTACATGATAAGCAACTTCATGATGCCTACACCAGAGGAAAAAATGCAGAAAAGTAAGAACTCGGCAGAGAACGAGACCACCTTCTATCTGCATTACACGGATGGCATGCACCACAGGTACGACAACATCAGGTTGTCAGCAGTCACTGGCAACAAGTTCAAGTTCCCCATCGAGGCAAATCATCTGTATTGCCTGGGAGCCAAGAGCAAGACCGTGAACCAGCCATACGACCTGAAGGAGTATTACGAGCCGGTGATGACCGAAGTGAAGGTTGAGATAGAACCAGCCTTCGAAAAAAAACATGTATTTGAAACAGAATAAACGTTACAAAACAGCATAAAACGGAAATAGAATATGCAGAAATCAAGATTTAGCATCTGTAAGATAAGCTCCATCAAGATGAACACCATCAGGATGAACGCCATCAGGACAGGCATGGCTGTAGGGGTTTGCTTCCTCCTCGCACTAGCCGCAGGATGCAGCAGCGATGCCGATCTGCCACCTTATCCAGATGGCAGCAATGGAGATGCAGGGATGAATCAGCCTTCAGAAAAGGACGACGAGATTACGACTGTTCCCTTCACCATCACCCTGGGCGGATTAAGCGGCAGCGATGGCAATGCAGGGCAGGGGGGCGGAAACACCCGTGTAGCTCCTCCTGGTGCAGGATCCTCTTCCTCGTCGGGCACAGAGGACAACGGTTATGACGAGACCGACAAAGTCAATGCCGTAAGGCTGATAGCTTTTCGCCGAAGAGTTCAGAACAATGGAGAAAATTCTGCAACCTATGATGCCGCAGTCAACGATATCCAGGGCTTCGAGTACGACCCTACCAACGACAGGGTGATTTACGGAAAACCCACGTTAGAAGACGGCAAGAAAGACGATTATCTTTCGGGAAACCCCCACAGGCACTATGTGGTAAAAGGCAAATTCGGCATCAGCAGGGGCTACGAATATCGCATCATTGCCCTCGCTTACGATAGACAGGAGAAATCGCCCTATCCGCAGTATGAGGAAAACAATGTGGTTACCACGGAAATGCTCAATTTAAAAAAAGGTACTACATTTCAGGAGTTCAAGGCCACGTTTGCGAGTTACCTGGTCGATGGTGACAAAACCGACACACCCAACAACTGGCTTGAATATCTGAAAAAAAAAGGTCTCTTACTGCATCATGTAGATTGCTTGAGCCGCCAGCTCATCACGGTGCCGCAGCTCTTCTATGGCACCCTCTACCAGCAGGGGGATGCCACCCAAAATCCAATCATCTCTTCGGCTGATTACCAGAAGGAAAATCTGAGGAACAACACCCCTACGCCGCTTGTAGGAACACTCTATAGAGGCATGGCAGAAGTGGAGGTTCATATCACTCATGCCGCCCATCACAGCAGTATATCGCAGACGCAATGGTATTGCCTACTTGCCGACACCGTGCTTACCCAGATGCCCCTTACCAGCTACGACGGTTTTAAGCAGGGTGGGGAACCTATCAAAAAGTATTCAGAAAAGGGAGGCTCCTATACCGCCATAGCCTATGCCCCCTTCCCAGGTGAAGGCAAGGAAGTGGTGCTCAAGGCATTTGTGCTGCCAGGCAAGACCCATCTTGCCGTGAGAATAGGCTTCGATGCCTTACCTTTCGCCCACAATTATCAGATAAAGGCAAAGGATATGATGTCTTCTGAAGCAGCCACGGGCGTTATCGTGGTAGATGGAGTCAGCAACCTCTTCTATCTGAGGCGAAACCATAAATATGTCTTCACATACGATGAGCAAAAGACACTTACAGACGGCGGACATTTGCTCGATTAAGATCAAGAGAATTATCAAGACGTTATGCTATGTTTTAAAATCAAACAGACAATGAAACTGCATTTTATATACAAAACTTTCATATCATTTTTGCTGGCATTCCTGCTGGCTGTGCCCGTCTCTATCCAGGCGGCACAACCCAAGGATGACAACACCAGTCCCTATTTCGAGAGTGCTGCCGTTAGAGACTCGTTCATGGAGTGCAAGAAACCCATCTGGACCAACAACTGGGATGATCTGCCAACCGACACGCTGCAGAAACATTTTGTGGAGTTCAACAATGACCCCAAATATGGCAACATGACATTCCGTGAACTGCGCAACCGCCGTGCCCTTACGGGCGAATCGTGCACCATTAACAAATTGATTGGTGTGGTAGGCGTAGGCAGCTGGGCAAAGGATATGGGCGCCCTTACCGACGATTCACTCGACAACTATGCACAGGTGAACTCCGTGGTACGAGCAGGGGTAACCGTAGACCCGATAGTAAGTGTAAAAGATATGGATAATTACTATTCCAAGGGAACGGTGGCAGGCTATACCATCGTAGCAGGTTCGGGCAGCAGCGTGCTCAGCCTCGATGTAATCAAGGCTTTCTCCATCGGATTCTATCGCGACGGCAAGCTGCAGGGCGTAAAGGCGGTGAGAGAAGGACAGAACGGCTCGGGAGTAACGCTGAAGCTGCTCCAGATACCGGGTTCCGACAACATCTGCGCCATGCTGACTGCAGAAAGCGACTGGCTCTTCGATGAAATCACTCTCGACTGCTCGGGCGGCATTCAGGCAGAAGTGGCGAATATTCTGAAAATCAAATATGCCTTCGTGGGCAAATCTACGGAGTTTACCATCACCGATGGAGGCATCAAAAAATACAACGAATATTTGGAAGGCGACAAGCAGGTGGCGCTCAAAGAGATGAAAGGCTGGCGCCCTGTTATCCTCGGCATCCCCCTGCCTTTCCTGGACAACGATATAAAGAAGATGACAGATGATGATCCGGACAATTTCGCCACCATCGTCCCTCTTCTTGACATAGGTTACCAGGGCGGAGCCAAGTTTATGATGCAGAACGACAAGAACCCGCAAGGCGAAGCATTCGAGGCGGGTATGGAGGCTGGCTTCAAATACAAGATGGATGCCCTGCTGAGCCTCAATGCAGGAACATGGGTCAACGTGCTGCTCTTCGACCACAAGGGAAACAAGGTGCAGGAAGAAACGATTTCTGCCCAGGTGCTCCACCTCTCGCTGGTGCAGATTGGCGACGGAACGGTGAGCATCAAGGCAAAGGTGCCGTTTTCAGGATGCGAAATCAGATTCCTCACGGTGCTCGGAGTAGATGTAGGCGCCATTGGCATCCACTATGGATTCGTAAGAATGGCTCCAGATGTATCCCACCGGTGCCCCATCAATCCTACCATCAGCAGCAATGTCTGCCCATCGCAGACTTCCTTCAACCTTCGCTCCAACCCCAAGGTGAGCGTAACATGGAAGCTGGTGAATGCATGGGATTCGAAAAATAACGATATTCTTGCCACCACACCTGTAAAGGTTACCTCTGCTGGTCAAGTTACCAATCTGGAGCCTGGTAAATATACCTTCAGGGCCACGGCTCAGGACGGATGTTATGATGAAACCACCATTACCGTAGGTGGTTTTAATGATGGAAATACAACTTGCGGCAAACCACTTGCCAACAAACTGGGTGAAGATTTCTACGAGGTATCGCCTGAGATTCACGAAACATCCGGCTCATTGCTTTCTATCTCTGATCTCAAGGATAGAGACAATATTATCAAGGGTGAATATGATCAGTATGCCGAATATATAAGTGGCTTGAATCTTGCCGATAACCTCTGCATCATCGGAATTCACCGTAAGGATGGTCAACTGATATACGATGCTACCGACCGACACGAAGGTGAATCAGAGGCGGATGCCGTCAAGAGAGCTCAACCTAAGCGCATTGGTTTTGTGGTAGAGGCTGATGCTACAGTAATCAATTTGCATGCCCTGCAATTCCTGCAGATACGCTGCTATAACCAAGGCAAGGAAGTATATCGCCATCTGATAGATGAGAACAATGCGATTGGTGCAGATATCGCAGGTTCAGGCAAGCTGCAAAAGATAAGATATTCTATCGAAGTTCCAGCCTACGACAGCAAAGGCAAACAGATTCAGATGGATGAGTTCCAACTCTGGAATTCGGGTGTACTCAATCTGGGCGGTTCTAAACTCCGTATCTACTATGCTTTCATCGAGGAGGCTGCCGATGACTGTTCTTCGCCACTTGCATGTAGCAGTCTGGTGATGTCGCATAATCATTCACATACTACCATCAATGCTAATGAAACCAAATTTGGCGGAGCGGTGAGTGTGGCTACTGTAGATGATAACTTAGGTTATCTGGTGGATGATGACTTG
>ERZ780178.1229-NODE-1229-length-16693-cov-2.728753_pt1 | contig 16693 bp, 12 predicted proteins | sample MGYA00511018_ERZ780178 | MGnify/ENA primary metagenome ERZ780178 (study PRJEB29588, sample SAMEA2151439) | human gut metagenome | biome: human gut; feature: human-associated habitat; material: faeces | place: Denmark | collected 2008/2010 ...
AGCCTCCGTATTCGAGCGCTTTTTTACAAGCGGGCAAAGCTATGCTCCGGGAACGGGTATCGGACTGCATCTGACACGGGAATTTGTCCTTATGCATAAAGGCTCGATCCACGTGGAAAGCGAGCAAGGCGAACGGACAGTGTTTACCGTTCAGATCCCGAAAGGTAAATCTCATTTTGATGAATCTTGTGTCTTTCTGTCGAATGCGACAGAATCGTCCTCTGGTGTAGCGCATTTGGATATATCCCAAGTTCAAGAAACGTTGAATAAGAAATATGATTATATGATCTTGATCGTTGAGGATGATTGGGATATTCGCGCTTATTTACAGCATGAGTTGTCCGGGAATTTTAATGTACTTGTAGCGGAGAATGGTGCCAAGGCCTTGGATATTCTATTGAAGGAAAATGTATCACTGGTCGTCAGTGACGTGATGATGCCGGAGATGAATGGCTTCGAGCTTTGCCGCCGGGTTAAGTCGGATATGGCCCTCAGTCATATCCCGGTAATCTTGCTTACGGCTCTTTCGGATGACAGTCAACGCTTGTATGGATTTGAGGGGGGAGCGGATGAATATATCCAGAAACCGTTCAATATCGAGATCGTGAAATTACGTATCATTAAATTGTTGGAAGAACGTAATCGTTTGCGAGAGGTTTTCTTGAAAGAGTCTCAATCGCCTGCGGGACTTTCCATCGAGACAAAAGGGAAGGTAGAGAGTCTGGATGATTTGTTTATGCGTAAGTTTATCGCTTTGATAGAGGAGAATTATAGCGATCCCGATTTCAGTATAGAGAAAGGCAGTGAGAAACTGGGCCTGTCTCGTGTGCATTTATATCGAAAGGTGAAGGAGTTGTCCGGGATTACCCCTACGGACTTTTTGCGTAACTATCGTTTGAAAAAGGCATCCGCCCTATTGAAGCAGCGATCCGGAACGATTAGCGAGGTTGCTTATGCCACGGGATTCGGCTCGCCGGCCTATTTCTCCAAATGCTTTAAAGCGGTTTATAATATAACGCCAACCGAGTTTATAGAGTCTTTGTAAGGATGCTGCTTGTACAGATGTTACATACGGGTAACGTCTGTTATTGTCCCTTGAAAATAAATCTTTTATGTAACTTGTGTGATTTATCTTGTAGCTATAGTTATCGTTGTATTTATAACGATGATATACTTTTGCGGTGTCGATAAGTACGAAAGTTGTTTTTAATAGAAAGACCATGGAACAGGTGACTGAATCAAGACGTAAACCAATTGTCGTTGGGATTGGAGAATTATTATGGGATATGCTTCCTTCCGGGAAAAAGGCTGGGGGGGCCCCGATTAATTTTGTCTATCATGCGTCTTGCCTAGGTGCTGAGGGATATGCTATCAGCGCTGTCGGAGATGATGAGTTGGGTAAAGAGATCGTTGATGAGTTGGATAAGAATCATATCCAGCATTTGATCGAGAAAGTGCCTTACCCGACGGGAACCGTTCAGGTAGAGTTACGAGAAGGTATCCCTACTTATACGATTCATGAGCGAGTGGCTTGGGATCATATATCGCCTACATCCGATGCGATTGATTTGGCGGAGAAAGCGGACGCTATTTGTTTCGGTACATTGGCCCAGCGTTCCCGTCAGTCTCGGGAGACGATACAAGCGATCTCATCGTTTGCGCCGAAAGACGCTTATCGTTTGCTGGATATCAATCTTCGCCAGCGATACTATGATAAGGAGTTGATCGAGGAGTCTTTGTACTTAGCGAATGTGTTGAAGGTGAATGATGAGGAGTTTAACGTTCTTCGGGACTTATTCGGCTTGAATGGAACTGAGAGGGAAGTGGCTTTATGGTTTATTGAGAAATACGGCCTTCGGATGTTTGTCTTGACTGCGGGGAGCTCCCATAGTACGATTTATACGAGAGAGGAGATCTCTACGTTGCCCACGCCGGAGGTCACGGTGGCGGATACGGTCGGGGCGGGGGATGCTTTTTCGGGGGCTCTAATCATTTCGCTCTTAAAGGGGAAGTCCTTAAGCGAGGCCCATCATTTCGCTGTAAAGACAGCGGCTTTCGTTTGTACGAAAGAAGGTGCGTGGCCGGTTTATGAAGAGTAATTCGTTTATATCATATGTGTTTAGATGTTTTGAGTTTATACAATTTCGAATAGGTATTACGTTTTTAAGGTAAAAAGGTTGTTAGGATATAAGAAGAGAAAGGCAAAAAGAAAAAGATGGTTTTTGTTTTAGGTTAAGTTAGATTAGATTGGTGAAAAGTGGCTCGGCTGTTGAAGTCGGGCTATTTTTATGTCCTTATGTTTCCTTCAAATAGAATGGTCTCGATAACCTGCAAGATTCTTCTTACAGGCTAACGAGACCTTCCGCTTTTATCTTTTCTGATAGCTTACAATTAATAAGCTCTCTCCAATAACCAAGCATCTTGGAAGTTAGGAGCGTATTTCGCCTTGATGGCGTCACGGCTATCGGCGGCGTCCGCTTATTGTCGAAGCTAGCGACGATCACACGCAACATCCCTTGCTCGTTCTCGCCCAACACTGCGTTGTAACCATCATTCTGCATACGTTCTTTTAATGCGTAAGCGTTTGTCTTGTTCTTGAAACTGCCGACAACGACGCTATAACGTTTCAGACGGCTGGCGTCCTCACCTTGAGCGGCGTTGATTTTTTCCGTACGAGTGGTAGCCGTAGAGGTTCTGGGTTTTGAGACAGGAGCGACCTCAACAACTTCTTCCTCTTGTTCTACAACCTCAACAGGAGCTGTCGACTCTTTTTCTTTGGCCTGTTCGTAAGCAGCCTTGTACGCGCTCTGTTTAGGTTTACATGAGCCGAGTGCTAATACCATACATACAGCGGCTCCAAATAACCAAATCTTATTCATACTGTTCAGTTCTTATAATTAGTAACGCGAAGATATAAATTATATTTAGTACTTTCGCACTCAAATTGTAATATATTATAACGGCATGAATAAATCTATCGGAACAATGATTATGGCAACATCCCTACTGTTAGGTGCTTGCAATCCGGCTACGGATGTGAACGTGAAGGAGACCGGCGATAAGAACCTTATCGGGAAGTCGGACATCCGGATCAAAGACGGCCGCATGACCCCGGAGGCTTTGTGGGCCATGGGACGTATCGGCGGTATGAACGTATCTCCGGACGGGAAAAGAGTGGTGTATACGGTGGCGTACTATAGTGTACCGGAAAACAAGAGCAACCGTGAGGTCTTCGTGATGAACGCGGACGGATCGGATAATAAGCAAATCACGAAAACCGGATTCGCTGAGAACGAGGCCGTATGGATCAAAGGAGGAACCAAGATCGCTTTCTTATGTAACGAGAGCGGTAGCAGCCAGCTTTGGGAAATGAATCCGGATGGGACGGACCGTAAGCGACTTTCCGATTATGATAAGGATATCGAGGGTTTCGCTTTCTCTCCCGATGAGAAAAAGGTCTTGTTTATCTCGCAAGTGAAAACCGTGAACAGTACCGCTGATAAATATCCGGATTTGGATAAGGCGACAGGTGTTATCATTACGGATTTAATGTACAAGCATTGGGATGAGTGGGTGACTACCGTTCCGCATCCTTTTGTCGCCGATTTCGATGGCGAATCGATCAGCAATCCTGTGGATGTGATGGAGGGCGAGTTGTTTGAGAGCCCGATGAAGCCGTTTGGCGGTATCGAGCAATTGGCTTGGAACACTACCTCGGACAAGATTGCCTATACCAGCCGCAAAAAGACGGGTAAAGAATATGCGATCTCCACGAATTCGGATATTTATGTATATGATCTGAATACGAAGCAAACGACCAATATAACGGAAGAGAACAAGGGATATGATACGAATCCCACCTATTCTCCGGACGGAAAGAGCATCGCTTGGTTAAGTATGGAACGGGATGGTTACGAGGCGGATCAAAATCGCTTGATGGTAATGAATCTGGAGACGGGTGAGAAAACATTCGTAAGCAAGGATTTTGACTCCAACGTGGACTCTTATTGCTGGAGCGCTGATTGCGAGCGTATCTATTTCACGGGCGTTTGGCATGGCGAGTCGCAGGTTTATCAGATAGACTTGGCGAATGGCAATAAGATTACCCCGCTGACCGAAGGTATGTACGATTACGCCTCTGTCGCTCTTCTGGGCGATAAGCTGATCGCTCAACGTCATTCCATGAGCATGGGAGACGAGATCTATTCGATCGATTTGACAGGGGATCATACGGTAACTCAACTTACGTTCGAGAACAAGCATATTTACGACCAGCTTACGATGGGTAAGGTGGAGGAGCGTTGGATGAAGACGACAGATGGCAAGCAGATGCTAACGTGGGTTATCTATCCGCCTCAGTTCGATCCGAATAAGAAGTATCCTACCTTGTTGTTCTGTGAGGGTGGCCCGCAAAGCCCTGTTAGCCAGTTCTGGTCTTACCGCTGGAATTTCCAGATCATGGCGGCTAATGATTATATTATCGTGGCACCGAACCGTCGGGGGCTTCCCGGATTTGGCTTGGAATGGAATGAGGCTGTCAGTGGCGATTATGGCGGACAATGCATGAAAGACTATTTCACCGCTATTGACGAGGTAGCCAAGGAACCGTATGTAAATAAGGATCGCTTGGGGTGTGTAGGCGCCAGCTTCGGTGGATTCTCCGTATATTGGTTGGCAGGTCATCATGATAAACGTTTCAAGGCGTTTATCGCCCACGATGGTATCTTTAATATGGAAATGCAGTATCTGGAAACGGAAGAGATGTGGTTCGCCAATTGGGATATGGGTGGAGCGTACTGGGAAAAGCAAAACGCTACGGCTCAGCGTACATTCGCGAACTCCCCGCATAAGTTCGTGGACAAATGGGATACGCCTATCCTTTGTATCCATGGAGAGAAGGATTACCGGATCTTGGCTAATCAAGGAATGGCAGCGTTTAACGCCGCGGTTCTTCGGGGTGTACCGGCCGAGTTGCTGATTTATCCGGATGAGAACCATTGGGTATTGAAGCCCCAGAATGGCGTTCTATGGCAACGCACATTCTTTGAGTGGTTGGATATGTGGTTGAAGAAATAAAATTTGAAGGCCGTCCCCAAAGTATATAGCTTTGATGGACGGCCTTCTTTTCTCAACGCAATAACAAACTAAGCGATAGTAATATCCTTATCCAAATAAATATCTTGAATTGAATGAAGTAACTCCACGCCGTCTTTCATCGGACGTTGGAACGCCTTTCTTCCGCTAATCAGCCCCATGCCACCCGCACGTTTGTTTATGACAGCAGTGACGACAGCGTCTTTAAGATCTGAGGCGCCATGAGATTCCCCGCCGGAGTTGATAAGCCCGACACGTCCCATATAATTATTGGCTACTTGGTAACGGCAGAGGTCGATCGGATGTTCTGTCGTTAACTCTGTGTACATCTTTTGATCGATCTTCCCGAAATTGATAGCGGTGAAACCTCCGTTGTTCTCCGGTAGCTTCTGCTTGATGATATCGGCCTTGATCGTGACACCAAGGTGATTAGCCTGTCCGGTCAAATCGGCTGCCGCGGAATAGTCGATGCCATCCTTTTTAAAAGAGCTGTTTCGTAAATAGCACCATAATACGGTCGCCATACCTAGTTCATGGGCATACTCGAATGCGTCGGCAATCTCGACTAGCTGACGTCGGCTTTGCTCTGATCCGAAATAGATCGTGGCCCCTACAGCTACGGCGCCCATATTCCATGCTTCCTTCACCGTACCGAATACGATTTGATTGTAAGAATTCGGATAAGTAAGAAGCTCATTATGATTTAGTTTTACCAAGAATGGAATCTTATGGGCATATTTTCGTGCGACTGACCCTAGTATGCCGAACGTAGAAGCGACTGCGTTGCAACCACCCTCGATCGCTAATTTTACGATATTCTCCGGATCGAAATAAATGGGGTTTGGAGCGAAGGAAGACCCTGCGGTATGCTCGATATCTTGATCTACCGGGAGGATAGAAACATATCCGGTGTTAGCTAATCTTCCGTGCCCCAACAAGGTTTGCAGACTATTGAGAGTCTGTATGTTTCTATCTGAATTGACCCACACATCGTCCACGCAAGTGGGTGATGGAAGATGAAGCAGCGATTTATCAATAGTCTTACATACGTGATTTAAATAATAATCACTTTTGTCTCCTAATAAACTAATAATCTTAGATGTATCCATATAAATAAATATTTACTTAGTAAACAATCACTGTCAAAAATAAGTTCCATAGTTTTTATCGATTAACACATAGAATTAATCTATCGATGAATTATGGTAGTATCGGATAGTTTAGTTAATTTTGTGCCATACAACCAATAAAAATTTTGCGATATATGAAAAAGAAATGGATTTGCACAGTATGTGGTTATGTACACGAAGGTGATGAGGCTCCTGAGTTCTGCCCTCAATGTAAACAACCGAAAAGCAAATTTAAGGAATTAGTAGAGACAGAAGGTGCGTTGCAGTTCGTTGACGAACATGTACTAGGTGTTGCTAAAGGTGTAGACCCAGTGATTTTGGAAGGTCTGAACGCTCACTTTATGGGAGAATGTACCGAAGTTGGTATGTATTTGGCCATGAGCCGTCAAGCAGACCGTGAGGGTTATCCTGAGGTAGCTGAGGCATTCAAGCGTTACGCTTGGGAAGAGGCTGAGCACGCTGCTAAGTTTGCGGAGCTTCTTGGTGACGTTGTTTGGGATACGAAGACTAACTTGAAAAAGCGTATGGAAGCTGAGGCTGGCGCATGCGAGGACAAGAAACGTATCGCTACATTGGCTAAACAACAGAATTTGGATGCGATCCATGATACCGTACATGAGATGTGCAAAGACGAGGCACGTCATGGCAAAGGATTTGAAGGTTTATATAATCGTTATTTCAAGTAATTTAGAGGTATTAGTTATATGTTTTAAAGAGGGGCGTTCTGTGAAGAATGCCCTTTTTTGTATTTGATAAAGTAATTTTAGCCTTTCAAGAGAATAACGATACTATATTTTATGTACTTTTGTACACGTCAACCACAAGGAAAGATGCCGGAGTGGTCGAACGGGCCGCACTCGAAATGCGGTGAGCGGGTAACCGCTCCCTGGGTTCGAATCCCAGTCTTTCCGCTTGATAACTATAACTTATTCACGCAGAATACTAAATGAAGCATATCGATATTGCGATAATGTTTTATGAAATTTGCGATTTCCCTCATATCGTTTCTTAGTGCTACTTTTTGAGAGGGGATATTTGTGTCCCGTATGATGGAGTATACTTTGTCGAAGTTAAGGATATTGAAGGCGTATTCCTTACAAGCTATGGCGGCTTCGGTAGCATAACCTTTATGCCAGTATTCCGCCCTAAGCAAATAACCGATCTCCGGAACCTGTTGACCATTGAATTCTTGATAGGTGAGACCACATTGACCGATAAGCTCTCCGCTGTCTTTCTCTATCATCCCCCATAAACCAAAACCATCGTTTTGATACCTCCTTAATTGCTTATCAAGCCATTCTTGTACCTCTTTTTTACTGAACGCTCCCTCGTAAGCGTACATTACAATCGGATCTTGTAAAAGCTTACAGATATTATTAAAATCATCTTGTTTTAATTCCCTTAATAGGAGTCGCTTTGTCTCTAATATCATCTCTTTCATACGATATTTCTTTTTGTCTTCTCAAATTGTTGGATGACTAGTTAGAATATATCGCTCAAGGAATACCGGAGTTGATCCATCATCAACGGCACTTCCGCCTCCTCGATTCCCGCTACAAGAAGATCGGGAATATCTTGATTGAACTGCTCTTGGAACTTCGAGAAATCACCGGACTCTTTCTCCACGGCTTTTTTATAAAAAGCAAGCGCTCCCTTGATATTCTGTAATGCCCATTCCGTATGTCCCGCATTCAAGAAATCTTGGGTGTTGGGTTGATTATCCATGATCTTTTTGTAATAATTACGGGCCTGATCGTATTTACCGGTCAAGAAAGAACACCAAGCGATCGGACGCCAAGCCTTCGTGCTTTTATTGTCCAGATAATCTACCTTGAAATAATATTTCAGCGCCTCATTATAATTCTTGAGTTCAAGATGGCAGTGGCCGATACATATTTGGATCGATAAATCATTCGGATTGAAAGCCTCGTAACGATGATAGTATTTCAACGCTTCTTCCGGTTGCTTTAAGGTACGGTAACAACCGGCGATCCGGCGAATAACCCATTTACTGTCCGGATTGATAAGATCCGCATGTAAATAAGCCTCCAAAGCGCCTTGTATATCACCATTCATTTGTTTGCAATAACCGATTTTCTGGAATAAGATGTCGCTTTCTTGATTTGCGTCGGATAAGCGATTGTAGATCGTGAGCGCGTCAAGGAAGTAATTCTTCCGGAGATAATACTCCGCTATCGTTGTCAAACTTTCCTCATCACTGACGTAAGGCTGCAAAATTGGCAGGTTATGAAAGTCTAACGCAGATGTAAATATGTCATCAAAATCCAGATGTCCCGGATAAAGTTTGAAGAAACGATACAAGTCCTGTATGTACTGTCCGGATATGATTTCTAGTTTTCCCCGTTTACTGATCAATTCCTCCTTCGTTTGCTGAATCATCTCGGAGGCTTGACTACCAAACTGTCCCATCATCATTTGACGGGCTTGATCCGGCAATTGCATCATACTGAAATATAAGGAATATTTATCGGAATTACACATGAATGCCGCAAGAGTCATGGAATCTAGCATATCCTTTTCCGTTTGATTCTTGCTCAACTGATTGCCAAAAGCGGAATGCTCGGTCGTGAATGGTATGAACCAGTTACCCAATTCCCGGAAAAAGGGGAAATGCTTTAGGTGCACGAAAGTAGAGTGCATTACGTCCGCACCTTCTTGTTGCAGCTCGCTGAACTCCTCCATTTTCTTCCCTAAGGAGCTGTTCGATAACATATTCTGCCACTCCGGATTCATCTCGTTTCCGAGAAGTTCCGGATTGATATCCTTTAAGTTTATCTTTTGACTGATTTTAGGGCCTAGCTTGATCATCTCCGGAATGATCTCGTCTTGTAGCTTACGGGTGATCTTCTCTGTCTCACGAGCTAGGATAAAACGAAGGGTAATCGTTCGGATCGCTTTCGTGAAATTAGGAAATCCCTCGGATAAAGCCGCTAGTCGATCCGCTATCTGCGGATATAGCACCGTACGTTTCCTATAGGTATAGAGCGTCAGGAGAATCCCGATCAACGCACGGTAACGAATCTCATCTTCTTGGAGATTGGCCGCATCGAATAATAATAGCAGTTTCTCCTTATCGAAAGCGGCTTGCAATCCCAACATTAATGCCGATACGATTTGGCTACCAATGATAAAAGGCAACTCTTGGTCATTCAATAGGTTCCTGATGGAGGCTATTTCTTCCTTATTGAGAGGATTTGAGGTCCAGATCTTATTGAATAATAGGATCGTGGCGGATTCGATTTGCTGCTGCTCCGTAATGGTTCCGGTCGGAGTCTCTATCTTCACCAAAGAGGCGTTTCTCAAGACCTTGTGGAGCTGGTCATAGTTGGTAAGCTCCTTTTGCATCATTCGCCTACGGCTATAATAGGAGAGAGGCGAATCTACCGATAAGGCCTTGTGCTTCACTATATCCGCGAACTCATAGCTGGATGCGATCAAGTTGTTGTATATCTGGTCTTGCATCGGATCTTTAGCCCCCTCGATCCGGTATCGCAACATATATTTATAAGTATCTTGTAGCTCGTTCAACCTGTCTTGGAATGAGTACTCACGTATTCCCGCTATTAAACCTTGGAGAAAATCGAACGCATTCTTTAGCTCCTTTTCGTCTAATGAACCGATAATTCGGTTGTATGCTTTATTTATTTCTTGTATTGTCATATACTATTAACAACAAATGGTATGCCAAAAGTATAGTATTTAGGCTAAATTTCCTATCTTCGCGTACCTAAAAATAAATTTAGCAGATGAAGAATATCCGCAATTTCTGTATTATTGCTCATATTGACCATGGGAAAAGTACCTTGGCAGACCGTTTGCTTGAGTATACCAAGACAGTAGAAGGTAAAGACATGCAAGCTCAAGTCCTTGACGACATGGATTTAGAGCGTGAGCGTGGTATTACGATCAAGAGCCATGCGATCCAGATGAAGTATAATTATAAGGGTGAAGAATATATACTGAACCTGATCGATACTCCGGGACATGTGGACTTCTCGTATGAGGTTTCCCGTTCTATCGCCGCCTGCGAGGGTGCGTTGCTGATCGTGGACGCGGCCCAAGGTATTCAGGCGCAAACCATCTCTAACCTGTATATGGCGATAGAGAATGACTTAGAGATTATTCCGGTGATGAACAAGATCGACCTGCCTAGCGCCATGCCGGAGGAGGTAGAGGACCAGATCGTGGAACTGTTGGGCTGCCCTCGTGAGGATATCTTACGGGCGAGCGGAAAGACAGGTGAGGGAGTGACTGAGATCTTGAATACGATCGTGGAGAAGGTCCCGGCCCCGAAAGGTGATCCGGAGGCCCCGTTGCAGTGTTTGATTTTTGACTCCGTCTTTAATCCGTTCCGTGGTATTATCGCTTACTTCAAGGTGGTAAACGGCGTGATCCGTAAAGGTGACCATGTGAAGTTTATCGCTACAGGAAAAGAGTATGACGCTGATGAGGTAGGTATATTGAAATTAGATATGTGCCCCCGTGAGGAGATCCGGACGGGAGACGTAGGATATATCATTTCCGGTATCAAGACGTCTCGGGAGGTGCGTGTCGGTGATACGATCACTCATGTGTCTCGCCCGGCTAAAGACGCGATCGCCGGTTTTGAGGAGGTGAAGCCGATGGTCTTCGCCGGTGTCTATCCAATCGATAGCGAGGATTTCGAGAACCTTCGTGCGTCATTGGAGAAATTACAGTTGAACGACGCTTCCTTGACTTTCCAGCCGGAGAGTTCCGCCGCGCTGGGTTTTGGGTTCCGTTGCGGTTTCTTGGGCTTGTTGCATATGGAGATTGTTCAGGAGCGTTTGGATCGTGAGTTCAATATGGATGTGATAACCACTGTACCGAACGTTTCTTATATCGTGCATACAAAGAAAGGGGAGGAGATCGAGGTACATAATCCGGGAGGCTTGCCGGACCCGACCTTGATTGATCATATCGACGAGCCGTTTATCCGTGCTTCCGTGATCACGAACACTACCTATATCGGCCCGATCATGACACTCTGTCTGGGTAAGCGTGGCGTCCTGCTTAAGCAAGAATATATTTCTGGTGATCGTGTCGAGATTCATTATGACTTGCCGTTGGGCGAGATCGTAATCGACTTTTATGATAAGTTGAAGAGTATTTCAAAAGGGTACGCTTCTTTCGATTACCATTTACATGATTTCCGTCCCAGTAAGTTGGCTAAATTAGATATCCTGTTGAACGGTGAGCCGGTAGACGCTTTGTCTACATTGACGCACGTGGATAATAGCGTTACTTTCGGACGTCGTATGTGCGAGAAACTGAAAGAGTTGATCCCCCGCCAGCAATTCGATATCGCTATCCAAGCGGCGATAGGCGCTAAGATTATCGCTCGTGAGACAATTAAGGCTGTCCGTAAAGACGTGACGGCGAAATGTTATGGAGGCGATATCTCCCGTAAGCGTAAATTGCTGGAAAAACAGAAAGAGGGAAAGAAACGAATGAAGCAGATCGGTACGGTAGAAGTTCCGCAAAAAGCGTTCTTGGCCGTATTGAAGCTGGATTAGAAAGTCAATGGAATCCGTTCGCTAACTCAATGGATTTATAAAGAAAAGTCAATGGATTCTGTAACGGATTCCATTGACTTTTTTTATATAAATGGGTCACTTCTCGTTCACGAGCCGTATCCCGCCATCTTCCAGCGTGATAAGATGTTGCTTATAGAGTGCCCCGATCGCTTGTTTGAAAGCTTTCTTGCTACAGCGGAATAAGGAATAGATCACGTCCGGATCGCTCTTGTCGTGTACCGGGATGTATCCCCCTTGTGTTTTCATCGCTTCCAGAATGACGCCGGCGATCCCCTCTACCTTTTGGTAGCCTTGCGGCGTTAGGCTTACGTCTATCTTATCATCCTCACGCACCTCTTTTATATAGCCTTTCAGATGCTCACCTTTCTCAAGACGCTGGAATACCTCATTATAATAGATCAATCCCCAATGCTGGTTATTGATGATCACTTTATAGCCAAGATCCGTCTCGTCAGCTACCAATAACTGAACCTCTTGATTCTGTTCGTAATCGATAGGGGTATTGTTCAAGAACTTCTCGATACGTGCGGATGCCATGATACGTCCTGTCACATGATCCAGCCGGACATAGACCAAGTACCATTTCCCCTCTCTCATCGGCATTTTCTGCTCCTTGAAAGGAACGAGCAAATCTTTCATGATACCCCATTCCAGAAATGCGCCGGCATTATTCACGTCTTTTACTTCCATGAACTGGAACTCCCCGACCGTTGCCAGAGGACGTGCGGTAGTAGCGATCAACCTCCCTTCATTATCATGATAAATAAACACCTCGACCTCATCCCCGGGTTTCACGTTTTTAGGTACGTAACGAGTCGGCAACAAGATCTCCACCCCGTTACCGCCATCCAGATAAACCCCGAAGTCAAGGTCTTTCACTATTTTCAGCGTGTTGTATTTTCCTATCTCAACCATATGTTTTTGTTTTGTCACAAACTTACGCAATAATCATGAAAAAGCGGTAAAAACAACTATAATTTTGATTTAGCATGCAGCAATATCTAGACAATTGCATCGTTATAGAAGTATCTTTATACTTGTGGTCCTTTTGAGGCCTCATGTTCAAACTAAAAAACGTATATTTGCACCTTATTTGAAGAAAACAAAGATTATGAGAGTGAAATTAGTATCAGTAGTGGCATTGTTTGTCTTATTGTTAGGGGCTTGTTCTGTTCCTAAAGATGTGGTTTATTTCCAGGGAGTGGATGCCTTGACCCCCGAACAAGTGAGTAAGATGAATCAAGCTTATACCTCGAAGATTTGCCCTGATGACTTACTTACGATAACCGTTACGGCATGGGATCCGACAGTCGTTACTCCCTTTAATCCCCCTGTATATGCCTATGCGACTCAAGGTGAGACTACGACGGTTTCTTCTGGTCAATTAAGAACGTATTTGGTTGATCAGGAAGGTGACATAAATTTCCCTGTTTTGGGAAAGATCCATGTGGCGGGATTGACCAAGCAACAGTTAAGTGATAAAATGCAAGAAATGATCTCCCCTTATGTGAAAGATGCATTGGTTAATGTACAGATTGTTAATTATAAGGTCACGATGATGGGTGAGGTCGCTCGGCCGGGTGCGATTTCCGTGAAAAATGATCGTCTTTCAATTTTAGATGCTATCGGTCAAGTCGGTGATTTGACAATTAACGCAAACCGTAAGAACATCTTGGTTATACGAGATAATAATGGAGAGAAGGAGTTTGCTCGTTTGGATATTACCGAGCCGGATATATTTACTTCCCCCTATTATTATCTTCAACAAAATGATGTTGTTTATGTGGAACCGAATAACGCGAAGAAGAGAAACGCCCGTTACAGTCAAGCCCAACAATATAGTATAACCGTGTTCTCCTCAATTTTGAGCGCTGTATCTGTGATAACGACTGTTATATTGGCTATTACTAAATAATAATTAGATGATGGAAGTGAAAGACAACGAAACAATCGGACTTAAAAGTATTATCGTAAGATATCTGTTGCACTGGAAATTATTTTTAGGGGTATTCCTGTTTTCTATAATCCCTGCGGTTTTATATCTGATTTATTACCCTCGTACTTATGAGATGATGGCTCGTATCCAGATTCAAGAGGATAAAGACCTTGGAGGGAGTAGCTTTGGATTAGGAGAGGCTGCCGGGTTGATGAAATCTTTTGGGCTGGGGGGGAATTCTGGCGGAATGATAAATATTGAAGATGAATTGATGACCTTGACATCCAATAAGCTTTTGCGGGATATGGTTCTAGAGTTAGGTGTAAATGTTGAATATTCAAGACCTTATGCGTGGGGATACCGTCTTTATGAGGAGACTCCTTTCAAGATGACGACCGATTCTTTGACAAATACTCGCTTGGAAGAAGAAGTTGAGTTCTTTGTTGCCATGAAGTCAGGAAAAATCGATGTGACAGTGGAATCAGGGAGTATGGAAAAGAAAAAGTTTAGTTTCTCCTCTTTACCGGCATCTATAGAGTTGCCTATGGGAGTTTTTGTTTTGGCTTTTGCGCCTGGACAAGAACAAATTTCTTCCGCAAAGTTGAATATAACATATCGTCCGGCTGGTTGGGTTGCGGAAGATTTGGAAAAGGAATTTTCTATAGAGGAAAGTTCAAAGTCTTCAAATATCATTGAGTTATCCTGTACAGAATATGAGAAAAAGCGTGGAACAGATATGTTGAATACGTTGATTGCTCTTTATAATACCCAATCTGATACGTATAAAAAGACTGAGGCCACAAAGACGATTACATTCCTAGATGGTCGCATCCAAAATATTGTTGCGGAATTAGCTGATGTTGAGAATAAAATCGAGGAATATAAAAGCAAGAATAAACTAATGGATATTGAGCATGATGTCCAATTCTATGTTGAGCAGATGAAAGAGCTCCAGACGAAATTAATAGAATTAGAAGCTCAAGCTAATATCATTGATATGATGGATGCATTTGTGAAAGATCCGTCGAATAAATATAATTTGGTGCCAGTTTTATTGTCAGCCCAAGAAGGAGAGAAAGGTGGTCCTTTGACTTCCTATAATGAGATTTTATTAGAGCGTGCACGTGTTATTCAGAACTCAAGTATAAATAATCCATTGGTCGGGACACTTACGGAGCAAGCGGATAAGCTACGTAAGAGTGTTGTGGAGACTATTGGTAATGCACGGAAAGGACTTCAAATATCTGTACGCGACGTGAAAGAGAAAGAGAAGCAGATTTATGAGAAGATGAATAGTTATCCCGTTGCGGAACGTCAATATGTAGAAATGAAACGTCAGCAAGAGATCATTCAAGGAGTCTATTTGATATTATTGCAAAAAAGGGAGGAGGCAGCTCTCATTTTGGGTCAAGCTAGAGATAAGGCAAGGATTGTGGATGCTGCCTATGTAAAAAGTAAGCCGGTTGGACCTCGTAAATTGTACGCTGCTATTGGTATGTTGCTATTGACACTTGTGTTACCTGTGGCTTATTTGTTTGTAAAAGAACAATTTTTGTCTTTGTATGATTTGTATAGAAGTATGAAATAGGAGAAATAATGAGGATTTTTGCTATATTGTGCTATTATGCTATTTTATGTGTCAAGGGAGGGGCTAATCGCTTGCTTTCGGGGATATATAAGAATTGGATGATATCTTGTGGTCACAATGTTCGTTTTTCTGCGATCACATCTGATTTTACATATCGGAATATCTCCATTGGTAATAATGTGTATATCGGCCCTCGTGCTTTATTTGTGGCGACAGAAAGCCGTATATATATAAAGAATAAAGTTTTATTCGGCCCGGGAGTGACTATCATAGGAGGAGATCATCGAATGTCGGATGTTGGATCTTTTATGTATGACATAAAAGTAAAGAAGCCAGGAGACGACTTGGATGTGCATATAGAAGATGATGTATGGATCGCGGCGAATGTAACGATATTGAAAGGTGTGACGGTGGGACGTGGGGCCGTGGTTGCTGCGTCTTCTCTGGTCATACATGATGTGCCTCCATATGCGATTGTTGGTGGAGTTCCTGCTAAAGTCTTGAAATATCGTTTTCCTACCGATGATATAAAGAAACATGAGGAGATCTTATATGAACCGCATGAGCGATTGACTATTGAGCAAATAAATACAATAAGGAAAGAATGAGTTCGAAGAGAGTTTTAGTGGTTGCGACATCTCGAGGTACGAGGGGAGGGATCACCGCTGTTGTTAGTGCTCATGAAAAGGGTAAGCAATGGCGTAAATATCATACGAGATGGATTGGAGCATATATTGATAGAAGTAATATAATGAAAATCTATTATTTTATAACTTCGTTAATTCAATATCTGCTTCTTTTGCCATTTTATGATTTAGTTCATATCCATGTATCGACGCATACATCTGTATTTCGAAAATCGTTTTATTTGTATCCAGCAAAACTCCTAAGGAAGAAAGTTATAACTCATTTGCATTGTTCCACCCCCTCTATCATTTATGAGAAACGAAATCGCATCCTTTATCGGACAGCGTTTCTTGCGAGTGATGTCGTTTTCGTGTTATCCTCACAATGGAAAAAGTATGTAGAGGAAGCCTTGGATGTTAAATATAATGTACGTATATTGTATAATCCAATCATATCTTTGCCTCTCGTAGGAACGAATTATGAGAGAAAAAAATATATCTTGTTTGCTGGTACTATTGATAAAAGGAAAGGATATAACGATTTGATAAAAGCGTTTTCCGGTTTGGTCACCCAGTATCCGGAATGGAAATTGATGTTAGCAGGAAATGGAGAGATTGAGGAAGGAAAAATGTTGGCAGAGTCTTTAGGGATTTCTTCTAATGTGGAATTTTGTGGTTGGGTATCCGGAAAAGAGAAAGACCGGCTGTTTGGTGAGGCCTCCATTTTTTGTCTACCGAGTTAT
>ERZ780178.1232-NODE-1232-length-16661-cov-3.858545_pt1 | contig 16661 bp, 12 predicted proteins | sample MGYA00511018_ERZ780178 | MGnify/ENA primary metagenome ERZ780178 (study PRJEB29588, sample SAMEA2151439) | human gut metagenome | biome: human gut; feature: human-associated habitat; material: faeces | place: Denmark | collected 2008/2010 ...
TCACGGGTCTTTCAGACGGCTGCCGGTATCAGACGCTCGAGTCTGTTGTGCCGGGCTTTACCACCGGATGGCTGCGCGAGGGGCGAAACGAGCTTCCGGGCGATCAGCTGATCGGTACGCGCCGCTACCGGATTTACGGCAACTACGTCCGCTCGGAGGACGACGCGACGACGGTGCGCCTGGCAACGATTTTCTTTGCCGATATGACGGAGATGTTCAACGTACGCGACGAGTTTTTACGCACGCGCCCCATCCGCGGTCATTCTCATCGATAACTATGACGAGCTGATGAGCAATCTGCCGGACTCGACCATCTCGAAGCTGGACGCGCAGATCAACGAGGCCGTCTCCGGCTGGGTCACAGGGCTTCACGCGCTGTGCCGCAAAATGGAGCGCAACCGGTATCTTCTGCTCTTTGAAAGCAAGGACCTCTCCCGGCTTCAGGAGGGCAAGTTCTCGATCCTGGACGCAATCCGCGCCGTCGTGAACCCCGCGGGCGTAAACGCGACGATCTCCCTTGGCATCGGCAAGGACGGAAGCTCGTTTGAGGAAAACTATTCGTTCGCGAATTTGTCGATTGAAATGGCACTCTCGCGCGGCGGCGATCAGGCCGTCATCAAGGACCGCTACAATTTCACCTTCTACGGCGGCAGAACCAAGGAAACCGAACGCCGCACGAGAGTCAAATCGAGAGTCGTTGCAGGCTCGCTTTCTGAGCTCATCTCCCAGTCGAGCAAGGTCTTCGTCATGGGCCACAAGATGGCGGACTTAGATGCATTGGGCGCGGCGGTCGGTATCAGCTGCCTGTGCCGCAAACGCGGAAAAACGGCGCAGATCGTCATGGACTTGGAAAAGAACGCCTCTGGGAGCCTGCTTGCCGAGCTCAAGGCCTCGTCCGATTTTTCCGGTGCATTCATTTCTGGCGAAGACGCGCTCGTGGCGGCAGACCCGAAGAGTCTTCTCATTGTCGTCGATACGAACCGGCCCGATCAGGTTGAGTCGCGCGCATTGCTGGAGTCCATTCCCCGCGTGGCCGTCATCGACCACCACAGACGGGCGGCAGATTACATTGAGCAGGTCGTTCTGAACCTCCATGAACCGTTCGCGTCGTCCGCTTCTGAGCTTGTGACCGAGCTTTTGCAGTACGCTGTCGACCAGCGGGACATTCGCCCGATTGAGGCGCAGTCGCTTCTTGCCGGTATTGTGCTCGATACGAAGAAGTTCTCCGTGCGCACAGGCTCGCGCACCTTTGAGGCCGCGGCATTCTTGCGGCGGGCGGGCGCGGATACCGTCGATGTGATGAAGCTGTTCCAGAACGATCTGGACGCGACCATCGTGCGCTACCATATCATTCAGTCGGCAAGGCTGTACCGCAACGAAATTGCGATTGCGGCCGTTGACCATACGGTGCCGAGGACCATCGCTGCGCAGGCGGCCGACGAGCTTCTGAACATTTCCGGCATTATGACCTCCGTCGTTCTCTATCCGGACGGGGACGTGGTCTTCCTCTCCGCGCGCTCGATCGGCTCGTGCAACGTGCAGGTGGTGCTCGAAAAGCTCGGCGGCGGCGGCAACGGCGCGACGGCCGGCGCGCAGATCAAGGGCAAACCGCTGCGGCAGGTCCTGCAGGACCTTGTCGGCGCGATCGACGCATTTTACGCATAAAACGCGATTTTCAAAAATATCTCTCTGAAAGGAGTCACCACCATGAAGGTTATTTTGACACAGGATATAAGAGGCCAGGGCAAACGCGGCCAGATGATCGAGGTCTCCGACGGCTACGCCCGCAATTTCCTGCTGCCGCGCAAGCTCGCGCAGGAAGCGACCGCCGATAACGTGAACACCATGAAAATGAACGACAAGGCCGCGCAGGAGCGTCAGGCCAAGGAGCGCGCCGAAGCGCTCGAGATCCGCAACCGGATGAAGGACATGACTGTCGTTGTTACCGCCAAGGGCGGCGGCGCGGGCCGTCTGTTCGGTTCGGTCACCAACACCGAGGTTGCCGATGCGCTGGCAAAGCAGGCCGACATCAAGCTTGACAAGCGCAAGATCGTGCTCGACGAGCCGATCAAGGCCGTCGGCGTGTACACGGTCAAGTGCAAGCTCGGCTATGAGATCAACGCCGACCTCAAGGTCGAGGTCAAGGAAGGCTGATCAGGTCCTGATATTCTGAAGCTCCCGGAAGGATGTGAACCGTATGGATGAGGAATTGCTTGCCCGGCAGACGCCACAGGCGCTGGAAGCGGAGCAGTCTGTGCTCGGCTCCATGCTCATCGACGAGCGCTGCGTACCGGACGTCGTCGGTATGCTGCAGCCGGAGGATTTTTACCTGCGGCAGAACCGCGAGATCTACGAGACCATCTATACGATGTTCAACTTCTCGGAGAAGATCGACCCCGTTACCGTCCTCAATAAAATGAAAGAGCGCGGCGTGTACGACGAGGAACGCAGCTACGACTATCTCGCCCAGCTGCTGAAGATCACGCCGACCGCCGCCAACGTCAAGCAATACTGCACGATCGTGCATGACAAGTCGCTGCTGCGCGCGCTGGCCGCCGCTTCGTCGGAGATCACGGATATGGTCTACGAGGGCGTCGGCACGGCGCAGGAGATGCTGGAGGTCTCGGAAAAGAAGATCTATTCCCTGCGCCGCGGCAACACCGGCGACAGTCTGCAGCACATCGGCAAGGTCATGATCAACGTCTATGACCGGCTGGAAGAGCTGGCTGCCTCCGGCAGCGAGATCCCGGGCCTGTCCACGGGCCTGCACGACCTTGACCGCAAGATCAACGGCCTCAACAAGACCGACCTGATCCTGATCGCGGCCCGCCCCGGCATGGGCAAAACAGCGATCGCGCTCAACATCTGCCTGAACGTCGCGAAGACGTATGAGAAGACCGTCGCCTTCTTCTCACTCGAAATGTCGCGGGAGCAGCTGGTCATGCGTCTTTTGTCTACGGAAAGCTTCGTGGAAAACCAGAAGCTCACCACCGGCCATCTGGAAGACGACGACTGGAGCAAGCTCTCCATCGCCTCCTCTGCGCTCAGCCAGACGGATATCCGCGTAGACGACAATCCCGCCATCACCGTCGCGGAGATCAATGCCAAGTGCCGCCGGCTCGATAACCTCGGGCTGGTCCTGATCGACTATCTGCAGCTCATGACCGCCGCGGCTCCCGGCAAATCCGGCGATAACCGCGTGACGATCGTCAGCGATATCTCTCGCGCGCTCAAGATCATGGCCAAGGAGCTGAACGTGCCGGTCATCTGCCTGAGCCAGCTTTCGCGTGCCAACGAATCGAGAACTGACAAGCGTCCGATGCTCTCGGACCTTCGTGAATCCGGCGCCATCGAGCAGGACGCCGACTCCGTCCTGTTCCTCTACCGTGACGAATATTATAACCCCAACACGCAGGACAAGAATATCGCCGAGTGCATCATCGCCAAAAACCGCCACGGCGAGACCGGCACGGTCAAGCTGCAGTGGCGGCCGCAGTTCTTCACCTTCTCCGATCTGGAGTGGAAGCATGAGGGCTGAGGTCCTCGCCTGGATGCAGGCGCAGCGGATGACGGAGCCCGGCGATACGGTCGTATGCGCAGTGTCGGGCGGCGCGGATTCTGTGAGCATGCTGCACGTGCTGCTGTCACTGCAGGACACGCTCGGCATCCGGGTAGAGGCCGCGCACTTCAACCATCACCTGCGCGGCGCGGAATCCGACCGCGACGAGGCCTTTGTCCGGCAGCTGTGCGCCTCGCTCGGCGTGCCGCTGCACACGGGCGGCGGCGACGTGCAGGCGCGGGCGGCGCAGACGCATGAATCTCTGGAAGAGGCTGCGCGCAAGCTCCGCTACGCGTTCTTTGACACACTCCCCGGCCTTGTCGCCACGGCGCACACGCAGGACGACAATCTCGAGACCGTGCTCCTGAACCTCACGCGCGGGACCGGCCTTGCCGGGCTGACCGGCATTCCGCCGAAGCGCGGACGGCTCATCCGGCCGATGCTGGTCTGCACGCGGGCGCAGATCGAGGCGTGTCTTGCTGAGCACGGATTTTCTTATATGACCGACAGCACCAATCTCCTGCCGGACGCCCGGCGCAACCGGCTGCGCCAGCGCGTGATCCCGCTTCTGCGGGAGGAAAACCCCGCCGTCGCACAGACCGTCTTCCGGACCTGCGCGCTGCTCCGCGCGGACAACGCGTTTCTTGATGCGCGGGCGCGCGAGGCGCTTCAGGCCGCCCAACTGCCAAATGGCGTCAGCCGCAGCGCGCTTTCCGTCTGGCCGGAGGCCGTGCGCACCCGCGCGGTCCGGCTGCTGCTCGGATCGATCCATGCGCCCAAGCTGACGCAGCGGCATATCGACGCGGTCGACCGGCTGCTGTTCGCTTCGTGCCCCTCCGCTTCCGTCTCGCTGCCGGGCGGCTTTGCCGCGCGGCTGGAATACGACCGGCTGTACCTGACGGACCGCTCCCCTGCCGCTTCCTTTTCACCCGTGACACTTTCGCCGGGCGAGACAGTGCTGATCCCGGCGCTCGGGCTGCGCGTCGAATGCCGGATCGAAGAAAATTTTCAGGAAAAAGCAAAAACCCTCTCCACTTTTGCAGTCAAATATGATACCATAGAGCAAACTCCCCGGATCACGATCCGTCCACGTCAGGCGCATGACGTCATGCGCACGGCAGGCGGCACGAAAACGCTCAAAAAGCTGCTGATCGACCGCAAGGTCCCCGCAGCACGACGTGCGCTCATGCCGGTGGCCGCTGACGCATCCGGTGTTCTGGGCGTTTATGGGATCGGCGTCGATTTGGGCCGCGCCGCGGCTTCGGGCGAACGCGCGGTCATCATCACGATCGAAGAAACAGAGAAAGAGGATTAGATGTATGATTAACAAGTCTGACATGCTGCAGGACATTGAGCGCGTACTGGTCTCCGAAGAAGAGATCCACGCGCGGATCAAGGAAGTCGGCGCACAGATCGCAGACGACTATCGCGGCAAGTGCCCGATCCTGGTCGGCGTTCTCAAGGGCGTCGTTCCGTTTTTCGCGGAAATGGCGAATGCCATCAGCATTCCCGTGCAGGAGGATTTCATGTGCATCACATCCTTTGAGGGCGGCACGGAATCCACCGGCAAGCTGACGTTCCGCAAGGATATCGACCATGATATCGAGGGCCGCCATGTGCTCATTCTGGAGGATATCATCGATTCCGGCAGCACGCTCAAGATGATCTGTGAGATGTTCCATGAGCGCAAGCCCGCGTCCATCAAGATCTGCACGCTGCTCGACAAGCCAACCGGCCGCAAGGTCGAGCTGAAGCCGGACTACACCTGCTTCACCGTCCCGCCCGCGTTCGTCGTCGGCTTCGGTCTGGACTATGAGGATTACTACCGCAACCTGCCGTTCGTCGGCGTGCTGAAGCCCTCTGTCTATCAGGACCGCTGAAGACGGTCTATTCCACATAAAGGAGAACCTCCGTGAACCAACAGCCCAAAACCCTGCAGACCATTCTGCTCGTTGCGGTCCTGGCGCTGGTGCTTGTGGTGCTCTCTTCGTCCCTGCTTACGCAAAACGGCAGCAGGCTTGCATATTCTGACGTGCTCGACCTGTTTGAAAACGAACGGGTCGAGTCGTTCGTTCTGCAGGGCGATACGCTGACGCTGACGCTCTACGGAAGCGACGCAGAGCAGGCCGGCACCGCAACGGCGAAGATCGGCGACATCGAGACCTTCCACAAGGACCTGGACGAGACCATTGCTGCGCAGAGCGCCGCAGGTGTTCTCAAGTCCTACAACTATCTGCCCGCCGCCAATTCCATCTGGAAGACGGTGCTGCCGTATCTGCTCGTCGGCATCGCGCTTCTGTTCGTGTGGTTCATCCTGATGAACCGCTCCGGCAGCGGCCCGAACGCCATGGCGCAGTTCACGCGCGCCAACGCGCGCTTCGGCGTCCCGTCCGGCGAGTCCGTGACCTTCCAGGACGTCGCCGGTGCGGACGAGGAAAAGGAAGAGCTCTCGGAGATCGTGGAGTTCCTCCGCGATCCGGACCGCTTCAAGCAGCTCGGCGCGAAGATCCCGAAGGGCGTGCTGCTCGTCGGCCCGCCGGGCACCGGCAAGACGCTGCTGGCCCGCGCAGTCGCCGGAGAGGCGAATGTCGCATTCTTATCCATTTCCGGCTCTGACTTCGTCGAACTCTATGTCGGCGTCGGCGCGAGCCGTGTCCGCGACCTCTTTGAGCAGGCCAAGCGGGTGGCCCCGGCCATCGTCTTCATCGATGAGATCGATGCGGTCGGTCGTCAGCGCGGCGCTGGCCTCGGCGGCGGCCACGACGAGCGCGAACAGACGCTCAACCAGCTGCTCGTCGAGATGGACGGTTTCTCGGCCAACGAGGGCGTCATCGTCATCGCCGCGACCAACCGCAAGGACATTCTCGATCCCGCCCTGCTCCGCCCGGGCCGCTTCGACCGGCAGATCTACGTCGGCGCGCCCGACTGGCGCGGACGGCTTGCGATCCTGCAGGTCCATGCACGGAAAAAGCCGCTGGCGGACAATGTCGATCTCCCCGCCGTCGCCAAGGCGACCGCCGGTTTCACCGGCGCGGATCTGGCCAACCTTCTGAACGAGGGCGCGCTCCTCGCCGCGCGGCGCGGCAAGGCCGCGATCAGCCAGCAGGATCTGGAGACATCGATGATCAAGGTCATTGCAGGCCCCGAAAAGAAGAGCCGCGTGGTCAGCCACGCGGAAAAGATGCTCACCGCCGTCCACGAGGCCGGACACGCGATCTGCATGTACTGCCTCGACTCGCAGGATCCGGTGCACCTCATCACCATCATCCCCCGCGCCCAGGCCGGCGGCATGACCATCAGCCTGCCGCAGGACGACCGCTCCTATTCCTCGCGCAACGAGATGTTTGAGACCATCGTCTCCTTCCTCGGCGGCCGCGTGGCAGAGGCGCAGAAGCTCTGCGATATTTCCACCGGCGCGTCGAACGATCTGCAGCGCGCCACCGGCATTGCCCGCGATATGGTCGCAAAATACGGCATGTCCGACAGCATCGGCCCCGTCAGCTACGCGGGCGGGCAGGAGGTCTTTATCGGGCGCGACTATGAGAAGACCAAACCCTATTCCGAGCGGACCGCCGGGCAGATCGACGCGCAGGTCCAGAAGATCATGCGCGAGGCTTATCAGCGCTGCGAGCAGATCCTGCGCGATCATGCCGAACGGCTCGATAAGATCGCCGGCTTCCTGATGGAGAACGAGAACATGAGCCGCGCACAGTTTGAAGCTGTGATGCAGGACGAAACGCTTGACCAACCCAAAGCCTGAGTTTTATGCGCACCGCGGATCGTGGTGCGCATAAATTATGGGAACTGACAGGAGGCTCCATGTATTATCGCAGTCTGAACGCCTATCTGCGTGAGACCTTTGGCTGCAAGGTCTATAAGCTGGCGCTCTCCGCCGGCTGCACCTGCCCGAACCGGGACGGGACGATTGGCACGCGCGGATGCATCTTCTGCAGCGGCAGCGGAGAATTTGCCGCGTCCGCTTCCCTCTCTATCCCGGAGCAGCTGGCGCAGGCCAAGCGTCTGGTCGCCGCCAAGGCCGGGCCGGACGCACGCTATATCGCCTATTTTCAGGACTTTACCAATACCTATGCCCCGGCGGAGGTCCTGCGGCCGCTGTTTGCGGCCGCGATCCGACAGCCGGAGGTCTGCGCGCTCTCCATCGCCACGCGGCCGGACTGTCTGCCGCCGGAGATCTTATCGCTGCTGGCTGAGCTCCGGGCGGAAAAGCCCGTCTGGGTCGAGCTCGGGCTGCAAACCATCCATGCATCGACGGCCGCCTATATCCGCCGCGGCTATCCCCTTTCCGTCTATGACGAGGCGGTGCGGGCGCTGCACGCGCGCGGCATCAGCGTCATCACGCATCAGATCCTGGGCCTGCCCGGCGAGACGCCGGAGATGATGGTGGAGACGGCCCGCTATATCGGCCGCAGCGGCGCCGATGGCATCAAGCTGCACCTGCTGCACGTTCTGACCGGGACGGATCTGGCTGCGGACTACGCGGCGGGCAAATTTGAGACGCTGACGCTGGACGCATATATCACACTGCTGGAGGCATGTCTGCGCGTGCTGCCGCGGGAGATGGTCATCCACCGGCTGACCGGCGACGGAGCCAAACGCGACCTGCTCGCGCCCCGCTGGAGCGGCGATAAGAAGCGCGTCATCAACGAGATCCGCCGCCGCTTTCTGGCCGACGATCTCGAACAGGGCTCCGACCTTCCCGATTCCCTCATTTGAATATTCATTTTTTCGACATCATCGGACGAAATACGGATTGACAGATGGGGAAAGTCGTGTTATTCTTGATAACAGATAACGAATACGGGCTGAAATGCCCGTATTTGCTGCGTTTTCGATATTCTCGTTCCAGAATATCGAAAGCAATCGAAATCAATTCGACAATATCGGAGGAAAGAGAACATGAAAAAAGAGAATCTGTTCGTCATTCTGACCGGCGTTGTCATCGGCATCGCGGCACTTGTGCTGACGGCGCTCGGCAACCCGGCCAACATGGGCTTCTGCATCGCCTGCTTTGAGCGTGATATCGCGGGCGCTGTCGGTCTGCATTCGGCAGCCAAGGTGCAGTATGTCCGTCCGGAGATTATCGGTCTGGTCCTCGGCAGTTTCCTGATGGCCATCGCCACGAAGGAATGGAAAGCCAAGGCCGGTTCCTCGCCTGCCCTGCGGTTCGTGCTCGGCGCTTTCGTCATGATCGGCGCGCTGGCCTTTTTGGGCTGCCCGCTGCGTATGGTCCTGCGTCTGGCCGGCGGCGATCTCAACGCAGTCGTCGGTCTTGCCGGTTTTGCTGCCGGTATCTTCCTCGGCACGATCTTCATCCGCAAGGGCTTCACGCTCCAGCGCAACTACACCACCAAGACGCTCGACGGCACGGTCCTCCCCGCTGTGATGACCGGCCTGCTGATCCTGTTCATCGCTGTCCCCACCCTCTTCAAGCTCTCGGAAGAAGGCCCCGGCTCCAAGCATGCACCGTTTTTCATCGCGCTTGTCATCGCCCTCGTCGTCGGCGCGATGGCGCAGAAGTCCCGCATGTGTATGGTCGGCGGTCTGCGTGACACGATGATGTTCAAGGACATGCACCTGCTGTGGGGCTTCATCGCCATCTTCGTCACGGTCCTGATCGGCAACCTCATCGGCGGCAACTTCAAGCTCGGCTTCACCTCGCAGCCCGTTGCGCACTCCAGCCACGTCTGGAACTTCCTCGGCATGCTGCTCGCCGGTTGGGGCTCCGTGCTGCTCGGCGGCTGCCCGCTGCGTCAGCTCATTCTGGCCGGCAGCGGCAACGCGGATTCCGCTGTTACGGTGTTCGGCATGATCGTCGGCGCTGCGTTCGCGCATAACTTCGGTCTGGCCGGCAACGCCGACTCCGTCAGCGAGGCTGGCGAGTATGTCGTCGGCGGCATCTCCACGAAGGGCAAGGTCGCGGTCATTCTCGGCATCGTGATCGTGCTGGTCGTATCTTATGTAAACAGCATGAAGAAGCAGGAGGTGAAAACGAATGGTTGACGCAAGAGGATATCTCTGCCCCATGCCCGTGGTCATGGTCCAGAAGGCGCTCGAAGCGGAGCACCCCGATACGCTCGAGGTCCTGGTCGACAATGAGACCGCCGTGGAAAACATCAAGCGCTTTGCCGCGAACAGCGGCTATCAGGCCACAGCCGTCGAGGACGGCGAAGACTACCGCCTGACGCTCAAAAAGTAAACGATAGGAAAAGGGACGTACCAGTTGGTACGTCCCTTTTCTCGTCTGATCTTTATTTGCGCTCCATCGCGCAGAAGCCGCCCTGGCCGAGCGTGACGGTCTCACCGGTGTATTCCATGATCCCGCCGCCAAGCAGGATCGTGCCGCTATGCGGCAGCGTCCAGGGTTCCGGCGACTGGTTGCAGCAGACTGCGACGCTGCCCTCTACCGACTGCCGCAGCAGCAGGAGCCGGCCGCCGCCGGCCTCCAGCACGAGGACAGTCCCGCTGCGCAGCGCGGGCGCACTTTTTTTCACGCGGGCCAGCGAGCGATAGAACGAGACTAAATTTCCGTCTTCCCTGCCCCAGGGATAGAATTTCCGGTTGAATGGGTCCCGGTAGCCGGTCATCCCGGCTTCGTCACCGTAGTAGATGCAGGGCATACCCGGCAGCATGAACTGCAGGAAGGCTGCCAGCTTGAGGCGCTGCCTGCCCTCGCGCAGCTGCTCCTGCGTGAAATGCCGCTGAGCAAGGTCCGTCCGATCGCCGTCGCGCGGGTCGAGAATGGCGTTGATCGCGCGCGGCGTGTCGTGCGTGGAGAGGATGTTCATGACCGTCTGCAGCACGTCCGGCGGGTAATTCTCCGCAAGCGTTCGGATGGCGTCGCCGAGCGCCGTGCCGTCGTCCTCGCTGCGGACATAGCGCAGGATCGCTTTCTGCCACGGGTAGTTCATGACGGAATCGAGCTGCCGGTCGGTAAAGTACCGGCGGCGCTGGTCGTAGGCGATCTTGTTGGACGCATCCTCCCAGACCTCGCCGATCAGCAGCGCGTCCGGCTTATACGCACGGATGCGCGCGCGTAGGCGCGCAAGGAATGCGTCCGGCAGCTCATCGACCACGTCCAGCCGCCAGCCGTCGGCGCCGAGCTTCAGCCAGTGCACTGCGACGCTGTCTTCGTCGTCGATCATGTAGCGGATGAAATCCGGATTCATCTTGTCGACGCACGGGAGCGTCGTGATGCCCCACCAGCTGTCGTAGACGTCCGGATAGTGCTGGAACCGGAACCAGCCGCGGTAGGGCGAGGACGGATCATGGATGGCCTGCTGGAAATATGCGCTGCGGTTGCCGACGTGGCTGAACACGCCGTCCAGAATGACCTTCATCCCATGCGCGTGCGCCTCGGCGCAGAGCGCGCGGAAATCCTCCTCCGTGCCGAGCATGGGGTCGATCCGCTTATAGTCGCAGGTGTCGTACCGGTGCGTCGACCAGGCGTAGAAGATCGGGTTCAGGTACAGGATCTCCACACCAAGCTCCTGCAGGTACGGCAGCTTTTCCCGGATGCCGTTCAGATTGCCGCCGTAAAAATCGTTGTTCAGGACCTCGCCGTTGGCATCCGGCAGGTAGACCGGTATGTCGTCCTTGTTTTCGTGCACCCAGTAGGGCGTGATCTTCCCGGTCAGATCGCAGCTGCCGCTCTGGCAGAAGCGGTCCGGGAAGATCTGATACATGACGGCGCCCGCACAGCCGGCCGGGACGGGATATTTGTCCGCCAGCACGCTCAGCTGCCAGAGGCCGCCCGCCTCCATGTTCGTGTCGCTCTGTCCCTGCTTAAAGAGGCGGAACGCGCCGTCCTGCGTGGTGATATGGAAGTAGTAGAAGTAGAGCCCGGCCTCGCAGACGGCCATTTCCCCGCCCCAGGTATCGTAAAGCGTGTCGTCCGACTGCTTGGTGAGCGGCACACGCCGCAGCTCCTGCCCATTTTCGGCCTGCAGGACGAGCGCGGCCGCCGTGGTCCGGCAGCTGCACGGGATCAGGATATGAAACGTGCAGGTCTCGTTCTCCTGCAGCGTGCCGAAGGGCGTTTTGAACTGCGAAAGCTTGCTGTCGAATAGAATTCTCATATGGGTCTCCGTCCGTTTTGATCGGTCAAAGCAAAGGCCGGCGCTGCCGCCGGTCTTTGTCTGGGGTGTATGAAGAAATCAGAGGTCCCAGATCTCCTTCGCGTACTGCTCGACCGAGCGGTCCGAGGAGAAGATGCCGGCTCTGGCGATATTGGTGAGGGACATTTGCGCGAAGCGCGTCCGGTCCTGATAGACCTCGACTGCGCGCTTCTTTGCGGCCTTGTAGCTTTCAAAGTCAGCGACCGTCATATAGCTGTCGGCAGCGCCGAAGCGCGGCGTGAGCAGGGATGCCGCCACATCGTCAAACCGCTGGCCAAGCGTGCCGGAGGTAAGCATCTGCAGCACCCGGTCAAGCTCGGGCGTCAGGAACTGGTGCGGGTCATAGCCCCGCTGCCACAGCGCCTGCACCTCGTCAGCGGTCATGCCGAAGAGGAACATATTGTCGTCACCGACCCGGTCGCGGATCTCGACGTTCGCGCCGTCGAGCGTGCCGAGGGTGACCGCGCCGTTGATCATGAGCTTCATGTTGCTCGTGCCGGAGGCCTCCTTGCCCGCGACGGAGATCTGCTCGGAAAGGTCTGCGGCGGGGATGATGATCTCTGCGAGCGAAACCTTGTAGTCCTCAATGAAGACGACCTTGAGCTTGCCCTGCACCTGCGGGTCGGAGTTGACCAGATTCGAGACGGCCACAATCAGCGAGATGATCTGCTTGGCCAGATAATAGCCCGCCGAAGCCTTGGCCGCAAAGATGAACGTCTGCGGGAAGACCGGCTTTTCGGGATGATCTTTGATCTCGTTGTAGAGCGTCAGGATGTAGAGCACGTTCAGCAGCTGCCGCTTGTACTCATGCAGCCGCTTGACCTGCACGTCGAAGATCGAGTCGGGGTCGACGTTGACGCCATTGTGCTCGGCGATGTAGGCCGCCAGACGGACCTTGTTCTTGCGCTTGATGGCCCGCAGATTTTCCAGCACGTCCAGATCGCCGCGGTACTGCTCGAGTGCCTCGAGCGCATTGGCATCTTTCAGGAAGCCGTCGCCGATGAGCGTCTGCAGATAGCCGGAGAGGGCCGGGTTCGACTGGCACAGCCAGCGGCGGTAGGCGATGCCGTTGGTGATGTTGAGGAAGCGGCTGTGGTCGAGATTATAATAATCGCGGAAAATAGTCTTTTCCAGAATGTCCGTATGCAGCTGCGAAACGCCGTTGATCTTATGGCAGCAGGTCAGGCAGAGGTTCGCCATGCGGACCTCGTCGTTGGCGATGACGGCCATATAGTTCCACTTGCCGGGGTCGTTCGGGTAGACGCGCTGCAGCTTTTCCATGAGACGGCGGTTGATCTCCTGGCAGATCGAGTAGATCCGCGGCAGCTGCTCCTGGAACAGGCTGACCGGCCAGCGCTCGAGCGCTTCGGCCATGACGGTATGGTTGGTGTAGGAGAGCGTGGCGCAGGTGATCTCCCACGCGCGGTCCCAGCCGTAGTCGTACTCATCGACGAGCAGGCGCATCAGCTCCGGCACGCACAGGGCCGGATGGGTGTCGTTGATGTGGACGGCGACCTTGTCAGCAAGGTTGTCGAGCGTGTGATAGTTCTTCAGGTGCTCGTTCAGGATCGACTGCAGCGAGCTTGAGACCAGCAGATACTGCTGGCGCAGGCGCAGACGCTTGCCGTTGATGTGGTTGTCCGCCGGATAGAGGACCTTGGAGATCGCCTCGGCCATGGTGTTCTGCTCGAGTGCGCGGACATAGTCGCCGCGCGAGAAAGCGTTCATGTCGAAGCTCTGCGGCATACTCGCGCTCCAGAGCGTGAGCTTGTTGACGGCCGTAGAGTTATAGCCGGAGATGTACAGATCGTGCGGCACGGCGATGACGGACTGATAGCCGGTCTGGGCCGTCTTGAACTTGCCGCCGTCCATCCATTCGTGGACCTGGCCGCCGAAGCGGACCTCCACAGCATCATCCTTGCGCGGGTGCAGCCAGACATCGCCCATCTCGAGCCAGTTGTCCGGGAATTCCATCTGCCAGCCGTCGACGATCTTCTGGCGGAAGATGCCGAACTCATAGCGGATGGAAAAGCCTGTGACCGGATAGCCCAGGCCCGTCGCCGCGTCCATATAGCACGAGGCGAGCCGCCCGAGACCGCCGTTGCCAAGGCCGGCATCCGGCTCGAGCGCACACAGACGCTCGAGGCTGAAGCCAAGCTCGTTCAGGATCTCCCCTGCCGGCTCCAGAAGGCCCATGTTGAACAGGTTGTTGCGCAGGCTCGTGCCGACCAGAAATTCCATCGACATGTAGTAGACCTGCTTGTTTTCTTGCGCGCGGGTCTGCTCGACGAACGCGCGGCGTTCATCCTCCAGAAGCTCCCGGACTGCCACGCAGACAGCGCGGTAGACCTGTTTTTCCGTGGCCATTTCCAGCGAGCAGCCAAACATACGGTCGCAGCATTCCTGCAGATGCTGCAGAAGGTTCTCTTTTGTCATTGATCTTTGTTATCCTTTTTCTGTCTAAGATATCGTTTTGTTACTGGCCGCAGACGCTCTGAAACAGCGCCATGTATTTCTGGGCCGGGACGTCCCAGCTCGAATCGACGGCCATGTCGTTCTGCGCCAGCCGCAGCCATTTTTCAGGCTCGTTGTAGTAAAGGGCAAGCGCGCGGTCGATCGCAGCGAGGAAATCGTCGGCGTTGTAGCTCTGGAAGGTAAAGCCGCGGCCGGTCTCATCCGCTTCGTTGTAGGGCCAGACCGTATCCTTGAGCCCGCCCGTGGCGTTGACGACCGGGACGGAGCCCATGCGCATCGCGATGAGCTGCGACAGGCCGCAGGGCTCGGACTTCGACGGCATGAGATACAGATCCGACGCCGCGTAGACCAGATTGGCCAGTCCCCCGTCAAAGAGCAGATTGACGGAGACCTTGTCTCCGAAGCGGTCACGCAGGGTATTCAGATACCACTCGTATTTTTCCTCGCCCGTGCCGATGATCACGAGCTGCACGCGCCGCTGCAGCAGCCGCTCGGCAATGTAGCACAGAAGGTCGATGCCCTTGTGGCCGACCAGGCGCGTCACCATGGCGAGCACCGCCACGTCCTTGTCCTCCGGCAGACCGACGCGCTGCTGCAGGGCGAGCTTGTTGGCGGTCTTGCCCTCGCGCAGGGTCTTTGCCGTGTAGTTCTTGGCGAGCAGCTCCATGCGCTCCGGGTCGATCACCTGCATGTCGATGCCGTTGGTGATGCCGGAAAAATCACTGCCGCGGCTCTGCAGCACGCCGTCGAGCCCGTGGGAGTAATACGGATACCGCAGCTCCTGCGCATAGGTCTCAGAGACGGTCGTGACGCGGTCAGCCATGACGATGGCGGATTTCATGAAGTTCGTGCAGTCGTCAAACCGCAGGATCTCGTCGCAGCCTGCGCCGAGGCCCAGCACGTCATAGTTGAACTGCAGGTTGCACTTGCCCTGATACTCGATGTTATGGATGGTGAAGACGCTTTTCGTCTCCGGGAAGCAGCCGTGATACTCGGTTTTGAGCAGCAGCGGGATAAGGGCGGCCTGCCAGTCATGGCAGCTGACCACGTCGGGCCGGAGCTCGAGATAGTTCATGGCCGCGAGCACGGCTTTGCTGAAGTAGGCGTAGCGCTCGCCGTCGTCGGCGAAGCCGTAGATGCCGCCGCGGTTGAAGTAGTGTTCGTTGTCAATAAAATAGATCTGCAGCTTTTTCCGGCGGGTCTTCAGGCGGAAAATGCCGACATACTCGCGCCGCCAGGCCAGCGGCACATCGAACGCGCCCAGGAACTCCACCGGCCATTTCTCGGAATACTTGATCTGGCTGTAATACGGAAGAAACAGGCTGACGTAAGTGTTTTTCTGCTTGGAAAGTGCAAGCGGGAGCGCCTGCATCACGTCGCCGAGGCCGCCGGTCTTGACGAACGGCGCGGCCTCAGAGGCAACAACTGCGATTTTCATACGGTATCTCCTTTGTCGACCACCAGCGGATGGTCTTTTGAGCCGAGCAGCTTGGTGCCCGGGCGGATGGTCACATTTTTGTCCAGAATGCAGTAACGGATGGACGCGCCCGCGCCGATCCTGCTGCCCTGCATGACGATCGAATCGCGGACCTCCGCGCCCTCTTCAATGTCGACCTCGCGGAAGATGACAGAGTTTTCCGCCTTGCCGAACAGATGGCAGCCGTCGGCAATGAGGCAGTTGGCCGCCTGGCCGTTGTAGCCGAAGAGCGTCGGGACGGCGTCGCGGACCTTGGTGTAGATGGGGATCTCGCTGCGGAAGAGGCTGCGGCGCACATCAGCGTCGAGCAGCTTCATGTTATTGACAAAATACTCGTCCACGCTCTGATTGAACAGGGCGACGTTATGGAACGGATAGACATTGACCTTCAGATTGCCCGCGTTGTACTCCGGCAGGATGAAATCCCGTTCGAGATGGTATTTTCCGTGCGGGACCATCTCGCGGATGACCTGAATGAGTTTATCACGGCGCATGATGAACATGCTCATGCCGACCAGATAATCCTCCGGCGCACAATAGTCAACAGCCAAATCGACAATCTTACCGTCGTCTCCAAGCTTAACAGCCAGCGGCTGACGTGTCTTGCCGTTGGCGCGGCCTGCTTTGGCGATGACTGTGATATCACAGCCGGAAGCAATATGCTCTTCGAGGACCGCTGCAAAATTGATTGCGCAGAGGACAGTTGTATCGGACAGCACGACATACTCAGCGTCGCAGCGGCCGAGAACCGGCATGGCGGTCTGAAGCGCCTCAAGCTTACCGCGGTATGCCCCGGTATGACCGGTGGCATACGGGGGCAAAAACCGGACGCCCTCGCCCAGTTTGAGATCCCACTCCTCGCAGTTGCCGAGGTGATCCATCAGCGACTGATAGTTATACTTTGTGATGATGCCGATGCTCTTGATGCCGGAGTTTGCCATGTTGGAGAGCACGAAGTCCACCTGGCGGTAGCGGCTCCCGAACGGGATGGAGGCCGAGGTGCGCATCGCGGTCA
>ERZ780178.1233-NODE-1233-length-16657-cov-5.090170_pt1 | contig 16657 bp, 7 predicted proteins | sample MGYA00511018_ERZ780178 | MGnify/ENA primary metagenome ERZ780178 (study PRJEB29588, sample SAMEA2151439) | human gut metagenome | biome: human gut; feature: human-associated habitat; material: faeces | place: Denmark | collected 2008/2010 ...
CCGCCAGAACGTCATAGCGAATATGTGCAACTTCTTTGATCCCCAGCACCGCCATATCTACATAAATATCGGCTTCTCCAATCTTCTGTCCGGGTTCTCTGCGTCGACCAATATATTCCAGAGTCTTTTCGCCCCAGTTTCCATAGGCGTCCTCTGAATAAATGTGGAGCGTATGGGTGTTTGTATCGCCGATTTCCGGGTTGGACGGATACAAGTCGTATCCGGAATAATAACCGGAAGTGTTTGTACAATCAATTTCTATGCCATCCAGTTCAACGCGCAGAATGGTATCTGTACCGCTCGCCCGGATGTACTCTCTCTCCCCTGTATACTCACTCCAAGCTCTAACCGTCAGATCGTTCTTTGTGTCATTAATTAGTTCATGGGTTTCATCCGGCTCATAGACAATCTCTACACAGTTGATTCCCTTGTGTTTGTAGGGAACATTGATTTTGAAAATATATTGGTTCCCCGAATCGTCTTCTGCTTCGATTGTAAAATTATTCTGACCGGTTTTTCCATTATTCAAGGAAAGGCTAGCCGCTCCCGATGCCTCAAGTGTCTGTATACTGCCGTTGCTGGGTTGAGTGCATCTGACAGAAGTAATCTTAACGCCCTCCGCATCGGAGCCGACAACGGACAATTCGTATTGCAGGCTACCCTCGGTCAATTGGTTGTCATATACTGTATCCGCAGTTCTGGACTGCTTGTTTTGGCAAAAAATCTCCCCCTGGCTACCATCATTGAGGGTATAGCGCATTCCCAGCGTGACATCATTCCCAACGTGCAGAATGACTTTAAAGTGAGCCGTATGACCGTTTGCAAGGGCGGAAACCGAAATTCGATACGTATTGGAGGTCTCACCCGCTGGCATTTCTATATCCAAAAGACCTTGTCCATCCCGGTAATTCAAGTCACCGCTCTTGTCTGTTTCATCGGAGATATAGCTGGCGCTCAAAATTTTTGCGCCCGCACTTTCGGCATCGCTGCCGACCAATTTCATCTCGTAGCTTATCCTGCCTCCGGCCAGCTGGTTACTCTTGATTTTATCCACAACGCTGCCGCTGGGCATACAAAGCAGCGTGCCTTTGTGATTGCCGGTTCCCCGCCATGTAAAGGAAAGCTGCACATCCGGGAGCTTCTGATAGGTGATCTTATACCGGAAAAACACATCCCGTTCCGCAGTCCTGACCGTAAATGAAAAATTGTAAACTTCTTTGTCCGTTCCCGCTGCCGGATTCATGATCAATGAGTCGCTGGGCCACTTCAGTTCTCTTGCCGTCTGGGTGGATTCCGTAATGGAGATGCCATTCACGATCTTTGCATCCTGCGCCTGTGTTCCGGTCAGGCTTACGCGAAAGCGGAACAAGTCCTCGTTCAGCTCATAGCTGCTTACGGAAAACGCCTGCGTATTGCCTGCGGCACAGGCAATGCCCTTTGCGTTCCAGGTCAAGACCAGCGAAAGCTCCGAGGGAGACACTTCCCCGCCGTCCGCCCCCTGGTTTCCGTTCTCCTGATCGTCGCTGCCGTCGTCCGTGGAGGAATCGGGTTGGGTTTCTTCCGGATGGGTCTCGCTGGCCTTGTCATTCGGCTCTGTGGATTTTGTCTGACCGCCGCTGGGAACCGAAATGGTGTTCAGCTGCTCCAAATTCTCCCCCAGCTTCAGCACCGTGATCTCCCGGACGCCCTCCCCTTGCAGGGGGTCATCCGGCTGGGCCTCCTTCAGCCCCGTTCCCGGAAGCCACAGTCCCAGCAGGATCGCGGCAATCAGCACTGCGCACAGGCCGCCCCGCAGATATTTGCTGTGAAATAATGAATTCCAATCCATACTGCCATTCCTTTTGTCTTCGGAATTTGCCCCAATTCACGTGCCCCCGCAGAATGCACGTGTGCCCCACCCGGAAAAATCCGGGTGGGGGCGCATGAACTTATAGCCACTTTGCGTAGAGTGTCATATTATCTTCAACCTTGTCGTTATCAAAATCCCAGCGCTTGGTGCAGCTCTCATCTGCGTACCATCCGGCGAAGGCTCTGCCCGGGCGAACCGGCTGCTCGGGACGTGTCACCAGACTGCCCTTCTTCACCTTCTGATCCTTGACTTTGCTGTCGCAGCCGGTCTCGAAGCGAACCGTCTTTCTGCCCAGCAGCAGGAGGAGCAGGAGCAGAAGCAGCAGACCAAGCAGGCCCAGACCCAGCAGCCACCACAGGCCGCTGCCGGTGCCGTCAGCATCCGTCTCGGGTGCGTCGCCCTTCTCCCATCTTGCGTACAGGGTCACATTGCCCTGAACGGTGTCGGTGTCAAAATCCCAGGGATTCCGGAGGTCGATATCCGAATACCAGCCCACCAGATGGTAGCCCTCCCGGGTAGGATTGTCCGGCCGCTCCACGGTCTCGCCGTACCGGACGGTCTGGCTGGGAACCGCCGTGCCGCCGTTTGGCTCAAACGTGACCGTGCAGTCGGTGGAAATGATGATGGTCACATCCTGACAGGACGCCTTATATTCATCGGTTCCGTCCTTGGTGGACACCAGATAGTCCTGATTCGTGATCTTGGACACGCCGGACGTGGCGATCACCTTCAGCTTGAAGGAGCCGACCAGACGCTGGGCGTTCCATTCCTCGCCGCCGGACAGGGACACAAAGTTCATGTAAAATTCCCGGTAATTGTCCCGCAGGCCAATGTCCGTCGTGGAAATGCCGTTGCTCAGCAGGGCGCTGCCCTCCACCAGTTCGAAGAAATTGCTGTCGTAGCGAATTTCGTTCTGCATACCGTACATGGTGTAGGCGTCGCCGCTGTCCGACCGTTTCAGGTTGAAATCCACCTGAATGATGTCGCCGGGCTGTACCTCTTTCTTATCGCTGCCGTCCACGGACAGCTCGAAGAAGAAGTCACGGGCGTTATCCACTGCCATCGCCGTGGGAATGCAGGTCAGGAAAAGCATGACCGCAAGTAAGCAGGACAGAACTTTTTTCATCATATTTCGCTCCTTTTCTGTGGGTCGGGTCATTCCTGACCGCCCGATACGATCCCATAAATTGCCATTATGTCAAGCGCGTTGATCATACCGTCCCGGTTGACATCCAGACGGTCAAGATCCTCTTCCGAGAAATCCGTGCCGCTTATCACAGCCCTGTACAGGCCCATGACGTCAAGCGCGTTTACCGTTCCGTTCTGGTCATAGTCTCCCACCAGAACCGTCGATACGGTTCCGCTCACGGTCGTGACGGGAATGGCGTCAAATACAGACAGCAGCCGTTTGTTGCTGCGCATATACTGCACCACCGGCTGCACCGCCGCAGTGCCGGAAAAATCCCCACTGACCCGGAACGTGGCCGTGAACAGAATTCCGTCTGCCGTCGCGGCTTCTTCCAGAGCAGCCGTGACGTAGCCAAAGGTCTTCTCGTCCGTACCTGTCCATTGGGTATTCACGGCAACCGTCGTGCCGCAGAGATAGGGCGTTTCCCCTTCCGCCGTCTGGATGCTCAGCAGCTCCAGCTGCTCCCGGTCATAGTCCAGAGCAATGCCGAAATTGGTAAAGCCCCGGTTCCCGGAAATGCGGATGGGTACAGTCACAGTCCCCCCCGCCGTCGCCGACACGGAATCGGCGGACACGGTGCAGTCCGCGATCTCCGCCGCCATGGCCGTCACGGCCAGCGCGAATATCAGTGCGACGGCCAGAATGACACTGGTGATTTTCTTCATATGTCACGCTCCTTGCTGTCCGCTGAGAATGCGGTTGACGATCCACACCGCATCCTTTACGTCCACCTTCCGGTCTCTGTTGACATCTGCGTTCAGGAATTTGTGCATCACCATGCTTACCAGCGTGTATCTCGCGTTGTACACGTCGTGGTCGAGATGTACGTCGTCCACATCGATGCGCCCGCTGAGATCAACGTTGCCGGAGTAGTCGATGGAGGCGGCGGCCTCCCCTTCTCCGATGATGATACTGTTCCGGGCAGTCCGCACGACCTCTTTTTCATCAGCGGAGGAAATCACCAGCCATGCGTAGGCGTTGTAGGCTTCCGACCAGTACATATTCTGTCCGTCGTACATGGGGACATGCCCATCTTCAACGCTGCCGCTGTAAGTCACAAGGTACATGCTCTGCTTATCCAGCGTGACGTATACGTTGACCTCCACCGGGGCGCCCTTCGTAATCGTGATGGTGATATCTCCTGTAACCTCGCTGCCCGAAATACGGTAAATATTCTTTTTACTGTCGTAGGTACACTTGACGGTGACGCCGTTGACCCTTGCGGAAACGTCATAATCGGTATCGTCCTTACGATCAATGCGGAATGTATAATCCGAACCGCGCCGTGTGGTTTTCCTGCCCACCGCGTCGTCCGCGCCGGAGCCGATGAAGCTGACCGACACATACTTGGCAGAGCTTCCACCGCCTGAGCCGCCGCTGGAGCTTCCGCCGCCGGAATTGATCTTGGTTTTCTGCGCTGTGACGACAATGTCGCCTGTGACGGCCGCGCCCGGAATCACGTAGCCGCCGTTCTCCGCCTTGTAGCCGGTGTAAGATTTTCCGCCGATGGTCACACGCAGGACGTAGCTGTATCCGGCCTTCCGGTTCAGCTTGAAATGGTAGGGTGTGTTATAGGCCGCAGTTTTTTCGCCCGACAGATCCTCGCCCTTGAATGTTACCTTATAGGTCTTGGGGGTTCTGTTCGCCTTGACCGTGATATTTCCGTTGATCTCGTTGCCGGGGATGGTGTAGGTGCCGTCGCCGTTATCCTTGACCGTGACGTCCTTGCCGCCGATCTTCGCCGAGGGCTTATAATCATAGTGAAGCGGATCTGTCGCACGGAAGGTATAATCCTCCCCTGCCGCCGCGCTCAGGCTGTCAGAGGTCAGCCCCTCGTCCAGCGTCACGGTGTATCCCGGCTGGATGGTAAACTTTGTGGTACTTCTGCTGATCGCAGCCGGAGGCGCGTTTTTTGTCGGGGCGTTTGCGCCGGTGTCGATCTTCGCCGAGGAAATCACAACCTTTGCAGTCCCCGCCGCCTTTGTCTTGAATGTCAGGGTTACGACCTTCGTGGAAGCGGACTTATCCGCGCCGTAGCCGATGACGCGGATGCTTCCGCTCTTTTCGGTTACCGAAGCCCCTTTATCCGCCGCCTGACCGGACACATAGGTCAGCCGCGCGGTGTCATAGGTCAGCACCAGATCATAGGCATTGTACTTTCCCCCGGAGACGGACACGCTCATGCTGACGGTCTTCCCAACATCCGTAGTCTGATCCGGCGAAGCGGCGACCGAATAGCGCGTTTCCGCGGCATAAACTCCCATGGGCAGGGCGGACAAAAGCATTACAAAAGCAAGCAGACTGGATAAAACTTTCTTTTTCATAAAATTCACATCCTACGGCAAAGGTGTCGGAAATTCACAGCTGTCCCCGCTTTCCATAGGGACACCTGTGACCCTCCGAATTCTGCGGTCTGGCCTCCCCCGCCTTTCACGGCGGGGGAGGCACTTTGGTTTCGGGTCAGAAGACCCGGTCATTCAGGAAATCACTTGATGAGGTTTACGATAGCGGTAGCGTCAGCGGTATTGACCTTCTTGTCGCCGCTCACATCGGCATTCAGGAACTTCAGCATGGAGACAACATCGAAGCTGCTGTACTTGGTGTTGTACATATCGTAGGTCAGCTGAGCGTCGTTGACGTCGGTCAGGCCGGTGCCGTTCACATCGCCGCTGTAATCCACGGTTCCGGCAGAGGTGCCTTCCGCGACCTTGACCTTCGCAGCGGCTTCCGCCTTCACAGCCTCCAGATTATCCGCAGAGATAACCAGATAAGCGTATGCGTTGTACTTCTCGGACCAGAACATGCTCATGCCGTCGTACTTGGCAACCTGACCCTCGGGGAGAGTGCCGGAAGCGGTCACAAGGTACATGACCTTGCCGTCCAGAGTGAGGTACTGGGCGACGTCCACAGCAACAGCCGCGGTCTTGGTCACTTCGATGGTGATGTTGCCGGTGATGGTGGAGCCGGGGATGGTGTAGCTGCCATCGCCGTTCTTGACCACCTTGTCGGTCACATCCACATCGCCGACCTTGACGGTAGGCTCGGAGTAGTCGTAGCCTTCTTCCTTATCGACGGTGAAGGTGTAATCCTGACCCTTGGTGGCGGTGTCGTTGCCCTTTACGTAATCGGGCTTGGTGACGGAAACCACGGAGGAGGGCTTCACGGTCTTGGTGACGCTGATCACAATGTCGCCCTTGATGTCGGTGCCGGGGATGGTGTACTTGCCATTCTCGGGAGTACCCAACGTGTAGGCCTTGCCGCCCACGGTCACGGTGGTGTTATAGGTATAGTTGCCGTCCTCGGTCACGGTGAAGGTGTAGTCGGTGTTGTAAGTGGCCTTATCGGCAGCGGTCACATCGCCTGCGCCGGTGCCTTCCACGGTGACATTGTAGCTCTTGGGCGTCATGGTGGCATTGATCACCAGATTGCCGGTGACACCCGGGATGGTATAGGTGCCGTTGCCGTTGTCGTTGGCAGCGGTGGTCTCGCCGCCCATGGTGGCGGAGATAACGTAGTCGTAGTTGTCCGCGTCGATAGCGGTGAAGGTGTAGTCCGCGCCGGGAGCGACGGTGGATTCACCGGACAGGCCCTCGCCCAAAGTGACGGTGTAGCCGGTCACCTTGATCACGGTGGTGTCGTCCAGGAGGAAAGCCGCAGGGGCGTCGCTGCCGACGGCCTGAGAACCGATGTCAACCTTGGCAGAGGTGATCTTCACTTCCGCTTCGCCCGTGCCCTTGGCGGTGAAGCTCAGGGTAGCGGCGGGGGTGTCCAGATTCTTGTCATCGCCGAAGCCGATCACACGGATGGTGCCGGGAACGTCTTCCTTCACGACTGCCAGAGCGTCGGCGGCGGTGCAGGAATTGTAGGTCAGCTTGTCGGTGTCATAGGTCAGGGTCAGATCATAGGCGTTGTAGGTGGTGATGATGCTGTCGCTGTTGGAAACATTGATCTTGACCTCGGCGCTCTCGCCGACGGTGACAGTCTTGTCCTCGGAAGCGGAAACTGCGTAGCCGACGAAGGCGGGGGCTTCCGTTGCAGCCACGTCCACGGAGCCGGGAGCAGTGGCAACATTCATGATGGCGTCGCCCTTATAATCCGAAATGACGATGTTGGTCAGCTGGAAGTGATATTCGCCAGCCTTCAGGACCTTGAACTTCAGCTCGCAGAACTGCCCCTTGGGGATCACGGTCTGGCTGGTCAGGTCAAGCCACGTCAGGCGGATATACCGCGCGCCGGTGGTCTTATTGGTGTTGTGGTTGGGTGTGAAAGCGGTGTTTGCGCCCACGTACTCGAACAGATCCTGATCGTAGTACAGGTCCATCTGGAAGCATCCGCATTCGGCGATATCGCCGCTGGCGTTCAGATAAATACTGAATTCCTCGCCAACCGCCGGGTTGGCCTTGCTGGCCGTCACGCTCATGGTTTCCGTGGTCTCCACGGCGGAGGCGGTGATCGCCATGCCGAGAACCATGACTACCGCGAGGAGCAGGCACATGGATTTCTTAAAAATTTTCATAACATCCTCCTGTCAGAAGTTGTTCTTTTTTGCTTTGGATTCAGTGCCGGTAAGATGGGGTTTGCCGGTCAAAACAGGATATTCCGGCCGGCAAACCATCTGCTGGATCAGTTGTCGCTCTTGATGATGTTGTACAGCGCCATCACGTCGCGGGCATCGATCACGCCGTCGCCGTTGACGTCTGCAACAGTGGCGTCGAGGTCATCGCCGGAGTTGATCGCGTTGAACAGAGCCATTACGTCGGTGGAGTTGATCACACCGTCGCCGTTGAGATCGCCCTTTACGACGGGCTTCTCGTGGATGGTCAGGCGGATGCCGCCGGGGGTGGAGCAGATGGCGCCTGGGTTTTCCTTACCGGGCTGACCGGCCAGAGCAAAGATATACTCGCCGGGAGCCAGCTTGCTGGTGTCCACGACCAGGCTGCCGTCAGCTTCCGCATTTCCCACATACTGCCATGTGGTCACGTCGCCGGAAACGATATCGTTGACAGGCGTGCAGTAAACACTGGGGCTGTAGTCGATGAGGGTGTGGGCAGTGTTGTAAGTACCATACATGTCAGCGCCCGCATGGTACAGCTCCAGCTTGATCTTGTCGCCCTGAACGGGATCCGTCTTGTCGGCTACGATGTAATTAAAGATGCTGGTGGTATCATTGAAGAAGCTCCAGTCGGAGAAGTGGCCGAGGGTGACAATGTCGCCGTCGCGGAGCAGGATTTGATCGCATGTGCTGCCCCAGCCCGCAGAGGCCAGAGGATACTCGTAGTTCAGATAGTAGTTCAGGTTCAGGTCGTAATTCCAGATATTCTGCAGGAAGATGGAGCCCGTAGAACCGCTGTAACTGAAGATATCGGTGCCCATAATACCATTATTCGCCAGATAGCCCTTGCCCGCATCCGCAGGGTCAATGCCCAGATAGTAAACCTCGGTGGCATAGAGGAACAAGTGAAGCATGGTGATCTTGCCGTAAGCGAATTCCTTGGTGCCGGGGTCCAGAGCACTGCCGGGGCCGCCGGTGGGATCGCCGCTGGCGGGGCCGTAGTCCTCAGAGGCAAAGTAGAAGTCCTCAAGGCCGTACAGTGCCAGATCGAAGTAAGGAACGGTGACCTTCTTCAGAGCCACGGTCTGGCCGGACTGCTCGCAGGACTCGAACTTATCGTCGTGAGAGAAGGAGAAGTAGACCGTTACGGGCTTCAGAACCTTCTTCGTCGCGCCCTCGACGGTGATGACCAGATCTGTGGTGACGTTCTTGACGGTGTAAACGCCCTTCTCGCCGGTCACGGTTTCGCCGTTGACCTTCACGGCAAAGTCTTCGCCCGCCTCGTAGCGGTAATCGACCTCCACCTTGAAGGTGTAGTCCGCGCCGTCCATAACGGCTTCCTTACCGGTGACGAGGTAGCTCTCGTCGGTGGGGATGGTGACGGAGTGGTCAGCCTTGGTGACGGTGAGGGTGTAGGAACTGGTGTAGCCGTCCTTATTGGTGACGACGATCTCGATCTTGTTCTCGCCTGCGGACAGCGGAATGACATTGCTGGTCTCGCCGTTGTAGGTCACGGTGTAGTCCTCGCCGCGAGGTGTCGCCAGAACGGTAACGCTGTCCTTCGTGGTCATCGCGGTGTAGGTCTTCTTGGTGGCAGAGAAGGTCTCGTTGATCTTGACGCCATCCAGAGCCAGCTTCGTCAGAGACGGGTCAATGCGGACAGTCTTGACGGTGTAAACGTCCGTGGAACCGTCATCGGTCACGGTGATGGTGAGGGTGTTGGATTCGGCGCCGGCAATGTTGAAGCCGGACAGATTCTTACCGCTGGAGCTGCCGGAGATAAGCGTCGTGTTGGAAGCCTTGCCGGTGCTCATGCTCGTCCACGTGGCCTTAATGCTCGCCTTAGTGGACAGGTCTGCGCCGCGGGTTGCCCATGCGTAAACAGCATTGGTGCTGTCCGGTACGAGCAGGGTGTATTCCTTGACGGCCGGATCGAAGGACGGGGTCATATCGAAATACTTCGCGCTTCTGATGCTGTCGGTGCTGCCGAATCTCAGGGCGGACAGGCCAATAATGATTTTCTTCACGCCGCTGACGGTGATGGTCAGGTCGGAGGAAACCTTCTCGACAGTGTACTTGCCGTCAACCGCAGTAACCTCGGCGTCGTTGACCTTGACGACCATGTTGGCCGCGTCGTAGCCTTCGGTCACGGTCACGGTGAAGGTGTAGTCTTCGCCATTCTTAACGGTCTTCTCACCGGTGATGGTGTAGCCCTCGCCCGTGGGGATGGTGACGGTGTAGTCGGCAATCTCAGCGGTCACGGTCTTCAGGCCGTAGTTAGCGTTGTCGAAGCCGTAGGTGTAGGACACGGTGTAGCCGCCGGTCTGCTCGTTCTTGGTGACGGAGACATACTTGGAAACGTCCCGCTCCTCGCCGTTCTTCAGCTTGGTGACAGCCTTCAGACCGTCAACGGTGATGGAGCCGTCCTCGTTCTCGGTGATGGTGGGATACTGGGTGATCTCCAGAGATTCGATCTTGGAGGTGATCGCCATCATGTAGCAGGAGTCGTTCTTATAGTAGATCGTGCCGTACTGGTCGGCGATGGTGGAGCAGATGCAGTACTGCGCCAGGGGGCCGACCGGGGTGAAGACCTCGCTGTAGCCGGAGCCGGTGGTGGTCACAGGCGCAGTCTGGCCGGGCTTATCCTTCAGTACGGAAACGCCGCCGGGGGTATAGTTGTAGGGCAGGTAGATGTACACGGAGCCATCCTCGGCAGAGTATGCCGTGGAGACCATGGCAGAGGTCTGGGGATAGCCAACAATGGCGTAAACATACGCCTGGGTCATGGAGCCGTCGCCGTTCAGGTTATAAACCGCGATGCCATGGCCGCTGTTGGCGCCGAACTGGCTGGTGCCGGCGACGCCGATGTAGATTCTGCCGTTGTACACGGAAGGCGTACAGGTGGACATGGCGTTGGCATTGCCCTGCGCATCCTTGATAACGACTTCCTTGTAGTCCAGGATCTTACCGGTATCCCAGTCGATCTGGGCGTTGCCCAGAATGCCGCCCTTGGTGGTGAAGAACACGCGGTCGGACTGGGGATCATGGGAAACATTGGAGCGAATGTCGCCGCGGATACCCTCGTGGGTGTCGAGCTTCTCGCCGGTGAAGCGGTCGAAGACCAGCAGAGCGGCGCCGTTGGTGTCGTAACCGCCTGCGCCGTCATCGGTGCCGACGATGGCAAGCTTGTCGGTGACGTAAGCACCGGCCCAGTAGAAGCCGCCCTGTCTGGTGTAGGTCCAGCTGGCGTACTTGGCTTCGGTGGTGGAGGCATGGTCTTCGTCAACGGTATTGATGCAGGCAAAGTTGGCGTTTCTGTCCTCGCTGTTCCAGAAGCCTGCGTAGATGTAGCCGTCCTTGTAGGTGATGGGGCAGTTGGGCTGTCCGCCCAGCTCGTCGGTGTAGACCCACAGGGATTCCAGGGTCTTGGCATTGAATGCCTGAATTTTGCCGCCGGACAGGCCAACGAAGACCATGCCGTCGCCATAAGTCATGGGGACGATGGAGTAGCTGGACTTATCAACCATGGTGCCTTCGGTCACGACCTCACCGGTCATGCTGTTGAGACGGCGGATGGTGCTTCCGGAGTAGGTGTAGATGTCGCCATCGACCATGATGGGAGAACCGGGGGCGGCCGCCCAGCCGGTGCCGTGCTTCACAGCCCACAGAAGCTCCGTGTCCTCAGGAGCGTAGGGGGTCTTGGCGTTGGTGATGCCAAGGTTGTTGTCGCCGTTGCGGAAGTTGCCCCACTCGGCAGTGATGCTCTTGTCCAGGTTCGGGTTCTCCGTAGCCACGGCCAGAGTAATGTCGATGGTGCTGCTTTCGCTGAACTTGAAGCTGCTCTTCTGGCTGACATAGCCGTCACTCTGCACGAGGTAGGTGTACTCGGCATCAGCCATGACGGAATACTTGCCGTCCGTGGGAGCAATTCTGTCCTTGTTGGAATCCCAGACAGTTACCTTGGCGTCGGCGGGGTCAACGGTGAAGCCGACCTCGATGGCTGCCAGTCTGGTAACGGTGATGGTGTAGGTGTTGGTATAGCCGCCGGGGTTGGTGACGACCACGTTGATCTTGTTCTCACCAAGATTCAGCGGAACGGTGGTATCGCTGCCGCCGTTGACGGTGACGGTGTAGCTTTCATCACGGGGAGTCGCCGCAACGGTAACGCTCTCGGCGGCAGTGGTCGCGGTGTAAGCCGTCTTGGTAGCGGAGAATCTCTCCGCGAACCGGATGCCGTCCAGAGACAGGGCGGTCAGGCTCGGCGCAACACGGACGGAGGTGAGCTTGTACTCATCCTTGATGTCGCCGTCCACAACGGTGACGGTCATGGTGTTGACCTTCGTGCCGGTGGGTGCAAAGCCTGCCAGATTCTGGCCGCTGGCTTTGCCGGAGGTCAGAGCCTGTGTCTTCTCGGTATCAACGTTGAGGTTTACCCACTTGGCCGTGATGGTCGTGCTGCTGCTTCTGTCGTCAGCCTTGGTCGCCCATGCGTAGAACATGTTGGAGTTGTCCGGCACGAGCACGGTGTATTCCTTGACCGCCGGGTCGAAAGCCGGAATCAGCTGGAACATCTGCGCCTTGGCCTCGGTGCTTGTGTCGCCGAACTTCAGAACGGACAGGCCGGCCGTCTTCTGAACGGCTTCGGTCACGCCCTCGACGGTGATGGTCAGGTCGGCAGTGACGTTCTCAACCGTGTAGCTGCCGCTTTCACCGGCCGTCAGCGCCTCGCCGTTGGCCTTGACCGCAAAGTCATCGGTCTTCTCGTAGCCCTCGGCGACAGTGACGGTGAAGCTGTAGCTGTCGCCCTTCAGAACGGGAGTCTTGGTTCCCTCGGCGGCAGCGGCGGTGAAGCCTTCGCCATTAGGCAGGGTGACTGTGATAATCTCTTTGACGCCCTGAATCCTGACATCGCCATTGCTGAATATATCGGTCAGGGTCACGACAGCATAGCCGTCCTTCACCTCAACGCTTACGGTGCCGGCTCCGGAGAAGGAAACGTCGTAGTTGTTGTCCCGTACCGCAAAGCCCACGTTGGGAGTTACCTTGAACTTGTAATCCCCACCCTTGGCAATTCTCGGGTCGGTGGAGGGGTCAGCATAGCCGTCACAGGCGGACATGGTGAACTGACGACTCCAACCGTGGGGCAGAGAAACCTTATAGAGGCGGGCCACGCCCTCGACGGTGATGGTCAGGTCGGCAGTAACATTCTTAACCGTGTAGGTGCCGTCCTCACCCGCCGTCAGTGCGGTGCCGTTGGCTTTGACCGCAAAGCCATTGCCGGCCCCATAGTAGTTGTCGAATTTCAGAGAGAAGGTGTAATCCGCACCATCTGCCACGGTGGTCTCGCCCTTCAGGGTGTAGCCCACGCCGGAGGTCAGTGTCACGCTGTGAGGAGCGGCCTGCTTTTTCACGACGCCCTCGACGGTAATGGTCAGATCAGCAGTGACGTTCTCAACCGTGTAGCTGCCGCTTTCACCGGCCGTCAGCGTTTCGCCGTTGGCCTTGACTACGAAGTTGTCTTCCATCTCGTAGTCGTCGGCGATGGTGACGGTGAAGCTGTAGTCCTTGCCGTCCTCTACCGTGGCTTCTCCGGTCAGGGTATAGCCCTCGCCTGAGGTCAGGGTAACCGCATGGGTCAGGGCTGCGTAAGTAAAGTCAAAGAATTCGGCAGCAGACTGGTTCTCCCCGTCAACGTAGTATGCCATGCCCACAGCAACTGAACCATCCGTACTCAGCATGAAATTTTCAACAGGAATGGTCACCGTCTTGCTTCCGTCATTGTTGGTCGCAACCGTGAGAGCCCCGCCGAGATCAATCGTGCTTTGTCCCGGGTACGTATTTCTGTAGAAGAAAACTGCCCCGTCATCCCCGGAAAGCACAAGATTGACACTTTCCGGATAGGTGAGAAGCACCTTTTCGGTTCCTTCAGGAATCGTCACATGGTAATACGGTGTGTTGATCGATTGACCCCACGCCGCTTCACCAACAACCGTTTCCACATACTCGACGGTCACATTTTCGCCGGATTCCGTGGTAATGTTGGTGTAATGAGCGGCTGCATCTGCCTCTGCGGCAAACGTGTTTACCGGCACAAGGCTGAACGTCATCACAAACGCCAGCAGGAATGCCAGTAGTCTTCTCTTCATAAATAAACCTCCTCATTATATGGTATTGCAACGCCCGCAGGCGTAAAGCGGAATTCATTCCGGCCAGCTCCGGCACGTCGGGTTTACCGCTGCCGGGGCGTTCTGCTTATGCTGCACGTTTTTCAAACGCACAGTTTGTAGGTCTTCTGACTAACACGTTCGGACGAAATCGTCCACGCCGCTTCCCGCCTTCTCAGGTTTCCCCAATGACCCGCTTTCGCGGAAAGGAAGTCGGCTCCGTGCTTACAGCACGACGGGTCTGCCCGCCGTGTTCCGGTTTTGCACCGGATTCCCTTGTTCAGCTGAACAAGAATGCGTGTCTCCCGTTTCGGTCGGTCGCGCATTTGCCACAAAATAAGCCGGATATCTATTTGCACCGCCGGAACCCCGGCGGAGGTTTTTGTTTCCTTGATACCGCCGCCTCTGCTCCGACGGCGGTATTATGGGAGGAAAAGCTGTTCCTTGGGCAATCAAAACAGCTTAATGGAAGCTCTGATTCCATCGGCAAGAGCTGACAGCGAGGGATTTTGTTCCCAGGCAAAGACTGGAAAACGGAGAAATACTGCATGTATTTCCCGTTTTTCAGTCTGCGGCATGGGGGCAAAAGACCCGCTGCTCAGCCGCAGACGATTGATTCAGAGTTTCCCAATATATTACAGATTCGCGCAAGGGGGTCGCGCGGATCAGGTAATACCGGATTGACGATTTTTTCTTCTTTTTTCTTCCTGCGCCTTCATTCGTTCCTTCGCCCGCTCCCGTTTTTCGGCTTTCTTCTGGCGGTAGATGGCTCGCTGGCGCTGGATCTCTTCGCGGACGCGCCGGAACTTGCCCGGCTGGTTCGGATGCTCGGGGAAAGGCAGCCCCGCCTCCGCCACAGCCGCCTCCCAGCTTCCGAAGCGTGTCTGAATGGTCACGCCGCCCGGAATCTCCCGTGGCCATGGCGTGTGCCCCAGTTCGTCCGCATATTTGCGGAGATAATCGGCAAGCTGCTGCTCCGTGTCCTGCGCGTGTTCCACGGCGAAACGGTTCTCCGCTTCTTCCAGAGCGCACGCGGTCATTCTGCGGATGGTCGCGTCATAAATCGCATTTCTGCTTGGCGTCGGCATAATGCACCTTTTTCTATATATAATGAAGAACGGCTGCGGCAGTCCAAAACAATAGACCGCCGCAGCCGTTTTTCTGCGCCGAAAACCGACCGTCTCCGCCCAATGTCCGGGGCAAAGCGGCCGCTGTCTGTTTCCGTAGGTCTCCTGACTTGTGTCTCGAGCGGCGGCCTGTCTGCCTTCTCGGAATTCTCCAATGACTGGCTTTCACCAACGGCAGGCCGTCTCGACACTTACAGTGCCGGCAGCGTGGGGACTCGCACCCCGTTCTCTTGTTCAGCCGGGCAGTCTGAACGCCCCGCCCGGCCACGGAAACATGAATTAGGTTGTAATTTTAGAGAAACCACGCAAAAATGGTCATCGCGTGTTCCACCGACGGGTAGAACATCGCCATGACCATTCCGAAGCAACATTCTGACGAAACAGTAGGTCTCCCGACTCGCGCCTCAAGCAAAACCTGCCCTGCCTTCTCAGGTCGCCCCAATGACTGGCTTTCGCCAACGGACAGGCTTCTAAACGCACACGGTATTGGTCAATGCGGGGCATCCTACCCCATTTCCTTGTTAAGCCCTGCCCCCTGACGAAACCGCCGTTACGGACGCAGCGCCTCTGCTCGTGTTTCTCTATTCAGTATTATAAGACCGATTTAAGAAATTGTCAATACAATTTTTAAAATCCCCACAACATCTTGTGTCGAAAAAGCCGTCAGAATCCACATATTGTTACACATTTGTAATTATTTTCCGTCAGAAGCCGCCACCCGGAACCACGCGCCGCCGGTTTCGAGCAGCCCGTCCTTCCGCAGCTTCCCGATCTCCGCCGACATGGCGCTCCGCTCCACGCCCAGATAATCCGCCAGCGCCTGACGGTCATAGGGGATCGTAAACTCCGCGCTGCCGTGGCGCTTCGCCTGATCGAGCAGGAATTCCATCAGCTTTTCCCGGGTCGTTTTCCGGGACATGAACCGTATCTTCTCCGTCAGCGCCAGATTTTTCTGAGCGATGCCCTGCAAGAGATTGTATACCAGCCGGCTGTGGAACAGGCAGTCATGGCCGCAGCCGGTCATCACCCGCCGGCAATCCAGCAGGAGCACGGTACTGTTCTGCACGGCAAAGGCGCTGACCGGCAATGTCTCCAGCCCCGCGCAGACGAAAGCTTCCGCGAACAGCCCGCCGGGCGCGGCCACCGTCAGCACGCTTCGGTTTCCGTAGTAATCGTCCCGGACGATCTGCACCCCGCCGGACAGCACGACCCCCACGAACCGGGCAGGCTCCCCTTCCAGAAACACCGGGTCGCCTTTTGGTATCTCGACCACCTTTTTGTCCAGACAGTTCAGTATTTCCGGCATTTCCTGCCGCGTTATCCCCGTGAACAGCGGACATTGGGACAATATTTCATAATATGCTTCCATAATCGCTCCTTTGTTGGAATTCCAACATACGTTTTTGCAATAGTATAGTAAACTGTGGCCATAAAGTCAAGGGAAGCTCTGGACAAATCGGCGAGAGCTGGCGGCGAGAGATTTTTTCCTAGACGAAGGCTTCACAAGTGGAGGAATACTTTGTGTATTTCCCGCTTGTGAAGCCGCACGGCTAGGGAAAAAGGTCCGCTGTCCAGCCGAAGGTGATTTGTTCAGAGTTTCCCCCCAAAAAACAGGAGGAACGGATTATGATTCGCAGAATTATTGAAATCAACCGGGAAAAATGCAACGGCTGCGGTGCCTGCGCGGCGGCGTGCCACGAGGGCGCCATCGCCATGGTAGACGGCAAGGCGCAGCTGATGCGGGACGATTACTGCGACGGTCTGGGGGACTGTCTT
>ERZ780178.1235-NODE-1235-length-16623-cov-4.087277_pt1 | contig 16623 bp, 14 predicted proteins | sample MGYA00511018_ERZ780178 | MGnify/ENA primary metagenome ERZ780178 (study PRJEB29588, sample SAMEA2151439) | human gut metagenome | biome: human gut; feature: human-associated habitat; material: faeces | place: Denmark | collected 2008/2010 ...
CAGCCAGACGGTAGTCCCACGGGCTGATCTCCATATCCTCGGCGTGGCTCATCACAGTGATATCCCGCTGGGTGCAGATGGCAAAGGCCCGGGCCATGGTGGCGTTGTCCTGCACACCGTGGCCATCCTCGGTGATGAACTTCACGCTGGCGGGCAGGGTCTTGAGGTGGTCGATGGTCTTGCCGTCAAAGTTCTCGGTGATGGAAACAGTCTGGTTCACATCGCACAGGCCCACCTCGGCGGCCTTCTGCTCCACCATAGCTGCCTGTGCGGCAGAGGAGCAGATGGGCTTTGTGTTGGGCATCAGGTTGACAAAGGTGTAGCCGCCTGCGGCCGCAGCCATGCTTCCGGTGGCAATGTCCTCCTTATATTCAAAGCCCGGGGTGCGCCAGTGGCAGTGCAGGTCCACAAAGGCAGGCAGCACGGTCAGACCGCCTGCATCGAGGACAGTCTCCCCCTCCCCGGCCAGTGCGGAAAGGTCCTGACCCACGGCGGCGATCTTTCCGTCTTTCACGAAAAGCTCCACCGGGCGGCCCGCAGCGTTTACAGCGTTGATGAGCAGCATATTCTTTTACCTCCCTGTTCGTATTTCGGATGGGCGGATGCGGGCATTGCAGCCCGCGGACAGGCAAAAAAAAGAACTTTTCCACAAACGGAAAAGTTCAAAAAGCGAAAAAAGGAAACACGGAGCCCACCGCAAAAACGGCTGCAAACTGCTTTTTCAGTTCAGCATTCATTTTTGACAGCATTCGTCCGCTTCTCCTTTTCCTTCGCATTTGTTTTCGTTATATTTTATCATAGAAACGCAAAATGTGTCAATGCTTTCTGTAAGATTCCTGTGTGAAAAGGTTTTGGCTGTATCTCCCGGAATTTTGGCTACTCTACCGAAAACCCGTTTCCCGCCCCATACTCCCTGCGCGGATGGGGATTTTTCTCCGTCAATTCCTACCAAAGCACTGTACATTGAAGTTTGCATGTGTTATTATAGTATCTGTCAAAAAGAGAGAGCCGCACCGAGGCGGCTGAACAAAAAGGGAGGGTTTCCCACATGAGCTTATTGGAGGACGCACGGAACATCCAGCGCAAAGACCCCGCCGCACGCAGTGTGCTGGAGGTCATCCTGCTGTACCCCGGCTTCCATATCCTGGTCTACCACCGCATTGCCCACTGGCTGTATGAGCACGGGCACTTTTTCCTTGCCCGCTGGGTCAGCCAGCACGGACGCCGCCGCACCGGCATCGAGATTCACCCCGGTGCCACCATCGGCAGATGCCTGTTCATTGATCACGGCATGGGCATCGTGTTCGGTGAGACCTGTGAGATCGGGGACAACTGCACCATCTACCACGGTGTCACTCTGGGCGGCACCGGCAAGGACACCGGCAAGCGCCACCCCACTCTGGGCAACAACGTGCTGATCGGTGCAGGCACCAAGGTCCTTGGCCCGGTGTATATCGGGGACAACTCCCGCATCGGCGCAGGCAGCGTGGTGCTGCGCAATCTGCCCGCCAACTGCACCGCCGTGGGCGTGCCCGCCGAGGTGGTGCGCATCAACAACAAGGCCGTCAACCCCGCCGATGACCTGGACCAGCAGGATCTGCCGGATGTCATGGCCCAGCGCCTCACCGAGCTGGACCGCCGCATCAGCAGGCTGGAAAAGGACGCACAGGGGGATGTGCCCCCCAGCATCCACGAGGTCATCCAGAAACAGCAGCGCTGAACCTTTCTGTCCCACTTTGCGTGCCAGCTTTCCTCATAGGGGAGCCGCTGGCATGGCGGTACTATCCGCAAAAACTGCATAAAGCTTCTGCAAAACGAAAGCAGCTGCGCTCCGCACACACGGAACGCAGCTGCTTTTCTGTTATTTACAAGGAGTTTCAGCCAGTTCTTTGACCTTTTGTGCCGCTGCCGCCACCAGCTGGCCGATGGGCTGGTCAGGCACGCCCACCACGATGTTCTCACAGTGGTTGATGGGCACCAGCACCCGCCGGGCGGGGCTCTGGCAGACTGCCGCTGCCATGGCGGGGGTGATCTCGCCCAGCAGGGCATCCGCAATGGCGTGGCATAAAACATCCGCGTCGGAATGGCCGTCCAGGCCGCGGGAGGAAGGAATATGAACACCGCCCAGCATCAAGGGGCGCGGAACTTCCGCAAAACGGTGGATATCATACCCGATCCCGGTCAAAGCGATCATGTTTTTCATACGGTACTGCGGCAATAATGTTCGGGTTACTCTCCCAGCGCCTCCATGATAGGGATGCGGCCGTTCCACGCGACAATGGCGAATTGTTCCGGATTATCTTCCTTCGGTTCCAAAACAACCTTGCCGCCGGCTGCTTCCACCAGCAAAACCCCAGCGGCGACATCCCAAATGGATATGACGCTTTCCACATAGGCGTCAAATCTGCCGCAGGCAATATAAGCCAGGGCCAGAGCCGCAGAACCGTTATTGCGCACCTTGCGTACCTGCCAGGGCTGTACGATCAACTCTGCTTTTCCGTCGATCGCATCCCGCACATTTTTGTAGTATTCCGACCAATCGGCTTCCACGTCCGGAAGCTCACTCTCAAGCTTCACGTTATCCGGCCTGGGCGCAAACGTCCTGGTTGGACCGGCCGAGGTCATAATAATCTCAGACTTTGTCTCCACTGTGCTGTCCAGCCGGATGATCCCGCCGCTTCTGGAAAAATCGTTCACATAGGCAGTTGCCTCATCGCCAAGCAGAAGCCATCTTGGAAGCTCTTTGAGTACAAATGTCCCTATCTCCACTTGAACGTGACTGCCATCCTCCAAATCAAACACGAGGAAGAAATAGTCCTCCACCTCCGTAGTTTTTACATTGCTGGTCTTGCAGAATACGCTCCTGAAATTGTCATATCCCAGCATCCACATCAACTGATCGATAAAGTGAACGCCCCAGTCGTACAACATGCCGCCGCCGTGCTTCTTTTCACCGCGCCAACCGAACATTACTCCACCGGATCCATGCAGTCTGGACTGGATGGAATACACCTTTCCCAGTTCCCCGGAATCAAGGATATCCTTAACGATCCGGAAGTCCTTGTCCCAACGGCGGTTCTGATGTACGGTGAAGAGTTTCCCGTTGCGACCAGCCGCGGCAATCATCTGATCCAGCTCGTCCACGTTCAAAGCGGCAGGCTTCTCGCAGATGACATGCTTGCCGGCATTCGACGCGGCAATGCAGATCTCCATGTGACAGTCGTTCGGCACGGCAACCAGAACAGTGTTGATGTCCTCACACGCAAGCAAATCCTCCAGGGACGAAAATCCCCTGAGCCCGCTTTCCTCCGCCACCTGTACCCGCACGGGGTCAATGTCGTAAGCGCCTACCACCTGAACCCCTTCAATTTTGGAAGCGTTTCGGTGATGAAATCCGCCCATTCCTCCGTAGCCAACAATTCCCAATTGAATCCCCATGTTCATTTTCCTCCATTCTTTGCTGCATTTTTGCGCTGCGTTTGATTTCCTGAAAACAACTTTCATCCGATCGGATGGGACAAATTCACAATCATGCCCGGCCTTTTGAAAACATTATATCTTTCGAAACACATACTTACAATTAACATGATTATTTATCCTCATATACTGTTGAACAACTGCAGCATTTTAAAAAGATGTTCCGAGAATATTTTCCTTGGAACTTGAAAATATGGTATCCGCTCAAGTCTCCTCAATCCATATCTCTTTGCCAGTCGCACAGTTCAGTGGAATATCCGGTTGGTTCTGGAAAATCAGACAGCTTGATTCCGTCACTCCGTAATTTGCTTCAAAATACTGTTCCGCATAACATTTCATAAATCATTAATTCATAAAACTTGTAGGCCTTGCAGATTTGGAAATCACTCACTTTAGAATAAAACAGATTTTCCCTCGTGTCTTGCTGAAATCAATTTTGGCCAATATCTGACAGCTTTTTAAGGCAACACCGCACAAAGAAAAAATATGATATAATAATACTATGGATAAGCAGATGAGTCTGTCGGGCCTGAGCGATGAATTGAGCCAGGTGCGGACAAAGAAGAAAGAATTTCTGAGTCAGATAGAGCGCATCGTGCCGTGGGGAGAGTGGATCGAACTGATCCGGCCGCACTATTACAAAGGAGAGCGCGGCAATAAGCCCTACGATCTAGAACGGATGCTGCGGATTTATCTGGTTCAAAACCTGTATGATCTGTCGGACAAGGCAACGGTAGCGGAAGTGATCGACAGCCGTGCATTCTCGGAATTCTGCGGAGTGGAATCGAGCAATCAGGTGCCGGACGGAGATACACTGGGTCGGTTCCGGAATTTGCTGCTCCGCAGCGGGCTGCAGGAGAAGTTGTTTGCGCAGGTGGTATATCTGCTGCAGGAAAGAGGCCTGCTGCTGAAGAAGGGAACCATAGTGGACTCTACCCTGATCGCAGCGCCGTCCTCGACAAAGAACAGGGAAAAGAAACGAGACCCGGAAGCGCACTCGGTGAAAAAGGGGAACAGCTGGCACTTCGGCTATAAAGCTCACATCGGCGTGGATAAAGACAGCGGGTTGGTTCACACAGTAAAGGTCACCAGCGCCAACATCCATGATGTGACGATGGTGCCGGAGCTCTTAACCGGCGATGAGGACAGCGTATATGGCGACAGCGGCTGCCTGGGCGCTGAAAAGCGGGAAGACGCCGTTCTTTTCAATGTCAATGGCCAGGGCAAAAGGATCCGTTACAAAATCAACAGACGGCCCTCGCAGAGTAAACACGCAGACAATCGTTCCCGCGGGCAGATCAAACGCCGCGAAAAGGAGAAATCCTCCGTACGGGCCAAGGTAGAGCATGTCTTTGGGGTAGTAAAGGGCCAGCTTCGATACCGGAAAACTAGGTACCGAGGTCTGCGAAAACAGATTGCCAAATTGAATATCCTGTTCGCGCTGGCGAATCTGATTCTGGCTGACAGGCGATCCTGCCTGACGGCTTAAATCAGTGTGGCTGCAGCGCTGATGGAATGGCGTATATATGCCCTGCCGGGTGGAATCTTCCCACAGGGCCTTTCCTTTTGCGTGTTCTGCGGTGTTGCCCTAAAATTTCAGAGAGGGATTTGATCTCAAAATCCACCTCGACACACCGGGTTGCAAATGTGTGTCTGAGGGTGTGGAAATGTACCCCCTCCAGATTGCAGTTCTTTGTGTACTCCTTCAGCCTGTTCTGCAGGCAACGGGGTTCCATGAACTGATCTTCAGTTCCCGTTAAAAGAAAGGCGGCGGGGTTCTTTGCTTTCCAACGTCTGCAAAGCCCCGCCGCATATTCTGTCAATGGAATGTCTCTGATGGAAGTCTCACTTTTGGGTTCAGTGATAATTACCTTCGTTCTTGTTTGACCTTCCTCACTGGTATCTTTGATCCGCTGCATAGTGTAATGCACATGAATAACATTTTCGGAAAGATCGACATCCGACCATCGCAGCGCACATATTTCGCCGATCCGCATCCCGGTCATCAGTGCAAGCAGCGTTCCAAATTTTCGCGCATCCATATCCGTGAGAAGATAGCTTGTGAATATTGCTTGTTCGTCCTTGTTCAGGACACGCATTTCTTTCCGTGAATCCTTGGGATACACAATATCGATATGCGGCATAGACGGAAGTTGACGGGAAACATACTTCAGAATTGAACGCAGCAAGGTGAGAATGTCCCGTACTGTTTTCGGAGATAATCCGTTTTCAGACAACAACTCATACGAGAACTGCTCGATCAGGACGGAGGATAACGACTGGACATAGTAGTTACCCAGTTTGGGTTTTATGTGCTTGTCCAACATGGAAAGGTATTTGACGTATGTGGATTCTTTGACTTTGCTCCGGTTGATCTTCAGCCACTCATCGCAGTAGCTGGAAAAGCATCTGCGGGTACCTCCGCCTGTGTGCGGAAGGTTCTGTACCAAACGAGCCTTCGCCTCGGTTACCTTTGCTTTCGCCTCTCGGTAAGTCTTCCCATAGCAGTACCCGTATGCGGTTTTTCCCTCCGTTGTGCATCCCTTTACATAACGGGCTTCCCAACGGCCATCTTTCCTTTTATAAATGTTTTCTCCTTTTCTAGGCATAATGATGTTCCTCCTTCAGATTTTGAATATGGTTATTTTAGCGCTGATCTGTGAAAAAACCTCCATCAGACGGAAGTTCTGACGGCGAATGATTCAACAAAAACTTCAGACTGCCCCAGCGACACGCTATCTCGACCTTGAGCCCTCGAAAAATCCGTGTCGAATCCAGCAGAAAAAGGAAAAAAGCAAGCTCTTTCTGTTGATTTTTGGGGCCGCATATGGTATAATCACAGCGAATAGAGTTGGGAACTCTGCGAAAGAATCGGATGGGCCGATTAGGCAGAGCCAATTCCCGTTCCGAAACCGTGTAGATGCAAGGATCAGGCGCATACATGCCTGAGTTTGCAAATTTTTTTAAGATAAGAATAGCGTTTGCTATATGAAAGTTTCAAGGGAGGAGACCATTGGTGGAAAAAGTGAGGGATGTTGCGTCAGCACTGATTGACAGTACCGTTCGGGTCATTGCCCGCGACGGACTGGATAAAGCAAGTGTTCGTACAATCAGCTCAGATTGTCAGGTCCCAAATCCTTATATCTACCAGTTTTTCAAAGATAAGGATGACCTTCTGATCTCCACTTTTACGCGCGAGGATACCAAATTAGCGGACGAGTTTTCACGGGTTTTTTCGTCTGTCCACAGTCTGATTCCGGACACGGAAACCAGATGCCGAGTCATCTGGTTTCGCCTTTGGAAATACATGATGGATCATCAGGAATCCATTCAGTTCTATGTCCGGTACTATTATTCCACGTATTATGAACAGTGTTCCCAGACGGAGCATCAGGAACGTTTTCGGCCGTTGGCCGATGCCATTCATGGCTGCTTTGATGGGACCGCAAATGTTCAGGCGCTTCTTCAGCATATTCTGGACAACATGATGAATCTGGCAATGAGAGTATATAGCGGTGAACTTACAGATAGTGATGAGGCCCGTTCACATTATTTTACGCTTTCTCTTGCCTCCGTGGCTCCCTATCTCAGGATGAAGGATCGACGAGATGCGATATGAAGGAGGGTGTGACCTTTGACCGATAAAGAATTGCGAAAACTGAACCGCAGTGCTCTTCTGGAAATGTTGGTCGAACAGAGCCGAGAGAATGATCGGCTACGGGCTCAGGTTGATGAACTGCAGCGATTGTTATCTGACCGCCAGCTAAAGATCAATCAGGCCGGATCTATTGCAGAAGCATCCTTGCAGCTTAATCAGGTGTTTGAAGCTGCCCAGCAAGCGGCTGAACAGTATCTGGAAAATATCCGGTCACTCAGCGGCAGACAGGAGCAAGTATGCCAACAGATTAAGGCAATACCGCACAGAAAAGTAGGCGCGATACTGCCAGAAGTGATATAATAAGACCATGGATAAACAGATGACAATGACTGCGCTGAGTGATGAGCTGGCGCAGGTACGGACAAAGAAGAAAGAATTTCTAGCCCAGATCGAACGGATCGTCCCATGGAAGGAATGGCTTACGCTGATCCAGCCGTGCTATTACAAAGGAGAGCGCGGCAATAAACCCTATCCACTGGAGACCATGCTGCGGTTGTATCTGCTGCAAAATCTGTATGACCTGAGTGATGAAGCAACAGCGGCGGAGGCAATCGACAGCCGGGCATTTTCAGAGTTCTGCGGCGTTGATTCCAGCAATCAGGTGCCGAACGGAGATACCATTGGCCGCTTTCGGAACCTGCTGGTGAAGAATGGACTGCAGGAGAAACTGTTTGCACAAGTTGTTACCGCGCTCACTGAACAGGGCCTTATCCTGAAAAAGGGAACGATCGTAGATTCCACCATTATTTCCGCGCCGTCTTCCACCAAGAACAAGGAGAAAAAGCGGGATCCGGATGCACATCAGGTCAAGAAGGGCAACACATGGCACTTTGGCTATAAAGCCCATGTTGGGGTGGATAAGGACAGCGGACTGGTACACACAGTGGAGGCGACACCAGCCAATGTCCATGATGTGACGCAGACTTCATCCCTGCTGACCGGTGAGGAAGATGTCGTTTACGGCGACAGTGGCTATCTTGGAGCCGGGAACCGTGAGGACGCGATCGTTCGGAACAAATCCGGACGCAAGATCAAATACAAAATTAACCGACGTCCATCTCAATTAAAAAAGCTGAGCAAGAGCGGCCAGTATGCCGCAAAGAAAGCAGAACACGCAAAGTCTTCTGTTCGGGCAAAAGTAGAGCACGTATTCGGTGTCGTCAAGAAACAGCTGCAATTTCGAAAAACGCGATACCGAGGGCTCGAAAAGCAGCGAGCCAAATTCAATATCATGTTCGCATTGGCGAATCTGCTTCTGGCTGACAGGCCCTGCCTGGCGGCTTGAAGTTGTGCGCTCTCGCGAAGAAATGCGCCGGGAAGCCTATGGTTTCCTGCCTGATGGGTGATTCGACAGCGCTTGCCTCAGCAATTGTGCGGTGCTGCCATAGGACGATAGTCTTTCGAGAAAGGAAAACGATATGTCGTTGAGAAAAAAGCTGACATTGTCTATGCTCATAATTGCGGTGATCCCCGCGGTGGTACTGGGAGGCTTTTATTATCAGTATTTCAGCGGGGTCCTTTTGAGCAACGTGCAGCAGCAGGAGCTGCAGAATAACAGCCAGATTATTTACAGCGTTGATAACTTTTTCAATTCAATCTTCAAGATTTCCGATTCCCTGCTAATGAATGAAGAGCTCATAGACATTCTGCAGAAAAGCTATGAGGAACAGAGTTCACCTCTCGAAGGATACCGCGACAAGGCACAGGTGGACAAGCTGCTTTACAAGGACGGCTATTACCTGGATGGCAGAATAGAGACTATCGCCATATTTCCGAGGAACAACAGCATGTTTTACTACTGCACAGAGGGAAACGTCAATCCGTCCTATGATATCCATGCGGAAGAGTGGTACGAAAAGATTGCCAGTAAAGAGGGGGCGAAAGTATTGGTGGGAGTGCACCAAAACCGTCTGGTGTACGCATTCTCCGACGCAGCCAGCCCCTATTGCGTAACTGTCGGAAGATCAATTTACTCCCCATATGATTCCCAACTGCTTGGCACTATGCTAATCAACATTAACGTACACGATCTCCAGACCTGCTGGCCGGCTTTCAAGGAAGATTCGCAGGAGCGGTTTTACCTGCTGGATGACGAAAACAACGTTGTGTTCAGCAATCTGACGGAGGAGATTGGCGGTAAATTCTTTCAGGGCGGCCTGGAAGACGGCATTTCTTCCTGCCGAATCGACGGGAAATTGTACGATACGATCGTCTCGGGCTCCAAAAGCCTGGGATGGAAAAGCGTCAAAATGATTCCACGCAGCCAGTTGGATCAAGAGATCGCCGTTGTTCCTTATATGACGCTCCTCCTCATGCTGATCCTTACGGTTCTGGCAGTTCTGGTTTCAATCTTTATTTCCAAAATCTTTACACGTCCGCTTCAGGAGCTTTATGTGAAGCTCCAGCGCTTTGAAGAGGAAAAAAGCGGGATTCCGCTCCCTGAAAATCAGGTGGAGATCAAAGGCCTTTCCCGCAGCTACCAGCACATGATCAACGAGATCAACGCCCTCACCATCAAAAACTACGAGACGCAGATCCAATTGCGCAGGGCAGAACTCATGGCGCTCCAATCCCAGATCAATCCCCATTTTATCTACAACACGCTCAATTCCATCAAGTGGATGGCGGATGTGCAAGGATCCAAGCGTATGGTAACGGCGTTGGATTCCCTGATCAAGCTCATGCAGTTTTCCTCCAAAAACAGCCGGGAGGTCATCCGGATTCAGGACGAGATCGATCTGATCCGGGACTACATCAACCTGATCAACCTCAAATATTTCGACAGGATCTTTGTTGATGTCCATGTGGAGCCGGGCTTGGAAAACTGCGAAACGCTGAAATTCCTTCTGCAACCGATCGTAGAGAATTCCATCTACCACGGTTTCAGCAGTATGGTCCGGCAATGCACGGTGCAGATCAACATTACCCGAAAAGAAGACCGTATTCTGTATGAGGTGATCGACAATGGCAAAGGGATGAGCAAGGAGAAGATCCGACAGGCTCTGGAGGAAGATCATCCCCTCAACTCCCATTCGTTTAACAAGATCGGTCTTTATAATGTGAATAAGAGAATCCAGTATATTTTTGGAGAGGAGTACGGTATTCAAATCGACAGCGAACCCGGCAAGTACACGAGGGTGATTGTGGAAATTCCAGCCCGTATCTATAAGGAGGAGATGGCAAATGCGTAACATCGGGATCGCGATCATTGATGACGAGAGCCTGGTCCGGCTCGGAATCAAATCTTCTGTGGCGTGGGAAGAGTATGGCTATGAGATTGTAGGAGAAGCGGACAACGGGCAGACCGGCCTGGAGATGATCAGGGAAAAACACCCGGATATCGTCCTGCTCGACGTCTGTATGCCGGTGATGAACGGGATCGAAGTTCTGAAATCCCTGCAAAAGCTGAAGATTCAGTGCAAGGTTATTATCTTGAGCTGCCACGATGATTTCTGTTTTGTAAAAGAGGCAATGAAGAACGGTGCGTTCGATTACCTGAGAAAAAATGAGATCAACAGCGCGAACATCCTGACGGTTCTGGAGGAGGTACGGCACTCACTGTGCAAAAAGCAGGACGAGGGGCAGGGAGGCTGGGACAGCTACGCGCGTCATGTCTGCCTGCACCGTCTGATCACCGGCAGCAGCGAACCTGCTGAACGGCAGTTGCCTGTCAGTCAATTGCACATCCGGGAAGGAAACCTCTGCTGCATTGTGTTTGCAGTGCAGAATTACCAGAAAGTACAGGCCCGTTACGGAGAGGGACGCCCCTTCCCACTGGAACAAAGCGTTATCAACCTCACAGTGGAAGTGCTGCACCAGTGGACGCAGGAACTGGAAGTTTTTCTTCTGCAGGAAAACCGGTATGTTATCCTGCTGAGCAGTCAGAACAGTGTCAGCAGCACCCAGTGGGAGGAGAAAGCCTGCAGCCTGGTCCACGAACTCCACACCGTGTTCCAGAATTATCTGAATGCTGACACCTGCTACGGTGTCAGCAGCGCCGTCTCGAAATTCTCTGCACTGCCGGAGGCGTTCGAGCACGCGCGCTACTCTCTGCAGCTTCACTATTTTCAGCCGGACAGGTTCCTTATCAAGGAGATGCGCAAGCCGGATCGGACGATGAGCCGCCCGGAAGTCAAGGAATGCCTTGGCGATATCAATATCTGTGTGTCGCAGAAGCAATACACGCAAATCTTTTCCCGATTTTATGCTTTCATCCAGTGGCTGCAGCAGCACCACAGGGAGAACCTGGACGTTATGGGGGTGCAGAACTTTTTCTCCAATATGGTGCGCTTCCTTCTCCTGCAGGAGGGAAAGGCGCCGGAAGAAACGGTGGAAAAGCTTCAGGCCTGCGAAACCGTGGAGGAAGCGCAGCGTTTCCTTGAGGACTTCCAAAAGGGGTTGAAGACAGGAGAGCCGGCTCTTGACCAGAAAAACTACCTGATTCGCGAGGCGGCGGATTATATCCGGCAGAATTTGAGCCGCGGCGACATCTCGCTCGATGAGATCGCCGACCACCTGATGATCAGTAAGTCTTATCTCTGCCGCCTGTTCCAAAAAAACCTGGGGATTTCCGTGCAGCAGTACATCTACCACACCCGGATTGAACAGGCGAAGGAGTACCTGAACGACTTCCGGCTGAAAATCTACGAGGTGGCAGAGCTTACCGGCTTCAACAGCTCCACCCATTTTAATATCGTCTTTAAAAAGATTATGCGGTGCACTCCGGCAGAGTACAGGAACGGCCTGAAGCAGTGAGGGAAAGGTCAATATGAATAAATAAAGTTCAAGATCCTCCGCGGGTTTAAGCTTTGTGTACTAAAATTGTTCAATATCCTGATGTTTTCTTCAACAGCGTTTATGGAAAATAGTGAACAGATTCTCTATGATATAAGTAACCTAATTCGGGAAAACAGACAAAATGGAGGAATGCAGAAATGAAAAAATGGAAGGTTGCCTTAATTGGCTGCGGATCGATCGCGGACAATACGTATCTTCCCCGGATCGGCGAGATTCCGGAGGCGGATCTGGTTGCAGTCTGCGATATCATCCCGGAGAGAGCAAAGAACTATGCAGAAAAATTTCATGTGCCGGCCTGGTACACCAGCATCGATGAACTGCTGGAGAAGTGTGACTTCGAGATCCTGATGAACACGACATCGATCCCAGCGCACCACGAGATCAACATGAAGGCGCTGCGGGCCGGAAAGCATCTTTACTCACAGAAGCCCGTCGGCCTGACGGTGGAGGAGGTGACCGAGCAGATCGAGGCTGCCAAGGCAGCCGGTGTGAAATACACTGCTTCACCGATCCACATGCTGCGTGACGACATCCGCTTTGCCAAAAAGCTGATTGCCGACGGCTGCATCGGGGAGATTATGAAGGTGCACACCAACGTTTGCCACGGCGGCCCGGAATATTTCCAGTACCGCACGGCGGACCCCACCTGGTTCCACCGGCCCGGCAGCGGCGCCCTGTACGACATGGGCGTCCACGGCCTTACCATGACCACGGGCATCCTTGGTCCCGCGAAGGCTGTGGGCTGCATGGCCAAAATCTCCGAGCCTGTCCGCACGGTAAGAACCGGTACCTTTGACGGCATGCAGATCCAGGCCGACCAGCTGTACGATAACTACATCATTACGCTCGATTACGGCGAGAGAACCATGGCGGTGGTGGAGTCTGGTTTCTGCCAGAAGGACAGCCGCGCACCTCAGATGGAGATTTTCGGTACAAAGGGAACGATCACTTTCGTCAACAACGGTAACATGAACCCGCTCGATTCGCTGGAAGTTTACCTTGATGCGCCGGAGCGCGGTATTCGCGGCTGGCTGAAGCCTATGGAGTGGGATGTTCCGGCTTCTGAGATGAACTTTTTCCAATGCAAGGTGGTTCAGGATCTGATCCATGCCATTGAGGAGGACCGTCCCGTCGGTTTGCCCCCGGAGCACGCCAGACACGTGGTGGACATCATGTGCACTATTCCGGAAGCGATCAAGACAAAGAGCATTGTCCCGCTGCACACCACTTTCTGAGCAGAGGGGAACTGATCACAGATGAGGTGAATGTTATGAAGAAATATCGCATTGGTCTGGTGGGCTTCGCTCACATGCACGTTTTGGATCAGATCAAGCCGTTTCTGTCCATGCCGGAGCGCGTGGAATGGATCGGTGCCTCGGATATCAAGCCGATGGTAGAGTCTGAATATTTTGAAAGCTCCAGCCGCTCCATGAACCTGAAGCTCTGTCAGGAGCAGTGTGGGTTCACCCGCGTGTTTGAGGATTACCGTGATCTTCTCGATCTCAAACCCGACCTTGTCCTTGTGAACTGCGAGAACGCGTTTCACGGAATCATTATCCCCGAGATCCTCATGCGCGGGATCCACGTGGTGGTGGAAAAGCCGTTGGCCTATTCCACTGAACACGCCATGGCTATTGCCCGCGCTTCCCGGATCGGTAAGGCGGACTGCATGATCAATTGGCCGACCACATGGCAGGCCAGCGTCCGCCTGGGCCAGAAGCTTGTCAGCGAAGGCGTTGTGGGAAAGGTGTACCGTTTCCAGTTCCGCAACCCGGATTCCATGGGTCCGTTCTCTTACGGCCAGGTCATGACGGATCGGCAGCTGGGCAAGGAATGGTGGCATCAGGAAGCGGCGGGAGGCGGCAGCTTGCTGGACTACTGCTGCTACGGCACCATCCTTTCCAACTGGTACCTGGGCGAAAAGCCTCAGGGCGTGTATGGCTTGAAGGCGAACTTTAACCACCGGTTTGGCGACGCGGAGGACTACGCCTCCCTGATGGTTCGGTACCCCGAGGCGGTTTCCATTCTGGAGGGAACCTGGAACACCATAAGCAGCGGCTATCCCTCCGGGCCCATTGTCTGGGGCGAAAAGGGCGCCCTGATTGTGGAAAACGGCGGCGATCACGGCATTCATGCCAACGTTTGTGTTTACCTCGATCGTTATTCCACAACGCCCAGCAAGGTGTATTGCTCCGACGACTACCCGCTGCCTGAGGGAAGATCCAACCTGGCTCAGGAGGTCTTCCATCACCTGGAGACCGGAGAACCGGTACACTACACCATGGATCTCAATAACAATCTTTGGTCTGCCGCTATGTTGGATGCGGGAATTCGCTCCAGCCGGTCGTTGAAAATGGAAGAAGTAAAAACCGCTTGTTGGACGATTGGGTAATATAAGAGGAGGATGCTACATGAAACTTGCAAACGTTTCCTGGGGTTGGACGCCGATCCCGGAGGATATGCCGCATGGGGACTCTCTGATCCGAATCGCGGATCAGATCCGTGAACTCGGCTTCGAGGGCGTGGACTATCTGGGAACCCCGGAAGCACTGGATGAATTCTTCACGGAGGAAGCCTGCCGGGCGCTGGGGGATCACTCCCGCTCCATCGGCCTTGAACCCAACGTGTTCGTCTTCCAGGACGCTTCGTGGAACGACGCCTGCAGCGAAAAAAGGGAGGACAGCGTCAGGCACTTCGAGAAGGCCGCACAGGCCGCAAAGTCCGTGAAGGCCAGGCCTGCCGCCGAAGAAGCGAAGGCCGCTGAAGCGGAAAAGGCCGAATAAGCGGACCTCACCGTCCCGCCCGTCTCAAAAAGGCACGTTTCTCCATGGAGGACGTGCCTTTTTTGAATTTCTTCCCGTTCGTGTCGCCCGCCGCAGTACAATGACGGCTTTGTTTTTCACGGCTCTTTGAGTCCCTCCAGTCCGCCCATGTCCGACGCTCCCAGAAAAGCCCCAGCCCGCAAGTCCGCGCCGCGCCGCTCGAAGGCGCTCGCCGAGCGTCTGACGCAGCTCGTCTACGACGCGCTCTCCGATGCGGCCGAAACGCTTCTCGGCGTCAAGGGGGACGAATTCTCGCTCAGGCCGCTCAATCCCGTGCGCGTCGTCGTGGCGCTTTCGGGCGGGCGCGACTCCATGGCGCTCCTTGACGTCGTCGAGAAGCTCTTTCATCGTCCGCGCCAGTTTCTCATCGCCCGCGTGCATGCGGTCTACGTCAATCACGGCCTCTCGCCCAATGCGGACGACTGGGAGACGCACTGTCGCGCCGAGTGCGAGGCAAGGCGCATTCCGTTCACGCCCGTGCGCGTGACGGTCAGGCAGACGGGCGAAGGCGTCGAGGCCGCGGCCCGCGAGGTCCGCTACAGGGCGCTTGCGCTCTTTGCACGCGAGGAGGCCTATGACGTCGTGCTGACGGCGCATCACGAGGACGACCGCATCGAGACCTTCCTCATGCAGTGGATGCGCGGCGCGGGGCCCGAAGGACTCGCCGCCTTTCCGCAGACGCGCGAGCTCGTGATCCCTGGACTTTCAGCCTCGAGAAACGCGCCGCCGCTTCTGCTCGTGCGCCCCTGGAGCGGCGTGCTTCGCGCCGACATCGACAGGTACGCCCGAAGCGTGAAGCTCAGCTACGTCGAGGACGAGTCGAACCGGAGTCCGAAGTACCTGCGCAACCGCATCCGCCGCGAGGTCGTGCCGCTTCTCGACAAGATCCGTCCGGGCTTCAGGCAGGCCGCGGCGCGCGCCGTTTTGCTCACGGCCGAGGCGGCCGAGGTGCTCCGCTCCGTTTCGCTCGACGATCTTGCGCGGTGCAGGGACGAGGCGAATCCGCACGCCCTGCGCATTCCCGCGCTTCTCAGGCTGATCCCCGCCCGCCAGGCCTGGTGCCTGCGCACCTGGATGCAGGAGGAAGGCATGCAGCTGCCCAACCGAGCGCGTCTTGAGGAGGGGCTCAGGCAGGTGAGGCAGAGCCACGCCGACTCGCAGCTTGCGCTTCAGGTGCGCTCCAAGGAGATGCGCAGGTGGGGCGACCTTCTCGTCATCCGCGACGTCTCGCCCAGACGGTCGGAGGATACGCGCGATGCGGTGCTCGTCTGGGAAGGCGGCGACACGCTGGCGCTTCCCGGCTGGAACGGCTCTCTGGCCGTCATTCCGTGCCTGCCCGGAGAGTGCGGCGTGAGCGCGAGGCGCCTGCGCGATGGCACCCTCGAGGTTCGCGCCCGCCGCGGCGCCGAAAGAATGAAGCTCTGGCCGAACCGTCCGTCGAAGTACCTCAAGGACCTCTTCGCCGAGGCGGGCGTGCCCGCCTTCGAACGCGCCGACCTTCCGCTCGTCTGGCTCGACGGGGAGCTCGTCTTCACGGGCGCGCTCGGCATGGACATCCGCTTCTGCGACGAACTCGCCCACGACGACACGCTCGTGCGCTTCGAATTCAGGTCCGAAGCGAGTCTGCTCGGAGCGCCCGCGGACAGGCCCAATCTCGCCGACAGGCCCGCTTCGGAGCGTCGAGGCGGGCGCTGAGAACGTTTTTTCCGCTTTTGCCGGAACAAGCGATGCCTGTGGACTTTTTTTCATTACTTCTGTAGAATGCGAAACTTATCTGACGTCGGAAGTGTGGCAGAGTGGTTGAATGCACTGGTCTTGAAAACCAGCGAGGGGCAACCCTTCGTGGGTTCGAATCCCACCGCTTCCGCC
>ERZ780178.1241-NODE-1241-length-16587-cov-74.367893_pt1 | contig 16587 bp, 10 predicted proteins | sample MGYA00511018_ERZ780178 | MGnify/ENA primary metagenome ERZ780178 (study PRJEB29588, sample SAMEA2151439) | human gut metagenome | biome: human gut; feature: human-associated habitat; material: faeces | place: Denmark | collected 2008/2010 ...
TGCTGCATCTCCAGTTCTGCTACCTCACGATTCTTCTTGGCAGCCTTCACCTTTGCCTTGGTAGCACCATAGAAGAGAGGCACGCCTACTCCAATCTCAAAGCCGAAGAAGTTACCCTCGGTAAAACGCTGACGGTCGATGTGATAAGGATCCCAACTGGAAATGAGTGCCTGGGTACGGAGCGTAAGCGAAAGAGATGGCGCATAACCTGTCTTGGCGCACTTCACCTCCTTATCGAGTGCCTTCAGACGGTCTTGCTGATACTGTGCATCAGCAGTCTGCTGATAGTTGAAGGTCCCGCTGACAGGAGATTCCAGTGCAATGAGATAAGATTCGGCTGGCAAAACAGGCTGATCGGTATTCAATAAAGCCATCAGTTCCAACTGTTTGTTCTCTGCCTCACTCTTCACATTTACCATCTCTAAATGGTTTTCATTACGCAAGCGCTCGGCTGTAAGGAACTCCAGCTGTCTGGCTTCGCCTGCCTTGTAACGCTTCTCGGCTACATCGCAATAACGGTCGAGGATAGAATCCTGTCGCTGAAGGATACTCAGACGATGAGTCTGATAGAGCATCGCATAATAAGCAGAAGCAATCTCAAGCTTAATCTGCTGATTAGTTACACCCAGACGACTTTTCTCTGCCTGAGTTTCTGCCTTAAGCTGACCACGGCGGGCGGTATAAACCGTTGGAAATTCGATGCCCTGTGAAAATGCAAGAGCATTATCGGTATCGCCGCTTGAAGCCGGATTCTGTCCGAAAGCAATCTCTGTCTTGTCCACATCCCATGCCGTTCCTTCCATTACCTTGGCACGTTCTATCGATTTTCGTCCAGCCTGCAACGTCAGGTTCTGCTTATCTGCCAACTGGAAACACTGCTCCAAAGTCATCTTCGTGCCAGGAATGGTGGCATCGAAAAGCTGAGCCTTTGCCTCTGAAGGGGCCAGCAGCATCAAAACTGCTGCCAGCCCGAATATAGTTTTCTTTTTTCTATTGTTCATCCTAAATGTTTTATGTTATCTTCTTAATTGCCTATTTCTTGGTGAATGTCTTGTAGATAGCAGGCAATACCAGCAAGGTGAGCAGTGTACTGGTTATCAGACCACCTATCACCACCGTAGCCAGTGGGCGCTGTACCTCTGCTCCATCACCCTGGGAAAGTGCCATCGGCAGGAAACCCATAGAGGCAACAAGTGCCGTCATCAAGACAGGACGCAAGCGAACCATACAGCTCTCAATGATGCGATGATGAATCAATTCTGTCACTCCAATGGATGCTGACAGTTTGTCTGCTGTCTTTTCTTCACGCTGCATCTGGTTCATCTGTCCGATAAGTACGATTCCATTGAGCACCGCTACACCAAAGAGGGCTATGAAGCCGACACCTGCCGAGATGCTGAAAGGCATCCCTCTGAGCCACAAAGCCCAGACACCTCCGATGGCAGCCAGCGGAATGGCAGAGAAGACGAAGAGCGACTCACGGACATTCTTCACCGTAGCATAGAGCAACAGCAAGATAATGACAAGTGCTATCGGTATCACTACCATCAGACGGTTGGTAGCACTCTGCAGGTTTTCAAATTCACCACCATAATTATAATAGTAGCCATCCGGCAACTTCAGCTTCTCATCGAGAATCTCCTGGATATCCTCCACGGTACTCTGCACATCCCTGCCCTTCACGTTGAATCCAACATAGATACGGCGGGCACCATCCTCATGAGAAACCTGAGCCGGCGCTGGTGAATAATCAATATCTGCCACCTGAGACAACGGAATATCCGTACCATCCTTGAGAGGTATGCTCAATTGCTCAAGCGACTCTACGTTGCGCTGCGAAGGATCCATGCGGAGCACAATATCAAATTTCTTGTCTCCTTCGTAGACGGAACCAGCCACGGCTCCAGCAAAGGTGGTTTCCAATATCTCACTGATATCATCCACACTAACCCCATAGGCTGCCATCTTCTCATGGTTGTATTTTACCTGAATCTGAGGCAAACCGGCAACTTCCTCAACAAAGATACCGCTCACGCCCGGCACATCTTCTATCATTTTCTTCACCTTGCCTGCCTGCTGAGTGAGCACGTTCAGATCATCACCAAATATCTTGATAGCCACATCCTGCTTGATACCTGTCAGCAGCTCATTGTTGCGCATCTGAATAGGTTGAGAAATCTCAGCTTCCAATCCAGGAATGGCACTCAAGGTTTCCTCCATCTTCTCCATCAGCTCTGGAGTAGTCTTGGCAGAGGTCCATTCAGCCTTCGGTTTCAGGGCAATCATGATGTCGGCACGTTCTACTGGCATCGGGTCGGTAGGAATCTCGGCGCTACCTATACGGCTTACTACCTGCTTGATCTCAGGATATTCCTTCTTGAGTAGCTTTTCAGCCTTGGTACAACTCTCCACCATCTGCGACAATGAAGTTCCCTGCGACATACTCATCTCCACGGCAAAGTCACCTTCTTCCAGACTTGGGATGAATTCGCCTCCCAGAAATTTGAAGCCCACGACACTGACGCAGAAAAGAGCCACAGCACCAGTGATGACATCCTTGTTACGTGCCAAGACCCAGTCGAGAACCGGACGGTACCATGCCTGCAACTTTTCTATCACACGGTCGGAGAATGTTTTTCGGGTATGTACCTTTCGACTTAACATCAGCGAACTTGCCATCGGCACATAGGTAAGCGAGAGAATGAAGGCTCCCAGAATGGCAAAGAATACCGTAAGTGCCATCGGACGGAACATCTTTCCTTCGATTCCTACCAGTGTCATCAGCGGAATATATACAATCATAATGATGATTTCACCGAACGCAGCACTCTGACGGATTCGGGAAGCAGAGAAATGAACTTCCTCGTCCATCTGTTTCTGAGTCAGGGCAAATGGGATTGCTGCTCCGCCATTCTGACATTGAGCAAGATAAGCAGCACGAACTTCCGGCTGCGAGAAATGACCGGTATTGATATGTGTCACCACAGCTTCAACAATGATGACCGCAGAATCCACTATCATACCAAAGTCGATGGCTCCCAGCGACATCAGGTTTCCGTCGATGCCAAAGGTCTTCATCATACCGAAGGCAAAGAGCATACTCAGTGGGATGACACTTGCTACGACAAGTCCGGCTCGCCAGTTACCTAGGAAGATAACAAGTACGAAAATTACGATAAGTCCGCCTTCAATCAGGTTGCGGGCGATGGTGCCCTCTACTCGGTCCACCAAATTGGTTCGGTCGATAAACGGTTCGATCACCACTCCTTCCGGTAGTGATTTCTGAATCTGACTGATTCGTTCCTTTACATTTTTGCTAACTTCCTGGAAGTTCTCGCCCTTGAGCATGATGGCGATACCAGCCACCACCTCGCCTTCGCCATTGCGGGTGACGGCACCGAAACGGGTGGCATGGCCCAACTGAACCTTTGCCACATCGCCCACCTTGACAGGTGTTCCATCCACCGTCTTTACCGTGATGTTGGCAACATCCTCCAGATTCTTCACCACACCGATGCCTCGGATATAATACTGGTTGGAATTCTGCTCGATGTAGCTGCCACCCGTATTGGCATTGTTGCGCTGCAAGGCTTCAAACACCTCGTTTACGGAGACCCCGCTGGCGTTCAGCTGGTCGGTATTGATAGCCACCTCATATTGCTTGACATAGCCGCCCCAACCGCTTACTTCGGCAACGCCCGGGGTTCCGGAAAGCTGTTTACGCACAATCCAGTCCTGCATGGTTCGGAGCTGGGTGAGCGAGTATTTATGCTCGTATCCCTCCTTGGCACGAATGGTATAGTGGTAGATTTCGCCCAATCCGGTGGCAATAGGTCCCATCTCGGTTTCGGTGTTCTTTGGCAGTTCTTTCTCCAACTGTTCCACTACCTGACTCACCTGCGAACGTGCCCAATAGATATCGGCGGCATCGTCGAAGACAAGCGTGATGACCGAGAGTCCGCTTCTTGAAATGCTTCGGCGTTCCTGGATACGGGGTATATTTGCAAGCGCCATCTCTACAGGAGTGGTTACGTATTGTTCCACCTCCTGAGCTCCCAGCGAAGGAGCCTGTGTGATGACCTGTACCTGATTATCTGTAATATCTGGGGTGGAATCGAAAGGAAGATGCATCAGCGACCAGACACCCCATATCGCCAGGGCTATAGAGAGTACTCCAATCACCAGTTTGTGGCGAATGGAATAAGTAATAAGTTTCTGAAACATAAGCTTTAATCTAAAAATGATTCATTGAAAACTATAATTATAAATCTGTCAACAGTTTACTTGAAATCTATCAGCTAAAGCTTAATGTGCATGCTCACCATGCTCGCCTGTAAGCGAAGCCAGATAATAAGCGTTCTCGGTTACAATCTTCTTGCCGGCAGCTCCATTCTTACCCTTCAGCAGATGGTTGCAAAGCTTCACCTCCGTATATTTACCATCCGAAGCGCCTGTGGTCACCTCATGACGGGAGAAACTATAGTTACCCTTGCTGGGAGCTCCATTGAGAGCGAAGACATACTGCTTTCCATCTGCGCTCACAATTGCATGGGATGGCAAGGCGAGACACTGCTGGCTACCTGTAGCTATCTTTCCGCTTACATACATGCCTGCGAAAAGCTTTCCGCCATGAGTATTGCCTGAAGAAGAATGCAGATAACTCTTCACGCTAGCTGCATCCAACTTTACGTGAACAGCAACGGCTTTCGAGTTATCGTTAAAGTATTGGTTCATTCCATATACCGTTCCTGAAAGTTTTACGCCAGGCTGATTAGTCAGGTTAATGGTCACCCGATTGCCCACCTTGACCTTCGCCAAATCCTTCTCGAAGACGTTCAGATCGCACTCCACTGCCTGGGTGTTTCTAATCTTCATCAGAGGAGTCTGCATATCTGCATAACTTCCCAGACTGGCAGTCATCTCGCTCACGATGCCGGAGATAGGCGCATGCAAAGGGAACGCTGTGGTAAACTTGCCTTTGGATACAGCGGAAGTAGAAATACCCATCTGGCTGAGCTGCCTGCCAATACTCAAAAGATTGGCATGAGCCACTTGGTAATCTTTCTTGGTCTGCTGTAAGGTACGCTTCACACCTGCTCCCTGCTTACTGAGCAGAAGTTGGCGCTCCAAATCAGCCTTGGCAAGTTCGCACTCCTTGGCAGCAGAGTAATACTCACGCTGAAGACTTACCACATCTGTATTTTCAACGGTAGCAACAACCTGTCCTTTATGAACAAGCTGCCCTTCTTTCACAAAAATAGATTTCACGATACCGCCCATCAAAGAGGCAACATCACCCATCGCCTGTGCACGCAGTACGAGCGATCCTTTCGCTTCTATGGTGGCATCGATCTCGCGCTCCACAGCCTCACCCATCTTCAAATCTACGGTGCTGACCTGCTTGGAAGTCAACGGAATATGATCAAAATCAACCTCTTCGTGCTCATGTTCCTCGTGTGCATGAACCTCTGAGCCGGTCTGTTTCGCAAAGAAAGCGAATCCTGCCCAGGCAATCGCCGTAACGGCGACAATCAGAACTATTCTTTTCATGTTTGCTTTTTCCTTTTATTTTATAAATCTACGCTACAATTTCACACTACGAATCTTATCAAAAATCCGTTGGCAAAAGTACACAGAAAATCTTGCAACTCAGTTGCATTCGAATCTTCAAACCGATTTTTGCAACCAAGTGGCAAATTTGTAAAATCATAAAATAGAAGGAGGTCCCCGTCTGCTATAGCCTGCTGCCACTTCTTCTGCAAGAGGAGAAGCTGCCACATGCTGCCATCTCACTGAAATGAGTGAGAGACGAGGGAGGGTTAAAAGGGAAGGACAAGACAGGATCATAAACTGATGGTTCTCATCTACCAGCAACTTGCGGATAACCTTCACCATCTTGGAATTGACGACAAACTGATGCATTTGACGAACGCTACAGTTCTCACGATCGCTATCATTTTCCTGATCATGATGGTCGGTATGCTCATCATTGATGTTGCCATCCTGCTCACATTGCTCCTGAATCATACAGATACGCCCCATGTGGTGATGATGGGTCATCACCGTAGATAGCAAGATGCTCAATGTAGCTATCCAGAGACTGAATATGTATAATCTTCTTTTCCTCATTCGCAATTTGGCTACAAAATTACAGTTTTTTTGCAATATTACCAAGACGACGTGATGATTTTATAGCATTTTTTCTAAAAAAAACTAAAAGACTAGTAACCGTACTTGGTTCATAGCCGTATTTAAATAAAATTTAGTATCTTTGCAATCAAAATTAGTACATAAATAAAAATGAAAAAGTTTATTGCAGTTTTACAGTTACTCTTAGTAGTAATGTTGGCTCATGCGCAGATGATGAACCCTGTGAAGTTCTCAACCTCGCTCAAGACCAATGGAACCGCTGTAGCGGAAATCGTGTTTAATGGAAAGATTCAACCGGGATGGCATGTCTATTCTACAGGTTTGGGCGCAGACGGACCTATTTCAGCCACTTTTAATGTAAACAAGCTTGACGGTGTTGAACTCGTAGGCAAGTTGCAGGCTCGTGGCCATGAAATTTCAAAGTTCGACCCTCTCTTTGAGATGAAGTTACGCTTCTTCGAGGGTAGCGCCACTTTCGTACAGAAAGTGAAGTTCACCAAGCCTAACTATCGTATCGATGCTTATTTAGAGTATGGCGCTTGCAGCGACCAGAATTGTCTTCCACCTAGCGAGGCAAGCTTCAAGCATAGTGGTAAATCTCCTGCTGTAGATGGCAAGGATGCTGTCAGCCCTGAAGATGCGAAAGCTGGCGAAAATACAGAAGATCCAGCAGCTATCGCTAAGGCGAAAGCAGACTCTTTGGCTCAACTTGCCGTAGCAGAGAAAGTAGATAGCACAGCTAATATTGATTCTTCATTCTCTGTAGATGGTGATGATGCTAAGGCTTGGTGGAAACCGGTTGTCAAGGAGCTTCAGGCGTTTGGTGGCAACAATGACATTGCCAACCATTCACTCTTCTATATCTTCATTATCGGTTTTGTGGGCGGTTTGCTCGCTCTTGTGATGCCATGTATCTGGCCTATCATTCCGATGACAGTAAGCTTCTTCCTGAAGCGTGCCAAGAATGACAAGAAGAAGGGTATCCGCGATGCTATCACTTATGGTTTGAGTATTGTCATCATCTATCTGGCACTCGGTCTAACCGTAACAGCCATAGCAGGCCCTAGCACTCTCAATGCGCTTAGTACAAGTGCGGTATTCAACATCATCCTCTTCTTGCTTCTGGCAGTCTTCGCATTCTCATTCTTCGGATGGTTCGAAATCAAGTTGCCAGACAGTTGGGGAAATGCTGTAGATAACAAGGCTTCCAGCACAACAGGACTCATCAGCATCTTCCTGATGGCGTTCACACTCGTGCTCGTAAGTTTCTCTTGTACCGCTCCTATCATCGGCTTACTTCTGGTACAGACTGTTACATCGGGTGACTGGTTGGCACCAACCATTGGTATGTTTGGTTTTGCCCTGGCTCTCGCCTTGCCATTCACCCTCTTTGCACTCTTCCCATCTTGGTTGAAGTCAGCTCCTAAGTCTGGTTCTTGGATGGAGACCATCAAGATTGTGCTTGGTTTCATAGAGCTTGCTTTCTCTTTGAAGTTCTTGTCTGTAGCAGATTTGGCTTATGGCTGGCACATTATGGATCGCGAGGTATTCCTCTCACTCTGGATTGTTATCTTCGGTCTGCTCGGTCTTTACCTGATTGGCAAGTTGAAGTTCCAGGTAGATGCCATCGGCGGTGACCTCAACAAGCCAATGCCAGTAGCTTGCATTATGCTTGGTCTTTGTTCCTTGGCTTTCTCCGTGTATATGATTCCTGGTCTTTGGGGTGCTCCTTGCAAGGCAGTAAGTGCTTTTGCCCCACCAGTAAATACCCAGGATTTCAACTTGAATACCAAGGTGGTAGAACCGGCTTATAAGGACTACGAGGAAGGTATGGCAGCAGCAAAGGCAGCAGGCAAGCCAGTACTGATTGACTTTACCGGCTACGGTTGTGTCAACTGCCGTAAGATGGAGGCTTCTGTCTGGACAGACCCTAGTGTTACTGACATTTTGACAAAGGACTACGTACTCATCTCTCTCTATGTAGATGACAAAACTCCATTGTCACAGCCTATGGAGGTGACTTTCAATGGCGAAAAGCGTACATTGAGAACCATCGGTGACAAGTGGAGCTACTTGCAGGCAAGCAAGTTTGGTGCTAATGCCCAGCCATTCTACATTCCTGTGGATAATGAGGGAAATCCTCTGAACGCTGCATTCAGCTTCAAGGAGGATGTCAGTGCTTATCTTGACTTCTTGCATAAGGGTCTTGATAACTATCGTAAGTAATAATTAACTTTTCATAAGGCGGGAGTGGCATGTTATTTGCTATTCCCGCTTTTGTAATTAAAGTATAACACTATAAAAAGAGGAATTTATGAACAATAAAGAAGTTCCTGTCCTGCTTTTGACAGGCTATCTGGGCAGTGGTAAGACTACCCTGCTCAACAAGATTTTGGCTAACAAGAAGGGTATCAAATTTGCCGTTATCGTCAACGATATCGGTGAGGTGAATATTGATGCAGCTCTCATAGAGAAAGGTGGTGTGGTAGGTCAGAAGGATGATTCCCTGGTTTCACTCCAGAATGGATGTATTTGCTGTACCTTGAAGATGGACCTTGTAGAACAGCTCAAGGAAATCGTAGATATGAAGCGTTTCGACTATATTGTAATAGAGGCAAGCGGTATCTGCGAGCCTGCACCTATAGCACAGACCATCTGCTCTATCCCATCCCTGGGTCCTCAGTATATCAAGAATGGTATCTTGCGCCTAGACAGCATCGTTACTGTAGTTGATGCACTTCGTATGAAGGACGAGTTTGCCAATGGTTCTGATTTGATGAAGCCAAACCTCGATGAGGAGGATCTCGCTTCTCTCGTAATCCAGCAGATGGAATTCTGCAACATCATCCTTCTCAATAAGGCCGCAGACGTAGAGCCTAAGGAGTTGGAGCACCTGAAGCAGATTATCCGCGCTATCCAGCCTAAGGCAGAGATTTTCGAATGTAACTATGGTGATGTAGATCTCGATCTGATTATCAATACTCACAAGTTTGACTGGCAGACTGTTGCATCATCAGCAGGCTGGATTCAGGAAATCGAATCTGAACGAAGCGGAGAAGAGGACCATGATGAAGAAGAGCATGAGCATCATCACCATGAAGATGAAGAAGAGCACGAGCATCATCACCACCATGATGAAGACGATGACGAACATGAGCATCACCATCACGATCACGAGGATCATGAACATGGTCACCACCACCACCATCATCACGATCATGACCATGACCACGAAGGTGGCGAGGTTGAGGAATATGGTATCGGAACCTTCGTATATTATCGCCGCAAGGCATTCGACCTGGGTCTCTTCGATGAGTTTGTTGCAAGAAAATGGCCTCGTGACATCGTTCGTGCCAAGGGTATTTGCTATTTTGCTGATGAACCAGACATGTGCTATGTTTTCGAGCAGGCTGGTCAGCAGAAGACAGTCAAGCAGGCAGGTCAGTGGCTCGCAACAATGCCAGCCGACCAGCTCGCAGAACTGCGCAAGAACAATCCGCAGCTCGAGAAGGAATGGGATGAGAAACTTGGTGACCGTATGATCAAGATTGTATTCATAGGTCAGCACATCAAGGACCAGAAGGATGCTATTATCGCCGAACTTGATAAGACTTTAGCACTCTAAAGGAAGTCGCCCTGTCAGGCAAAAGCATGAAGAGATTTATGTTTTTTGTCCTCACAGGGCGTTATATTTTACTTGTAAAACTTAAGAGATAATAGCGCATTTTAACTACCGAAAAGATGAAAAAAACAGAAATTAAAGGAAAAATGCGGGTAAAAATGCAGTTTTTTCTTCGTTTGTACTTTTAATTCGTTTTTTTTTGTTAAATTTGCACCCGATTAATAAATAATTAAGTGAATATACAAAGAAATGAAGACCGATTTTCGACCTGCATATATTAAGGACTTTGAGGCGTGTTGGAACATCATTGACCAGGCTCGTCGCTCTATGATTGCATCAGGACGTCATCAGTGGACTAATGACTATCCTGCCGAGCACGATATAAAAGACGACATCAACAATGGTAACGCATACGTACTTACCGTAGATGGCGAGGTGGCTGTCTATGGTGCAGTAGCACTCAATGGTGAACCACAGTACGATTTTATCGATGGCGACTGGCTTACCACAGGCGATTATTATGTAATACACCGCTTTGCTACGTTGCCTAAATATCAGCGTGAGGGTTTCGCACGTATATTTATTAATAAGGTGAATAGTCTCTGCGAGGTAGAAAAGGTTCCTAGCATCAAGGTAGATACCAATTTCGATAATCTTCCGATGATTAACTTGCTCTCTTCTATGGGCTTCTGCATCTGCGGAAGAATCAACTATGGGAACAGAGGTATGCGCTTTGCTTTCGAAAAGCAAACGATACAGCCACAAATACAATAACGATTTACAGACATTATGGAGGATAAATTAAATAGAATGAGAAGCTTGGTCAATCAACTGAACCAAGCTTCTGATGTTTATTATAACGGCAAAGGGGAAATCCTTACCGATTACGAATGGGATGCCCTGTTTGACCAACTCAAGAAGCTGGAAGAGGAAACCGGCGAAATTCTCCCCGATTCCCCTACCAACAAAGTTTCTGAAGATACTATCGTCGGTCAGAAGGAAGAACACGAGTTCGCTGCTCTCTCTCTGGCAAAGACCAAGAAGGTCAGCGACCTCGTCAAGTGGGCAGAAGACCGCCCTATCTGGATTTCCTGGAAGCTGGATGGCCTCACCTTGGTTGTGACATACGACAATGGCAAACTAACCAAGGTGGTAACTCGCGGTAATGGTCATATTGGCACCAACATTACGCATCTGGCACCAGCTATCAGTGGTATTCCGCTGTCCATCAGCGAAAAGGGACATCTCGTGATTCGTGGCGAGGCTGTCATCTCCTATGCCGACTTCGAGCAGTTTATCATCGAAAGCGAAGGTGATTACGCCAATCCCCGCAATCTTGCATCCGGATCTCTTTCTTTGAAAGATGTAGAAGAAGTAAAGCAGCGCCATATCCAATGGATTCCTTTCACCCTGGTTTATTGCGAACAGGAAATCACATCATGGGGCAAAAGAATGCAGTGGTTGGAAGAACAGGGATTTCATCCGGTAGAGCGCCAGAGCATAGAGCTGCCAACTTCTGATAACATCCAAAAGAAAATTGATGCTTTTACTGCTAAGGTGACCAACAAAAAGAATCCTTTCCCGGTAGATGGTCTCGTCATCTGCTACGATGATACCTCCTATGCTGCTACAGGTTCCGTAACAGGTCATCATGCAACAAGAGCCGGTTACGCCTTCAAATGGCAGGATGAGCACGCCGATACCGAACTCGACCACATCGAATGGTCGTGTGCAGCCAATACCATCACTCCTGTAGCTGTCTTCAAGCCTGTAGAACTGGAAGGCACAACTGTTCAGCGAGCATCTCTCTGCAATGTAAGTGAATGCGAGCGTTTGGGTATCGGAGGCAAGGGAACCCGATTGCAGGTAATCAAGGCCAACAAGATTATCCCCAAGGTGATCAATGTGACAGAATCATTGGGTGTTTTTGAAATTCCAGAAGTGTGTCCTGTCTGCCATGCTGAAGCTATCGTTAGAGAAAGCGAAAGCGGTACGAAAACACTGCATTGTACCAACCCTCAATGTGCGGCGAAGCAGTTGAAGAAGTTCACGAGATTCGTAAGCAAGGAAGGTGTGAACATAGAAGGTATTTCAGAACAGACCATCTGGAAGTTGGTAAACGAAGGCCTGATCAGTGAGTATGCAGACTTTTATCATCTTTCCGATCATGCCTATGTCATCTCTTCCTGGGAAGGATTCGGAAAGAAGAGTGTAGGCAATATGCTGGAAAGTATCCGCAAAAGCCGAAATACAGATGGACGTCACCTGCTCTATGCACTGAACATCCCGCTGTGTGGAGGTGATGTCGCCAAAAAGCTGATTGAACGCTATCCTGTCAAGGAACTGATAGAAACCGCACGACTCTGCATGTTTGATGATGAGTTTGCCAGCATCGACGGCATTGGTCCTGAAAAAAGTGCCAAATTCATCGCCTGGTTCAAAGATGACAACAACTTCGCTCATGTAGAGCATCTGATGAAGGAGCTGACCATTACAGAACAGGCACCTGTAGAAAAAGGCACGCTGTGTGATGGACTAACCTTCGTTGTAACGGGTGATGTTCATCATTATAAAAACCGCACCGAACTGAAGGCTTACATCGAAAGCCAAGGTGGCAAGGTGACGGGAAGCGTAAGCAAGAGTACCAACTATCTGATTAATAACGATGCTGCCTCGCAGAGTTCAAAGAACAAGAAGGCACACGAACTCAACATCCCTATCATCACGGAAGGTGAGTTCGTTGAGAAATTCGGATAAAAAGAAATCCCTTAGACTTCAACAAGCCTAAGGGATTTTTTTTGGTTATTCTTGAATTAGTGCGTTCCGCAATATTGTCCCATAAAAAGGATACCGCCACTCTGACTGTCCTGAATCATATAGACAAATGGACGGTCAGCGATGAACTCCACATTTCTTGTCTCCTCAGGTGCCATGGCTGTCAGCATCACGGCAGCAGTTACAGCCGCAGCCTTTGTTCCCTGCTCATTCACCTCTATCTTTGCCTTCTGGAGCATCTTGCTTACAAAGAAATTGCCGTCAGCAAAATGACTGAAGTTCGCTTTGCCTGCCACAAACATAGAAGGAGCACCCAAATCACTGATGATTGCATTCAGAGGCAGTTCCTGTTCGACAGTAAATTTAGGCAACTTGAGATTCACCATACAGTTTTCCATATTCTGCGAAATCTGATTCAGCTTCTCTTCGTCCAAACCTTTCATCATTTCCTGGATATTCTTGCCCTCATTTGGCAGAAGTACCAGCATGCGATAGCTACCATTGCCATAAGGAAGATCTACAGCCTTGAAATCCTTGTTCTCTGCATAGAAGAGCTTCTTTACCTGATGCATCATTTCCACTTTCTGGATATCACGTGTATAGCCACGGAAGTTCTCCAGCTTAGTGTCCTTGGCATTGAACTTGTTCTGCCATGTTCCCTTGAAATAGATGGCATTCATCAAATACGATACCGCATCGGCTGAAACCTGATCAATAATACGTGGAATCATGCCGTTGGTCTTTTCCTTACACCAGCCATTGATGCGGTCAGTTGACTTGGAAGAGGTGAAATCCAGACTTTCAATACCTGCCTGATAGCCATCACTTACCTGCTGGGAGAAATTCTTGTTCAGTTTGAAGTTCTTGTTTACTGCGATATAATTGGCAATATTAACAGTTGTCTGCTTGTCTTGATGATTGGCATTAAGAAGCATCGCCTTATAAAGCTCATTCAGATCGTTGACAGAAACTCCTTCGCAACCGATAGCTTTCAAAATCTCCTGTTGCGTAATACCATCTGCACCATTTGCCAGCATTCCCATCAGATAAGATACGCTCATAGGCGAAATCACCTTAGACTCCATATCTGTAACCTTATTGAAGAGGCGAAGCGCAAATGCATTGTTCTTCTTCACTATATCCTGCTGGGCGTCAGAAAGAACAAGATAGCTATTATCCAAATCCTCTTCATTCTTACCCATTTCGCTGCTCTTGCCGGCATTAGAATTGCCGTTTATCTTCTTGCTGCTGGCACAAGAAGTCATAGCCATTGCAGCCATCATCATCAGGGCTGCCATAGTCATCTTACTTTCATTTCTCTTTTTCATAATCTTTTAATTTTGTTGATAATCTGTCTATGAAATGCAAGTTGCTGCGATTCCTTGCATCGGAAGGCTAAAATTTAAGACTCGTTAACTGCCTCCTTACCTGGCAACACACGCAAATGATATCTGTTACCATCAAAGTCAACTCGCATCAGACTCTGAGGTTTGGCTATCTTGGCTAACTCAAGAGCCACATGCCCCATCGTTCTCCGAAGATTCAATTCTACACAAGATACAAGCTCTAACTGGCCGTCCTTTGCAGCAATCATCATATCTACTCCAAATGGTCCGTTATAGTTTTCCTTTAACGCGGGTTCAACTATATCTATAATTTTCTGTCTTGCAGAGAGAAGCGCATCTTCACTGATGTATTTCTTCATAATTTCAACCTTCTCTTCTTCAGAGCAGAGCAAGTTACCGGTATAGGCATTTTTGACGGTGTCGAAGAGCGAAAGTCCCAGATAGTGTACCTTGCCGTCAAGCATCTCGAATTCCATACCGAAATCTTTTACCTTATTATAATATGGCTCAACGGTAACACCACCCTGTCTGAAGATGATGTTGCTTACCCAGCGTTGGAAAGCCGGATATTCACCATTTGTCCGGAACTCATCGGCAGAAACATATTTCACGCCTCTTCCACTGCTGCTCCAAGGAGCCTTGACCACAGCCTTGCCCCACTTCATTACGCATTCCTTAACCAGAGCAAAGTTATCTGCATATACTACGTCCTGCTGCAGATGTTCAGCGGCCCATTGGCGGCTGCTTATCGCGCGTACCTTATCTAATACCTCATCAGTAGGCAGCATGATTTCCGGCAAACCGATACGTTCGAGCTCGCCTTTCAGACTCAAGTCCCATCCCCAAGGATGCACGCAGTCTATAAACTCCGTCTTAAGCAGATGCTCAAGCTGCAGTTTGGTTATAAACTCAACTTTTTCCAACAGGTGCTCACCCAAATGGCGCACCTTGTCGCGTGCATTGTCGATGTCGTCAACAAGCACCAAGTCACCCTGATCTGCCCACAAGGCAGGTATGAATGCAAGGTCGCTTCGCAACTGTCTTCCTGCATGAGGAGCGGTAAACTGTCGCAAATGAGCGGCCAATGCCAAATCGTGTTCTGGATTGAAGATATGTAGTTTCATACTGCAAAGATACAAATTATTGAGATAAAAACGGCAAAAGAAGGTAAGTTTTACTTAGAAAAGTGCTAAATAATGAAAAAAATGTTAGATTTTGCTATCTAGAGTTTGCAAATTTAAAATATATTATTACCTTTGCATCGTAAAAAACAAATATGAAATATTAAACGCATGGAAGAAGCATTCTTCAGAACACATACATACCTAGTTGAGCATACAGACGCTCCAGTCAGACGAACCTTGATGGATGAGATTGACTGGAATGACCGTATGATAGGTATCAAAGGCACTAGAGGTGTAGGCAAATCTACCTTTCTCCTCCAGTATGCCAAGGAACACTTTGGACCTCATGATCGCAAGTGCTTATATGTGAATATGAACAACTTCTATTTCCAGAGCAGAGGTATTGCCGATTTTGCAGGTGACTTTGTGAATCAAGGTGGACGAACACTCCTGATAGACCAGGTGTTCAAACAGCAGGACTGGAGCAAGGAGCTCCGCAAATGCTACGATTTGTATCCTGAATTGAAGATTGTGTTTACAGGTTCCAGTGTCATGCGCTTGAAGGAAGAGAATCCAGAACTCAATGGCATCGTGAAGAGTTACAATCTCCGCGGTTTCTCGTTCAGAGAATATATCAATCTGAAGACGGGCAACGATTTCCAGCCATACGAACTCGATGACATTCTGCGCAATCATGAACACATCATCAAGCAGATCCTTCCCAAGGTGAGTCCGATGAAATACTTCAATGATTATCTGCATCACGGCTTCTACCCATTCTTCTTGGAACAGCGTAACTTCACAGAGAATCTACTAAAGACGATGAACATGATGACCGAGGTTGACATCCTCCTCATCAAGCAGATAGAACTGAAGTATCTGCCAAAAATAAAACGCCTGTTCTACGAGTTGGCTGTCGAAGGCGCCAAGGCTCCCAACGTGAGCCAGCTGGCCGAAAGCATCAATACAAGTAGGGCAACCGTGATGAACTACATTAAGTATCTGGCTGATTCCAGACTCATCAACATGATCTATCCGGATGGGCAGGCTTTTCCGAAGAAACCATCTAAGGTGATGATGCATAATACTAACTTGATGTACGCTATCTATCCTATACAGATTGACAAGCAGGAAGTGATGGAAACATTCTTCGTCAATTCACTTTGGAAAGACCACAAAGTTCACCAGGGCGGTAAAGACCACTATTATACAGTGGATGGCAACAGGAAATTCAGAATCTGTGATGCACAAACTCCCAACAAGATGCGTAGTAATCCAGATACCATCTATGCCCGTTACAATACGGAGGTGGGCAAGGACAACAAGATTCCGTTATGGCTCTTGGGATTCCTGTATTAACGAAATTTCGAAAAGAAGAATTAAATACAAAACATTTTTAATATTTTATCTAAAAGTAAAATGGCTAAAGAGAAAAAATTTATCACTTGTGATGGTAACACAGCTGCCGCACACGTAAGCTACATGTTTACTGAGGTTGCTGCTATCTACCCTATTACTCCATCATCACCAATGGCGGAGCATGTAGATGAATGGGCTGCCAAAGGTCGTA
>ERZ780178.1243-NODE-1243-length-16581-cov-3.494554_pt1 | contig 16581 bp, 9 predicted proteins | sample MGYA00511018_ERZ780178 | MGnify/ENA primary metagenome ERZ780178 (study PRJEB29588, sample SAMEA2151439) | human gut metagenome | biome: human gut; feature: human-associated habitat; material: faeces | place: Denmark | collected 2008/2010 ...
TTCCTGCCGTTCCCTGATCTCATCCAGGATGTCGAGCAACAGGACAAGCTTGGCGGACTGCTGCAGGATATCCTGCAGCATATGCAGATTATCGCATAGCGCCGGTTCACCTCCATCCAGCAAGGCAGGATGCAGGGAAACGGATTGCAGTTTGCGCAAGCTTGGCAAGATCGTCTGCTGGACCTGTGCCGTATCGCCGGATTGTCTGGCCGCGACTACAGTGGAAATAACGGCATTGTAAGTTTTCAGCTGTAAACCGTCCATGACCGCACAGTATCTGCTGTCTTCCATGCCGTCATGAATGATTTTACAAGGTAGGCCGGAGAGATGGTCTTCTTTGGTCCGGCGCAGCATGAAAGGACCGACGGTTTGACGCAGCTGCTTGCCGATGGCAAGGCGCATTTTGTCCTTCGCCTCTCCATCCTGACTTTGCTTGATAGGCGTGACATAGGTACGCCGAAACTCCTGGAACGATCCCAGCAAACCGGGTTTGACGGTATCATAAAGTGACCAGAAATCCGTCAGGGAGTTCTCTACCGGGGTCCCGGTGACCGCAAGGCGAAAATCGGCCTTTAAGCCCTTGGCTGCCCGTGATTTGATGGTATTGGGATTCTTGATTTCCTGAGCCTCATCGAAGATGACGCACCCCCAGTCGACCAGGCACAGGGAAAACTGGTAATCCCGCAATGTATCGTAGTTGGTCAGGATCAAACGTCCCGGCATATCCAAACGTCCCGGGCCAAAGTCCGACCCGATCTTAAGGGAGTAGCGAATCTGCCCTTCGGGCGGCAGATCTTCCCCATGATGCAGGACACTTTCGCGGCGTGCGCCCTCCTGGCGGAATTGTCGGAGTTGGGCACTGCTCTGCAGGATGACGATGTCCCTGAAAGGCGATGTCTTGAACACTTTCTCCACTTCCTGCTGCCAGTTTTCCAGTAGGACTACCGGCATGACCGCCAAGACGGGCTTTTCCTGGCCCCTATCCTTGGTCAGATGCCGATAGATATTCAGGGCGGCAAGGACCATAAAGGTCTTACCCAGGCCCATATCGTCCGCCAGCAGACCACCGCAGAACATATCCCTGTGCTGCTCAAGCGAGGGCAGCATCAGCGCCGAGATCCAGCGCGTTCCTATTTCCTGGTAGTCGTGGAAAGTGTAAAGTAACTCTTCCGCGAACAGGTCCCCCATGTATTGGTGGATGGCAGGCTGTTCAGTCGGAATATTTTCGGGCATGTCCTCATCGTGCAGGTCGATCTTAACGGTTATCTGACGCGTACCGGCCTGCTCGCCGGAGGACTTCCTTTTTTCGGAAGTATCCGCCTTGTCCAGTTTTTCCAGCAGGCTGTCGTGCAGCTTTGCCATGGCCTGATGCGTTTCCCTAGGACTCTCAGGAAGCAGGATCGTCTTTTCCCCGAACTGGACGACATCCTGTCCGTTGGCCACAGCAGCCTCCACGAGCTGTCGCAGCCGGGAGAATGCCGCTTCATCCTCCACGACGGGTAGGCAGTTTTCCAGAAAAAAGACTCCGGGCTCTTCCTGACCGTTTTCGCCGAACCAGGATAAACTGTCATTTTCCGTCTGCCCGAAGTAGGCTTTTTGGAAGATTTCCATCCCATGGACACGGAGGGAAAAGCCCGTATCTAGGTCGATCAGGGAGGCATCTAGATAGGCGCCAGGAGTCTTGAAAAATTGCCGTTTTTCCCGGGCGGAAATGCGTCGGGAGGACAGGATCTCGTGGGCGGCCTGCAAACGTCGCTCGTCCAGCAGGACAAGTTGTTTTCCTACGCGAAGAACCGCACCACCTTTGCGGCCTTCAATCTGCCCCAGCCGGGCTTCTACGGCATCCGGGGAGAGGTCCGCACCAAAGTCGGGAACAAGGCGCAGGCTGCCGTCCTTGTTTTCCATGGCCGTGACCCCGACGCGTTGCGGTATCTCCACCGGCATGTCGGAAAAGTGGCGAATGTCGATATCAGCCCCTCGGCGGCAGGCCTGTTGTACCGCATGGACGGCACGCAGATTGGCGATTTCGTTCCGTTCCGCAGGAGAGAGGGCCGTATGCTTGGCCACCGCATGCAAGGCCAACCACTGGGCGGTATCGGGGAGGTAGGGGGTTCCTTCCACCACTAGGAAGGGGCCTTCCAGCGCGGCGGCGAAAGAGCGTCTTCCCCTGGAGGACAAAGGACGCAGGCTGAGGGTAAAGTCAGGACGGTGCGTTGCGCTGTGTACCTCCAGCTCAAAATGACCAGGCCAAGGATCAGGTAGACCGAGGATCTGGCGGGATATGGGATCGAGACGGCATATGACATCACTGTCCACGTGGATGTCATGGCCGCCTTGTTGCGCTTCCCCGGCCTCCAGCAGCTGTTGCAGGACGAGATATTGATAGGTCGCCAGACCTTCCTGAAAGCGTTCCTTCTTCCAGCTGGCGGGAAAGCGGAAGCGCAGGCCGAAGCCGGTATTTTCCCAGTGAAAGCCGTTTTCCTTGCCGTGCTTTCCCCACGAGAACAATTGTTTTAGGATACTCATCGATAGTTCCTGTAGAAACTTTCTTTGGGTGTCACTTCGCTTTCGAGTAGGGAGATACCGAGCTTGCGCAGATGAGCTACAGCATCTCGCTGCCAGTGGCCAAGGTGGACTTTTTCAAAATATCCCTCCTGTCCAAATGTTTTTTCATACTGTGATTTGAGCTTAGTTTTGAAGTCACTCTGTTCTGTATGTGGCTTATATCCAGATAATACAGAATTTGGAGGTACCTGAGACAGTATCTTTAACTTAAAATTATGTGTACCTTCAATGATGTGAGCTTTTCCAAAATTCAAATAGAATACAGCAAGATCTTTTGATTGACTGTCAAAGATGGGAATAGAGTAAGGACGATATTGACCGCGACATGTTCTTGCAAGATAGCTCTTTGCATCTGTTCCCAGAAAAAGTCGTGTCCCTCGCACAAGTTTCTTTTGGAATATGCCCCGCAAGAAGCATGCTCTGTCAGGATACATGCGTTGCAGGGCAGCCCCTCCCTCTCGCTGTGCATATTCCTGCCAGATACGCAGGAAAAGCTCCATGTCCACTTCGGCCAGCCATTCGCACATGGTCTCGGCGTAAGAGGTATCGATATGTGCCCACCAGTCCATATAGGAGCGGCTTGTTTTGGGTACACGGGGATCGCCCGCGATGGTCAGCAGTGTATCGCGCCACGATTCGGAAGGACTACAATGGGCCTTGCGCAAGATATCGATGAGGATAACTAGAACTTCATGCCCCAAACGTTTACTGTCGGAAAGTCGGCTTTCATGGACTTGGGACATCTGTAATTCTGCAAGCAGGTCGCTCTGCTCATTGGCGTGTAGTTTGCGCAGGCGGGACAGATAATACACATGCTGGCTGGCTTCGAAAAAGCGGGAATCTGTCAGAGGAATGCCGTGGGCTTTGGCTTCATCAGCCAGGACCGCGGCATGCGCTTCCGCCAGCTTGGCCAATTGAGCATGCCCTTCTGCCTGAAGGAAGAGTTTTTCCTGAGCCTTGAATTTGTCCAAGCCGAACAAGAGTTCCCGCATCTGGTATAGGGAAAACTGGTGTTGTAATACCCTGCAGAGCGCTGACAGATGCGGCAAGGTATCGTAGCGGCTGAAAAAGAACTGGCACAACTCACGTAAAGCCAGGCGTCCCAATCGTCTCCTCCGGGAAGTGCAGGCGAGTTTGTCCAGATGATCCAGTAATTCCGGTGTGCAGGGGATATCCACAGTCGGATGTCCTTTCTGCCACAGGTCTATCAGGGGCCGGATAAAACTGGCACCCTGCATGACACTGATCATGCGATGCACATCAGGGGCCGCACGCAGCAGGGCGTCTCGCCGGGTCTTGAATCCCTGTCCCCGGGTCCCCAGTCTCTTACACATTTTTTCGCACTTTGCAGCAAGCTCTTCATAAAACTGACTTTCATCAGGTGGAGGGCTGCTGGTCTGCGCCACGGGAAAGATATCCCGTATGGATAATTCTCCCAGTGATTTTCTTCCATCGAGCGACACGGATTACTTCCCCTTCAGCGGACTGACGACATCTTCCATTTCTATGATGGAGGGCTGACGCGTGGTAAAGCGAATGTCGATGCGGCGATTGCTGCGCATGGCCTCTTCTGTATCTTCTATCTCGGCGACGCGTCGTGTGGCCGCATAGCCGCTGACGGAAAAGAGATGTTTGCCTTCCCGGTTGCGCAGTTGTGCCAGTAAGGGGCCGTATTCCGTCTGGCCGATCCAGAATTGCCAGAGGGAAATGGCCCGAAGTGCAGAAAGCTCCCAATTACCCATACGGTAATTGGGCGCCTTGCGGCTGTCGGAATGGCCTTCCACGAAAACGGTCTCCAGATAGCCCCAGCGGTCTTCACGAGTGATGGCAGTGTACAGGGCACGTCCGATCAGCTCCGCTGTTCCGCGCAAGTCTTCCGTGATTTCGAAACTGCCTGTTCTGAAATGGAAGCTGTTTTCTGGGATGCGCAGGATTGTGTCATTGTCAGAGATCAGAACTTCGATCCCCTGTGCCTTCAGTTCCGCGAAGATGTCCTGCAGGATTTCGGAACGGACCTTACTGGCGTTTTTTAGTTCATCGATATTGGCGGCCACCTGTTCTTCCATTTGCGAGAGTTTGAGCAGCAGGGCCGTGCAGACGAGGATAAAGATGATAAGCATCCCTGACATCATATCAGAGAAGGACATCCAGTACGGGTTGTCCGCCTGTTTGGGAATCCGGGGAGTACGTTTGGCGAAAAACATCGCGGCTTACCTTTAGCGTCTGGGCTGGTTATCCATGGCATCTACGACTTCCGCCATAGCTTCCGCGGTGCTTTGCATCTTGTCGCAGAAATTCCTGGTCTGCGCGTTCCAGGCATTCATGCGTTCGTCGAGCTGTGCCTTGGTTAGCTTGGCATACTCTGACAGCAATTCTCCCATTTTCTTGTTGAGATCTTCCACCTGCTGTTGCATTTCCTGACCGAGCTCGGCAAGGTATTGGCGATTCTGCTGCTGTATCGACCCCATATGATCACGCAGGGCCCGCTGGAGTGCCTCATAGTGGGCGGAAAGCTGGGTATAGGCCTCCCGGGCCGTAGAGACAGAGAATGACAGGGAGCTGGTTACATTTTCCAGACCAGTCCGCAGGGGCGCCATCCCGGTAATGATGTTTTTCAGTTCCAGAGCTACGGCGTTTTCCTGTCTTCCAACTTCCTGGACCACGGCCATGGCCCGCTCTGTACTTTGCGCACTGCGGTCGATACTGTCCCTGATTTGTTCGCCAAAGGAATGCAGGCGGGTACTTGCTGTTTGCAGGGAATCTCCGGCACTGGACATGGCTGTGGTGATATTTTTGAGCAGGGCATCCTCCTCGCCGATGCGACGTTGCAGATTTTCGCCCTGCTTCAGGAGGCTCTTTGTTGCCGAGACGTGGGCCGTAATGGCGTTTCCCATACTCGCCAGGGTCTGGGATTGCTGATCAAAGGCCTGCTGCATCTGTTTTTCCAAGACCTTACTGCGGTCGTCTTGCGCGGAGGAAACCTGCTGCTGGTGCTGTCCTAACTGTTCAAAAAAGTCTTTCATGGTCACGGACATTTCTTGCAGACTGCCGTGGATATTTTCGGACACCTTGCCCATATCACCTGTCTGACGGGACAATTCCTGCTGCATCCCGTTACGGAAATGATCCATCACAGCCAGCATGTCCCCGCTGGCCTTGTCCATGTTACGGCCTTGGGCTTCATTCATCTGCTGAAAGGCTGTATGGAGCTGGCCCATCTGGGCCTGCTGGAGTTCACCCAGCTGCTCAAAAAAGCCTTTCATGGATGTAGACATTTCACGTAGGCTGGCATGGATATCGTCGGAGATTTTACCCATGTCCGTGGCCTGGCGAGTAAGTTCTTCCCGGACGCCATCCCGGAAACTGGCCATAACAGCCAGCATATCCTCACTGGCTTTCCCCATATTGTGCCCTTGTTCTTCGCTCATCTTGCGGAAAGCCGCATCCAGGCACTCCATTTGGTTTTTCTGATGCTGCCCTAGCTGTGTAAAAAATTCTTTCAAGGTCATGGACATATCCTGCAGACTGTCGCGAATGTCGTCGGAGACCTTGCCCATATCCGCAGCCTGACGGCTGAGTTCTTCCCGGACACCGTCGCGGAACGTGGCCAAGATTTCCAGCATGTCTGTACTGGCCTTGCTCATGTTCCGTCCCTGTTCTTCGCTCATCTGGCGGAATGCCGTATCCAAGCGCTCCATTTGATTCTGTTGACGCTGTTCAAAAGCGTGCTGTTGTTCCTGTAGAGAGCGCACGAGGCCAGTCATGGAGTCAGCAAATGTTGACATCGTTTGCTGCATTTCCTGGGTCGCTTCCCGCATAGCTTCTTTCTGACTATTCCCGGCCTCCCCCATGCGCCCAGTGAATTCCGTCAGCAGGTGGCTGAGGGCTTCTTCCGAGCCCTGGGCCTGGCGGGTGGCCAGGTCCTGCGAAGCAGCCGACATCCTATCTATGGAGGGGATCAGAGTTGTTTGTAAGGTCTCGGTCAGGCTGGCGCTGATGGCCTGGGAGATACGGTTACTGGCCTCAGATATATTACCCGCCAGACTATTCAGCATGTTCTCCGAGAATGAATCCAGAGAGCGCTGCATGTTCTCACCGATTTGCTCAGCAAGTCCTGCCAGATGGGTCACCGTATCCCTTGAACTATCCCTCGTATCACGCATAATTTCCGGGAGAGGGAAGGGCGGGAATAGCTGAAGAAGTAATTCCTGAAGAGAGAGGAGGCGTCGGGAAACTCCTGATGAACAGATTTTTTCCAATAATGTTAGTACAAGGCTCAGTGAGACGCCCCAAACTGAAGTCTCAAAGGCAACGGAGGCGCCCTGTGCTACCTGTCTGATTTCGGCCTGCAGGCGTTCCATGTTGCCGTCTAACTGCAGACCGCTAAGACCGAGCAGCAGGCCAGCAAAGGTCCCCAAGACCCCCAAACCTGTAAGGATGGCCGCACCGGCTGGGATTAGACGCGAGCGTAACAGAGGAGGTTCCCACAGAGTATGGCTGACAACTTCTACATCTTGAGTAGCATAAAGAACGCCATTATCTTCCCGCAATATTTCAGAGAAATTTTTGGTTGTGGAAGATAGCTCCATAAGGGCCTTACGTTGATCTGCAGGAAAGTACATTCCCTGGACAGACTTTTCTCCTCCGCTGATAGCGGAGGCAAGCCCTTCTATTTTCTTTTTTGTCCGCCAAAGGCTGACCCATCTCCAAGAGGCATTGCACACGAGGAGAAGAATAAGAAATAAAGCTGTACAAATAATTATTTTCTTAAATAATTCAGTAACATCATCTGGTGTCATGCCAGAAAAAAAAGTGCTGATGAGCTCAGCAAGCCAGTTGGCAAACTGGGAAATCAAAGAAAGAACGATGTCCATATATCCTCCAGAGCCACGATGTCTTTAGGGAAAAGACAGTTATGGCTTCATTAATGACAGTCATACCAGCTGAAAAGGACGCAAGAAAATAGGATAATAGAAACAGCATATGTAAACAAGTAGAGAAATAACGTTCGAAATTCTAGAATATGATCACTACAAAGTACGGAATCTTTCTGGAGAATATTCCAGAAAATGGATTGAATTACTATGGATAATAGCCGTGTGCCTGTTGTAGGTCGTGCTCAGCCGAAGGACATCTTCTCGGCAGGACGAATTGGGGCAAAGAGCGTCTCTGGCGTCTGCTTCAAAAAAAATCGTTTTCTTTCCTCAAGAGCATTGACAGGCTGCCCGCTTTTCTATAAGAACACCCTCACGACGCGCTCGTAGCTCAGCTGGATAGAGCAACAGGCTACGAACCTGTAGGCCAGGAGTTCGAATCTCTTCGGGCGCACCACAACAAAAACAAGCGGTTAGCTGTAAAAGGCTGACCGCTTTTTTTGTTGTCTTCTGTATTTTGGGGGCACCGCGTGAGGATTTTTCAAGAGATGCTTGGCTGACACGCGTGCGCACCCGTCAGCAGCATGCAACAGGGATGATGGCAAACAAGGCTGTGGGTGGACAGCAGACGACAGGGGCTGGTTCGTTTTGGAAGGGGTAATGTCTTCGCGTCAGCCCAAGTCCCGTGTGCCTTGTTTGGGTCTTCCATTATTGGCTAAAACAAGCTGGATCAGCAAACAGAGAAAGGGCGTGGGGATGTCGAAATGACACTTCCACGCCCTTTCTGTTTGGAGCAATCTCTAGCCACCGTCCCCACGTCGAAAAGGTGCCGAGCGCTGTTCTCAAGTTTCGTGACGGAAATTCTCAAGTTTCGTGACAGCTCACAACCGTAAACTTATTCGCAGCAGCACGCAGGATGGTCGCAAAATGGTCGCAAAGCCAAAAAAAATGGGACACCGTTTTTGCCGGTATCCCATTGATTTTATTTGGTGCGCCCGGCAGGAATCGAACCTGCGGCCTACTGCTTAGGAGAAAGTCGGTACTATATCCCATGCATTCCTCAGGATACTTAACTACTTGAAAAATAGCCTTTTTTGCTACAGTCTGATTCCATAGCATTCCCTGCAATACCATGAAGGTGGGCACCATATGGGCACCAATAACAAGCTCGGTACAGGCCAGCAGCAAGGATGGATCAACAGTCCCGGCAAAGAAGGGGTCGTCTACAGAGAGCATCCCACACGCAAGCACGGCAGGCGTCCAGATCGTTACATCGCCATCCGCTACCGGAGCGGACAGGGCAAGAGAAAGCTCGAGGCTCTCGGCTGGGCTTCCGACGGTTGGACTCTCGAGAAAGCCGTCGCCCTGCTGCGTGAGCTGAAGGAGAACATCCGCTCCAACATCACCGCCGAGCGGGAAGAGACCGCCAAGCGGGACTTTGAGGACGAGCTGATGGTGAAGGTGGCCGACGGCATCACCGCCGAGATCCCCCAGGTGATGATCGACACCCAGGTGGAGAACTTCGTCGAGAGCTTCAAGAACCGCATCCAGAGCCAGATGGGCATCCCCTTCGAGCAGTATATGAAGTTCGCCAACGTGGAGGAGAGCAAGCTCTACGAGGACGCCAAGGAGCCCTCCCTCCGTCAGGTGAAGCTGAACCTGGCCCTCACCGAGATCATCAAGGTGGAGAACATCGAGGCCACCGACGAGGAGATCGAGGCCGAGTATGAGCGGGCCGCCAAGATGTACGGCATGGACGCCGAGTCCCTGAAGAGCTACATCACCAAGGACGCCGTGGCCGACGAGGTCAAGCGGGACAAGGCCGTGAAGCTCATCACCGAGAGCGCCATCGCCGCCGGCGCCGCGGCCGCCGAGCCCGAGAAGAAGCCCGCCAAGAAGCGGACCACCAAGAAGAAGGCCGAGGAGGCCCCCGCGGAGGAGAAGACCGAGGAGAAGGCGGAGTAAGTCCCTCTTCCCCAGGATCCTTCGGCGGACGGATGAAAAATTTCCAGAACGTTAATTGATCCGACACATTCTCTCATGGTGTCCGTGGTATGCTGATACCTATGATACCATGAGAGAATGGTTTATCCCGGCGTTTCGCCGGGGTAGAAACGAACGGAGGAATCGCAATGAGTTTAGTACCCTATGTTGTGGAACAGACCAGCCGCGGGGAGCGGTCCTATGACATCTTTTCCCGCCTGCTGAACGACCGGATCATCTTCCTGGGGGAGGAGGTCAACGACACCACGGCGAGCCTGGTGGTGGCGCAGCTCCTCTACCTGGAGGCCCAGGACCCGGACAAGGATATCCAGCTCTATATCAACTCCCCCGGCGGCTCTGTCACCGCCGGCATGGCCATCTATGACACCATGCAGTATATCAAGTGTGACGTGTCCACCATCTGCATCGGCATGGCCGCCAGCATGGGCGCGTTCCTGCTCAGCTCCGGCGCCAAGGGCAAGCGCATCGCCCTGCCCAACGCCGAGGTGATGATCCACCAGCCCTCCGCCGGGACCCAGGGTAAGGTCACGGACATGGAGATCGACGTGGAGCACTTCCTGAAGATCAAGCAGCGCATGAACCGCATCCTCTCCGAGAATACCGGCAAGACCCCGGAGCAGGTGAAGCTGGACTCCGAGCGGGACAACTGGATGACCGCCGAGGAGGCCAAGGAGTACGGTCTCGTGGACAAGGTCATCTACAAGCGCTGAGGAGAACCGCATCCACTTTTTTTGAGGTAATAGCATGAGTGACGACGCGAAAAAGTCCCTTCGCTGCTCCTTCTGCGGCAAGCACGAGCAGCAGGTCCACCGCATGATCCAGGGCCCCGGGGTCCGGATCTGCGACGAGTGCGTGCGGCTTTGCACGCGGATCCTGGGGGAGGAGTTTGAGGACGAGGAGCCCGCCATCACGGAGGACATCCCCGACCAGCTGCCCACCCCCAAGGAGATCAAGTCCGTGCTGGACGAGTATGTCATCGGCCAGGACGAGGCGAAGATCGCCCTGTCCGTGGCGGTCTACAACCACTATAAGCGCATTTACTTCCAGAACGATTCCGATGTGGAACTGCAGAAGAGCAACATTCTGCTCATCGGCCCCACCGGCTCCGGCAAGACGCTGTTCGCCCAGACGCTGGCCAAGATCCTGAACGTGCCGTTCGCCATCGCGGACGCGACCACACTGACCGAGGCCGGTTATGTGGGCGAGGACGTCGAGAATATTCTGCTCCGGCTTCTGCAGGCGGCGGATTTTGACGTGGAACTGGCCGAGCGCGGCATCATCTATATTGATGAGATCGACAAGATCGCCCGCAAGTCGGAGAACACCTCCATCACCCGCGACGTATCCGGCGAGGGCGTGCAGCAGGCGCTTTTGAAGATCGTCGAGGGTACGGTCGCCAACGTCCCGCCGCAGGGCGGACGCAAGCACCCGCAGCAGGAGTTCATCCAGGTCGATACGACCAACATCCTCTTCATCTGCGGCGGCGCGTTCGACGGGCTCGACAAGATCATCGAGCAGCGCACCGATACCTCCGCCGTCGGCTTCAACTCCACGGTCAAGAGCAAGGGCGACCACAACGTCGGCAAGCTCTTCCAGCTGGTCCAGCCGCACGATCTTCTGAAATTCGGCATCATCCCCGAGCTGGTCGGCCGTCTGCCGGTCATCACCTCGCTGCAGGGACTGGGCAAGGACGATCTCGTCCGCATCCTGACCGAGCCGAAAAACGCGCTCTGCAAGCAGTACCACAAGCTGCTGGCCTACGATCAGGTCGAGCTGAGCTTCGAAAAGGGCGCGCTGGAGGCCATTGCCGAAAAAGCCATCGAACGCCAGATCGGCGCCCGCGGCCTGCGGGCCATCATGGAGGAGATCATGACGAAGATCATGTACGAGATCCCGTCCGACCCCACCATCCAGTCCGTCTGCATCACCGAGCGCTGCGTGCGCACCGGCGAAGCCCCGCAGATCACCCGCGACGCCTCGAAGCCCCGCGCTCCGATCAAGAACGCAGGCGTTACGCTGTAACACAAGAACCAGGAAGGGAGCGCACGCTCCCTTCCTGCGTATTTTTATTCTCCACGAAAGGAGAGAACATCCATGAGTGAATATAAGCCCCTGACCTGCCTGCCGGTCCTGCCGCTGCGCGGGATCGTGGTGTTTCCCGGCTGCGTGACGCATTTTGACGTCGGCCGGAGCAAGTCCGCGCGCGCCGTGGAAGAAGCCATGCGCGGCGACCAGATGATCTTCCTCGTCGCCCAGCGCGACGTGCAGTGCGACGAGCCGAAAAAGGCCGATCTGTACCAGATCGGCACCGTCGCCTATGTCCGCCAGATCCTGCGGCTGCCGGGCGACAATATGCGCATCCTGGTCGAGGGCAAATACCGCGCCCAGCTGACCGACATGATCCATTCCGAGCCCTACTTCTTCGCCCGCGCGATGGAGCTGGACGTGCCGGGCTACAACGTGTCCGTGCCGCGCACGCAGGCGCTCGTGCGGCAGGCGCATCAGCTGTTTGAGCAGTTCATCGACCTCGCCGTCAAATCCGGGCAGGAAAACCTGCTGCAGGGCTCTGCCGGCGACGACGCGGGCGAGCTGGCCGATTTCATCGCCCAGAACGCCACCTTCGGCTATGAGGACAAGCAGAAGATCCTTGAGACGCTGCCGCCCGTGCACCGGCTGGAGCTGTGCGTGCGCACGATGGCGAAGGAGCTCGATATCCTGCGCCTCGAGAGTGAGATCAACGATCAGGTGCAGCAGAACGTCAACCAGAACCAGCGGGATTATTACCTGCGCGAGCAGCTGCATGTCATCCGCGAGGAGCTCGGCGAAGACGACGACAACGACGCCGACAGCTACCGTGCCAAGATCCAGGCCCTGAAGCTGCCCAAGGAGACCGAGGAAAAGCTCCTGCGCGAGGTCTCGCGCTTCGCGCGCCAGCAGGCGGGCTCGGCCGAGGCCGCCGTGCTGCGCAATTACCTTGATACCATCCTCGACCTGCCGTGGAACAAGGAGACGAAGGAGCGGCTGGATGTCAAGTCCGCCGCGAAGATCCTCGACGAGGATCATTTCGGCCTCGAGCCGGTCAAAAAGCGCATTCTCGAGACGCTGGCCGTGCGGCAGCTCGCGCCGGAGCTGCCGGGGCAGATCCTCTGCCTGGTCGGCCCGCCGGGCGTGGGCAAGACGTCCGTCGCCATCTCGATCGCGCGCGCGCTGAACCGCCATCTTGCGCGGCTCTCGCTCGGCGGCGTGCGGGATGAGGCCGAGATCCGCGGCCACCGCAAGACCTATATCGGCGCCATGCCCGGCCGCATCATGACTGCCCTCATCCAGGCCAAGAGCAAAAACGCCCTGCTGCTGCTCGACGAGATCGACAAGCTCGGCAGCGACTACAAGGGCGATCCCTCGTCGGCCCTGCTGGAGGTGCTCGATTCCGCGCAGAATTCCAGCTTCCGCGACCACTATATCGAGGTCCCGTTCGACCTCTCCCACTGCATGTTCATCACCACCGCCAACACGACCGACACCATCCCCCGGGCCCTGCTCGACCGGATGGAGGTCATCGAGCTCGGCTCATACACGGATGAGGAAAAGCTGCAGATCGCCAAGCAGCATCTGCTGCCCAAGCAGCTCAAGCAGCACGGCATGAAGCGCACGCAGGTGCGCGTCTCCGACGACGCCATCCGCGAGATCATCGCGGGCTATACCCGCGAGTCCGGCGTGCGTAATCTCGAGCGGCAGCTGGCCGCGCTGTGCCGCAAATGCGCCATGCGCTTCGTCTCCGCCGAGCCGCCCAAGCGCATCACCGTCACCGGCGGCAATCTCGAGGCCTTCCTCGGCGTGCGCAAGTACCTGCCGGAGGCCAATACCGTGGGCGACCAGATCGGCCTTGTGACCGGTCTGGCATGGACCGCCGTCGGCGGCACGACGCTCGAGGTCGAGGTCAACGTCGTGCCCGGCACCGGCAAGCTCGAGCTGACCGGCAATCTCGGCGACGTGATGAAGGAATCCGCCTTCGCCGCCATGAGCTATATCCGCTCGCGCGCGAAGGAGCTGGGCCTCGCCCCGGATTTCTATAAGACGAACGACATCCACGTCCACTTCCCCGAGGGCGCCGTGCCCAAGGACGGCCCGTCCGCGGGCATCACGATCTGCACCGCCATCGTCTCGGCGCTGACAAACCGCCCCGTGCGGCGCGACGTCGCCATGACGGGCGAGATCTCCATCCGCGGCCGCGTGCTGGCGATCGGTGGACTCAAGGAAAAGACCATGGCCGCCCTGCGCCACGGCGTGCGGACCGTCATCATCCCGGCCGAAAACGAAAAGGATCTTGAGGAGATCGACCAGACCGTGCGGCAGGCGCTGCAGTTCATCACCGTCTCCACCGCCGACCGCGTGCTGGAGGCTGCTCTGCTCCCCGCCGGCGCGCCGGAGCCGGAGACCGCCGCGCCGTCCGGCACGGACGTGCTCGCCGCCATCCCCGCGCCGAAGACCCGCCGCAAGCCCGGCATCCGCCAGTGAGGGACCGCCATGAATCTGCATAACGCGGAATTTGTCCGCTCCGTGACCGCCGTGGCGGATTGCCCGAAGGACGGTCTGCCCCAGATCGCCTTCGCAGGCAAGTCCAACGTCGGCAAATCCTCGGTCATCAACAAGCTCCTGCTGCGCAAAAACTTCGCCCGTGTCGGTGAAGCTCCCGGCAAGACCACGCACATCAACTTCTTCCGCATCGATGAAGCCATGTACCTCGTCGACCTGCCGGGCTACGGCTACGCTAAGGTCCCACAGAAGGAAAAAGAGCGCTGGGGGCGGCTGATGGAGGCCTATTTTGCCGCGCCGGATACGCTCACCTTCGGCGTGATGCTCGTCGACGCGCGCCACGCGCCGACGGCCAACGACGTCGTGATGGCCAATTACTTCCTGCAGTCCGGCAAGCCCTTCGTGGTCGTGGCCAATAAGCTCGATAAGCTCAAAAAGAGCGAGATCGCGCCCAACCTGGCCCGCATCCGCGAGGTCCTGCAGCTGCCGGACGCCATCCGCCTCATCCCCTTCTCCGCTGAAAAAGGCGACGGCCGCGACGACCTCCTCTCCACCATCCTCCAAGCCGCCGAGGCGTAATTCCATAAAACCAAAAGGTGCAGTCTGATATCTCAGACTGCACCTTTTTTGTATTTGTGCGCGCTCTCAATGCCTTCCCCTACGAGGGGAAGGTGGCACGGCGAAGCCGTGACGGATGAGGTGGAGGCACTTCTGTCTGCGCAGCTGCGCCCACCTCATCAGTCAGCCTGACGGCTGACAGCTTCCCCTCATAGGGGGAAGCCATGGGGTGCACACCCCAAAGCCTCCTCTCTCAGGGGAGGTGGCTCGGCGAAGCCGAGACGGAGAGGTCGTCGCAAATTTGCAGCAACCTCTCAGTCTGCTTCGCAGACAGCTCCCCTGAAAGGGGAGCCTTTCCGCTGCGGCGGGGCTAACCCCTCAGGCGCTCTGCGCCAGCTCCCCTTGACAAGGGGAGGCTTTGGGGTGCGCATTTCCAGCCTTTGGTCTTGCATACCATCAAAAATCAACGATTATGAAGGAGGACATCCGATGCGTTTACAGTTCCCTGAGGGCTTTCTGCTTGGCGTCAGCTCCGCCTCGGCGCAGATCGAGGGCGGCGAGGTCGGCAGCAATTGGAACGACTGGTATCACCAGGGCCGGATCAAAGACGGCTCCGACCCCGCCGTCGCCGACGACCACTGGAACCGCTGGCGCGAGGACTGCGCGCTCATGGCCGGTCTGCACCTGCCCGTCGCCCGTCTCGGCGTCGAGTGGGCCCGGATCATGCCCGAGCGCGGGCAGGTCGACGAGTCCGCCGTCGCGCATTACCGCGCGGAGCTGGAATACCTGCGCCAGCTCGGCATCCGCCCGCTGCTGACGATCCACCATTTCTCCAACCCCATGTGGTTCGAGCGCATGGGCGCGTTCTCCAAACGCGAAAATCTCGACGATTTCCTCTCCTTTGCCAAGCTCTGCGCCGACCGCTTCGGCGATCTCGTCAGCGACTGGATCACCATCAACGAGCCGAATGTCTATGCGACCAACGGCTATTTCTTCGGCGACTGGCCCCCGGGACACAAGAAATTCGCCGAGACCTTCACCGTGCTCGAAAACATGGCCTACTGCCACATCCGCTGCTACCGGATGCTCCATGAGACGCGCGAGGCCATGGGCTATTCCGACACCATGGTCGGCTTCGCCAACCACCTGCGCGTCTTCGAGCCGGAAAACCCCCGCAATCCGGCCCAGGCCGCGACGGCGAAGGCCGTCGAGTGGCTGTTCCAGGGCGCGATCACCGAGGCCATGACCACCGGCACGTTCCGCTGGCCGCTGCGCAATCACTGGAAGCTGCCGAAGGGCGAATACTGCGACTTCCACGGCGTCAACTACTATACGCGCTCGACCGTCACCGGCTTTGCCGACGGCGTGCGCAAAAACAGCCCCCGCAACGACCTCGGCTGGGAGATCTACCCCGAGGGCATCGTGCGCTGCGCCCAAAAGCTTGAAAAGCTTCTCCGCCGCCCCATCTGGGTGACGGAGAACGGCACCTGCGACAATCAGGATGCCTTCCGCGCCCGTTATCTCTACGAGCACCTTGAGGCCATCGTCCAGTCCGGCCTGCCCTTTGAGCGCTATTACCACTGGTGCTTCTGCGACAACTTCGAATGGCTGGAGGGCGAGAGCGCCCGCTTCGGCCTCGTGAACGTCGACTATGCCACCCAGACGCGCACCATCAAGCGCTCCGGCGCGTTCTACGCCGATATGATCCAGCACGGCGGCGTGACGGACGAGGCGTTCAACACCTACGTCAGAGGGGAGGTCTACCGCATCGAATGATCAACGTCAGACAAGGCGTGTTCCACCTGCGAAATGAAGAAGCGTCCTATCTCTTCCGCGTGAAGGACGGGTTTCTGGAGCACCTGCACTTCGGCGCGCGCGCCGAGACTGCCGACGCGCTGGCCTTCGCCGCCCGCCCCGGCTGCGGCTGGGGCGACAGCACGCTCTACCGCGAGGGCTCCAACGCCGACTGCCTCGATATCCTGCCGCTCGAGTGGAGCGGCTGCGGCCGCGGCGACTACCGCGAAAGCCCGCTGGAGCTGTCGATCGG
>ERZ780178.1245-NODE-1245-length-16559-cov-11.683592_pt1 | contig 16559 bp, 6 predicted proteins | sample MGYA00511018_ERZ780178 | MGnify/ENA primary metagenome ERZ780178 (study PRJEB29588, sample SAMEA2151439) | human gut metagenome | biome: human gut; feature: human-associated habitat; material: faeces | place: Denmark | collected 2008/2010 ...
GGGTTTTTAACCCGCCCCCCAATTAGCGCGCCCCCCCAATTAGGCAGATAATTTGCAGTATATCAAAGCTCGAAGCTTGACTTTTGCCTGAAGTAAGAACTGAGGAAGTTGGCTGCGTATTCACGATCAGCATCGTTGGCATATTCAGAGTCGTTCATACAGAAAAGCAAGGGTTGATAACGCATAAACTTCTTGTAGAGTTGGTGATTGTCAATGTGAAGACGGAACGATGTGTGTTGCGTCACGTAGTCAAGGTGTCCCTTGTGCTCTGCTAAGGCAACGTAAGAGTAGATGTTGCGCTGAATGTCGTTGTCGGCTCGCACGTGGTTGGCGAGGGTGGCATCAATCTCTTTCTTGAAGAGTTGGCGCGTAAAGGCATGGGTGCTTTTGAGATAAGCATCGATGTTGTGGTGTCCCTTGCCCGAATAGTAGGTGCCGTAGCGGGATTCTACTAAGAGTGCAGCATTGTGAATGGTTCGTTTGTAATTGCTCAGCGATTTATGTTGTACGTGTTGTCTATACCATAGGCTGAACTTGCGAAAGGGACGACGGTTGAAGCGTATGATAGGAAGTTCGTCTTTTTTACTGAAGAAGTCGGCAGGTGTGACAGGACGATTAAAGAACATATCGTCGTTGGCATAAAGGAAGTGCTCCGAAAGGCCAGGAATGCGATGTAGGTGGTGTTCGATTACGACAGAGTTGAAGCAAGGCAGTGCTTCGGGTGGTAGTATTTCAGTATGGTCGACGATTTGTACTTTGGGGTTGGCTGTATTGAGCCATTCCGGCACCTGATTATCGGTGACGATAAAGATACGGTGAATCCAAGGGGCATACATCTCGGCAGAGCGTAGGCTATATTTTAGTTCGTCATGGCTCACATAGCGTCCCTTTCCGTCAACGGCCTCGTTATGGGGCTTTGTCCCAGTAAAAGCATCGTGTTTGGCTTTCCATACGGGGTCGTTGCCGTTTACCCAAAGATATACTAAGTCAATGTCCATTTATGAGTTTAATAAGTTTATGAGTTTAATAAGTTTATGGGTGGTTCTAATAATTCTGAAATAGGGATTTGTGCGCTATCGGAAGTGTATTTTTGAAAGTTTGTGAGGGAGCATAGCGGGCTATGTGACCGAACAAACTTTCAAAAAGACACTTTCGAGAGCGTACAAATCACATTTCAGAATAGCAGAACTCTAAAAACAGAATTTTTAGAACCACCCTTATGGGTTACTCGTATAATATTAACCTTCCTCTACCTTCTTTCTAATTTCGGGAAAATGTTCTAAAATAGTGTTAAGTGCTGCGAGGTTGCGATCTGTTTGGCCTTTAAAGTTCCTCGTTTTGAGCGAAAGCTCTTTGGGCTTTCCTAAGCCACGCGGCTTATTGCGTCCAAACGGAACGGGAATGACGGGTGTGCCTTGTGCTACGCAGGCTGCCCAAAACCAAATGTCGTCGACTGTAGGAGCCAGACGCGTAAAGAGATCGACATCGAGCATATCAGTTTTTAGAGCGTGGGGCGGATATAGCACACCTGCCACGCCCGTTTGTAAATTAAGAAAACCACGGTGAATGCGTTTGAATACAAAGTCGTACCAACGGTATTTCTTCCATTGTCGGTACGGCGCTCCGAGTTTAATGCGTTTAGCGCGATGAGCGAGTACGGCATCAGGATATTGTGCGTGAAGACGCAGGAGGTCGCGTAGGAGGTGGCGGTGGTAAGCGATGTCGTCGTCGACGGTCACGATAATCGCTTCGGGAAAGTCGTGGAGAGCGGGTACGAGTTTGCGATACGAACGAATGTCGGTGGGGTAGTCACGTACCTCGAAAATGGGCGATTCGTTTGCTAACTGCCTTACACCGTCGAGTAGTTGCTCTTGTCCTTCGAACTGTGAAAGCGTAAGGTAAAGCACCAACTTGTCGGGCAGTACAGAACCATTTAATAAGTATTGTACAGCCTGTTCGGCATAACCGATGGCAGCAGGGAATGATGTCATCGATACGACCACCTGTGTTTTGTTATCTGTCATAATGATATGAGTCTTTTACTCGCTTACGTCGTTTAAGTCATACTGCGTGAAGTAGTCGTCTTTCACTTCACGTTGTGTGCCACTGGCGCGGCCGCGTGTTTGCTTCTCACAGAACTCTTCGTACGACCTTACGGCATAATGATTGATGCGTATAATGTCCTGTTGTGGCTCGCGTTGGCGAAAATTACGTGTAATGCGTTGGCCATGAGAGTCGGCTGCGTAACCGTCAATCTTTGCGGCTTCGTGACAACCTATCATGCCATATACGCGGCGAGGATTGACGATGCTCTTCACGTGGCGATTTAAGGGGTGCTCAGGGAGTGAGTGACGCGTGAAGCGTTGCATTACGCCCCCTTCGGTGTGTGTGCGGTGGCCGTTGCTGCCATAAATGAGCCAATTGACTTCGACGGCTGCAAACTGTTCAAAGCGGTTGAGGAAAGCGGGTATCGAAGCGTCTTTGACGGGTACGATAAACTCGTCCAGATCGATAAAGGCTATCCAGCGGGCTTCGTAGCGGTGGTGTGCCAAGCAATGGTCGTAGGCGGCCAACTGTCGGCGGTAGCCAGGCCAAGGTTGGTAGACGACGATGCCCTGCTCTATGTAAGGATTTAGTAATGCTTGTGTGCCGTCGGTGCTCTCATTGTCGTAGATGTAGAAGCGTTCTACCCCTTGACGGCGGTGCCACTCTATCCATTCAGTAAAGTAAGGTCCTTCGTTCTTGGCAATGGCACATACGGCAAGGTGTACTTCAGGCGACTGCGTGTTGTGCTTCAATTCGTGCTTGAGTTTGAGAGCATTTATCAGTCCAAACCTTAAGATGCCTCGCCAGCGATTGCGTGTCATTTTGTGAGGTATGAGTCCTGCAATGATTTCAGCTGCTACTTTGTTCAAGGGGGGGAGAGTTTTTGGGGTTAGGTGGTTAGAGGGTTAGTGGAGTAAAAGGTTAGTGGGTTATTGGGGCAAAAGGTTAACCTTCTAAATTCCAGTCTATCCCTTCTCGAACGACGATTGTTCGGGCAGTATATGTCTGAACGCTTCGTCGAGTTGTTGCATCACTTGATCATAGTGATGAATGTGGACGTTGTCGTTCAAGCAGATGAGTGTGTACTTCTGTTCGTAAATGGCCTTGATAGCTTGTTTAGAGCGTATCATGAGGGGAAACATCTTCGTGTCGCGATACGTATTATAAGGTGTGAAGTTGCCCTGACAGATTTGCCACGTGCGGAAGAGTTCGGGCGTAAAGTCCGTTAACGAACGGAAACGGTTGTGTGACGTTTCGGTCAATTCCTCACCAGCGGCTTTCCATACGTCATCGAATGTGCTCTTGAGATAAGGCTGTGCATTGTGAGGCACGCGCAGTGTGATGAACTTACTGTAGAAGTGGAGTAGATAGTTCCAACGCGCCTTCATACCGTAGCTCTTGTCATACCACTTGTCGTGGTGTTGTGATAGCACCTTTTTCTTGTCGAAGTGGCGATTGATGAGTCGAATATTGTTCTTAATGCGTTTGTACCATTGCGACCATGAAGGGTTGTAGGAGAAGACGGCGATGTCGCACGGCAGTCCGTTCTGGAAGAAACGTTCGGGGCTGACGTGGTTGATAATATAGAAGTCGTCGTTGAAGTAAACAAAATGGTCGGCCAATCCCGCTATTCGATGAATGTAACGTTCAATTACGGCAGAGTTGTAAACGGGTAGAAACTCTTCTGGAATAATGTCTTTGTGGTTAACAAGGTGAATTTTAGGGTTCGACTCATCTAACCACTCAGGCTTTTGCCCGTCGGTTATAAAATGTATTTTGCGCACCCAGGGGGCGAATTGTTCTACCCCTCGAAACCAATATTTTAAGAAGCCGTAGTCGCGGAAGCGAGCATCACAGACCCCATTCTTTGTGTTATTTTTGTTGCCTGAATATTTTGAAAATTTGGCTTGCCACGTAGGGTCGTTCATGTCGACCCATGTTATTACAAAGTCAATATCCATATATTGTTATCAATATTCGGTTGTCATTTATAAAAAGCGAGTGTGCAAAGTTATGCAAAAGTTTTGGGAATGAGCTAATATGCTAATGTGCAAATGTGAGAATGTGCAAATGGTCGCCTTTGTACGCGTAGTTATAAAAGCATTACGTTATTCTCACATTTACACATTAACTACGCACTTCCTCCATTCTGTGCAGTTGGTGTCGGTCAAACTGCATGATGATTTTGTGCAGCTGCGTGCCTTGGCGCAAGGCCTCGACGCGAGGTGCTTGGGCGTAAGCATTGATTTGCGTGACGGCCTCGTCCCATTGCTTTTGTGCGGTGGCTTCGGTGTCGCCTTTGTGCAATAGTTTGAGTTCGAGAATGTAGCTATGCTTAGTAGCGTAGTGCGTCAAGTCGGGTAGGAGGAAGAAGTCGCAGAAGCCGTGATTCAACTCCAATTCAGGCGCGGTGTAATAATAAGCGTTGAGATTGAGGTAAGCCATAAAGAAGCCTTGTAGGTTGCGTTCCGCCTCAATGCCGTCGCGCACGGACGATACTTTGGTATAGGCTTCAGCCATGTAGTTGAGTGCATCTTGCTACTTGCCTTGGAGTGCCATGTAAGTGAAGAGTACAGAGATCTCGTTGAGATTGATGTGGTTGACCTCTTGGTATTCCTCTAACAGAAAACCATAGTACTGCTTGCGCACGTTGTTATTGGGGATGCTGAGTACCAGCAAACTGCCCAACGTATCTTTAATGGTGAGCATGCCGTAGTAGAACAAGAGACTTGGAAAAATGTCAGGGTTGGTGATTTGGTGTGCGGGGAAAGTCTCGTAGAGGTTGCAAGTAATCTCTCCCGTTTCGGCAATGGTGCGAATGACGCCTTTGCGATCGCCGTCCAACTTATCAAGCTGTATGAGGCGCTTCATCTTGTTATAGTCCGTCTTGGTGTTCGGGTCGATCATCTCTTCTGGGCCTTCGCCACGGCTGATGTAGTTGCGTAGGTAGTAGAGGACCATATCGCAGTTAAACACGCGGCTTTGCGTGTGGAGTGCATCTTTGGCAAAGCAGTAGTTGTCGTACCAAGGCTTCATCTCGTCAATCACAGCCTCAATGTTGCAGTCTGGGCGAATGGCACCCGAAGCTTTGTAATAACTGAAGAGAGCATGTACGTCCTCAGTTGAGAAACCAAGCATTTGGTTAAACTCAGGTTTCGTAGAGATGTGCCAACCAATGTTGAAGCCGCTGGTCACGTCGTCGAGCGTAACAGGACTTACGCCTGTGATGAAGATACGGTCAAATGACCCCTTGAACTTCTTAAAAATGTCGCGATAAAAGCCTTCGGCATGGGTAATGCTCCAATTCACGTTCTCATCTTGCTCGTTGAACACGGCGTTGGTAAAGTTGTCTACCTCATCGATGATGAGGTAGAGCGGGTACTCGTACTTTTTCGATTCATAATTGATGAGGGTAAGTTTGTCAACCGCTGTTGCAGCACTTCTTACTTTTTTGACAAAGTCGTTGGTGTAATAGTCTTCATAAATGTCGACGAAACTGTCAAATACAACACGACAATAACTATCGAAGTTCTCTTCCAGCTTTTCAATCCTTCCTCCCACTTGTGAGAAGTCAAGGTGCAGTACTTGATAGCGTCCTTGATTAGGCGTGGGGTGTTGGCCAATCCACAGTTTACCAAACCACTGCTCAAACTTATCCTTTGTGCGGCAGTCGTAGTAGGCGTGAAGCATGCCTAAGAAGAGGCTCTTGCCAAAGCGTCGTGGACGCATGAAGAAAAGATTGCGTGCCTCGTTCTCGAGCATGGGAATATACATGGTCTTATCCACGTAATATATGTTCTCCTCAACGATTGTGACGAAGTTCGACACACCATAAGGCAGTTCTTTTATAGCTTGATGCTTCATAATGAGATTGTTTTGCTGCAAATGTACGATATTTATTTAATGTGCAAATGCCTTGTGAATGTGCAAATGCTTTGTTAATGTGCAAATGTGTAAATGTGCAAATGTGCAAATGGTCGCCTTTGCTTGCTGAGTTTATGAACACTTACTTAGTCTTCAATCTTTAACTCTGCAAGTAAGGCGACCATTTGCACATTCTCACATTTGCACATTCTCACATTTGCACATTCTCACATTCTCACATTTGCACATTAACAAGGCATCGTCACCTTGTTCACCGTTTTGCCCTCGTCGGTGCGCGCTTCGACTACGTAGATGCCTTGTGGCAGTTTGAGACGGAGCGAAGAGGTGAAAGGCTTCATCTGGTAAAGCACACGGCCAGCGGCATCGACCACTTCGACGTGCGTCAAAGGGTGAGCGGGTGAGGAGGTGATGACGAGGCGCTGATTGTCAACTTGAATTAGCGGACGCGTGAGCGAAGCCAAGTCGTCAGGCGTAGGTTCAGCCGAAGACAAGATGTAGTAACGACCTACTGCATTGCCTGACACCTCCAACGATACGCTATCCGTCTTTGCTCCCGTATTGAGCGTGAGCGGTGTGACGTGTCCCGTTTGTTCGTCGAGTAGCGAGAGCGTTTCGTTGAACTCATTCAACCCCATGAAGGTGAGGCGCGTCGGTGCATCACTATTGCTCAGAATGCCTAAGGGAACGCGGAACATCGTGTGGCGACGGTTGATTGTGCTGGCCTGCGTGCCCGCCAAGGTATACACCGTCGGCACATCGGCCAAAGCATTGTCAACGAGCGCTTCGAGGTCCTCAGACGGTTGGTAGTCGTTGTTGGCCTCGGTGTCTTTCACGACAATAGCTTCACTTCGCAGTCCACCTCGAGCGGCACGAATGCGCAAGGTGCGTAGCGAACCACCTAACGGTTGGCGGCGAGCCGGAGCGCGTAGGGTGCTACCTACGGCCTTGGCACTCGTCATCATGTCTGCCGTAAAGCTGAGCGAGAGACTACCCGTGGGGTGAGCAGCTTTCACAAAGAAACCTTGACCTGGAGCGAGGACGCCTTGAGCCGTTGTGGCCGTGGCATCATTGACAGTTATCCACTGCTTATCGTCAGCATTCTGCATCACGCCCAACTGTCCGTCAGCCGTGAGCAACCAATACTTTGCACCTTCGAGCTCAAGGGCATTCGTAGAGAAGAACTGGTTCATGTTGAGTCCGCATGTAAATGGGTTGCTCACTAAGAAGTAAGCGTTAGCCGTGTTCTGATTCGTGAGCGTCTGCGTAATCGTGTGGCTCGCCTCGTTCAGCTGGTCAGCGATAAGGCGATGACTCTTCGTGCGGTCGACAGTATACTCCTTACCATCAGTAGCTTGCGTCGTAGTGTAGTAACCAAATTTGGTGTCCTCCTTCGGCAGGCGGAAGAGCGACTTCGTATAAGTATTTGAAGCACCCTTTGCATTCACCTTCAGCGAGAAACCACCTACGCCATAAGGCGTTTGCACTTCGTTAAAGGTTTTGCTCCATGCGATGGCTTGGTAAACGTCCTTGTTTTGAACGGCAGCCTGTTGCGGTGCGTCGGCCGAGTAAGGTTTGAGGTAGTAGAGCAAGGAGTTGGCCTTGTCCCAACTGCGTTGGTAGACGGCTGGCGCAAAGCGGTTGTAGTCAGTCGTGTTGAACGTTACGTTGTCGAAGTAAGGCGTGAGTTGCTGCGCATTGTCAGTGGGCGCGTACCAATCGCCTGCATAGGTATGCTGCAAGGGCGAACCTAAGGTGTACCAACGGCCAGGAGTGAGCGCGTATTCTACCCACGCTTGCGTATAAGTCAAGCGTTCGGGGTGGAGGAGTTCGCTGCCCGATTGCAACACAAGGTTGTTGGCCTGATAGGTTCCGTAGCGACTGCAAGGGTTGAAGCCGCCCTCCGTAGCTTGCTTTTGCGTCAATAGGTGGTACTCAATGTCGGGCGTAGCAGTGCGCTGATCGCCTTCGTGTTCGATGAAGTGAACAAAATTATTGCCCTTCGCGCTGCTGTAATCCGTAGCGTAGAGCAAGGGGCCATTCGCCTGTGGCGTAACGATCACGTTGGTGTGCGACATTGGGGCAAAGCCTTGTGCCGTACCATTCGTTGCATTTGTCACGTAGTCGGCCTCGTCGGTCGCATCGCGAAGCAGTTCCGTGCGATCGGCACGTGCCCAGTTGGCATCGTTCGTCCAGTCCGTATTACCTGCAGCACCTGTCCATACTTCATACTGCGGTACGATGATGAGGTCGAACAAGAGTGTACCGTCGCAAGCCGTTGACACTGTAGCATCGCCAGCGGCAAAGCGTTCGCGGAAGTCAATGCGCAGTGTATAAGTATAACCCTCGCGCGGATTGAAGTCGTTGAGGAAGTAAATGTCGGCATGCGCCTCCGTTGGGTTGGCCGAGAGAGCTTCAAGTTCCTTTACATGTCCCACAGTGCGAAACCCTTCCACCTTATCAGCAAAGATGTTGTATACCTTCATGGCAGGGTCGTTGGTGGCAGTGATGTAGACATCTCCCAGGTCGCTGTCAGAGGGGAGAATGTGTTGCATACCCAATGCTCCAGCGGTGATTGTACGCATGCTGCGTAGAGGGATTCGCAGCACGTTGTTGGGGGCGGTGGCGGTTTTTGCACTCTGTTCTCTCACCTCGTTTACGGCTGCCAGACTGGTGCGTATAGGCACGTTCGTTAAGTGGGCGGGGTAAGTGTCAGTCGCCCCATTCAGTCCGTCAAAGAGCTGTGGTGCTTTGCCACTGACCAAGATACTAATTCGTTCAGGGTCGTAACAGTACTGCACGTTGCCGTCGGCATTGGTATGGTCAATAGGAATGACTGTAACGTACTCTATCTCTCCTTGAGTCGTAGCCACAGGTATGAATACGTTACACGTATTGTTGAGCAAGAGCAAAGGTGCCACACTGCTTGATGTGTTTTGTGTGAGTTGCAGGAGCACGTCAATGATCGGTTGCGTCAAGACGAACGCATCGTCACTTTGAGGTTTCGCTGTCGCTACAGTCGTAGCCGTAGGGTAGAAGTGGCGGAACGTCATCAACGCTTCGCGCAGCGTGATTTCGGTCGATATGGGGGCTTCGTGCTTGTCGATAACTCGCCACGTACGGTTGGCTGTATTGACATATATCTGTGTGAAAGCTCCAGCCACGTAATCGCGCCACCAGTCGTATTGTGTCAAGCGTTCAGGCTCTGTGCCGTTGTCGGCCGTACCATTTTGCTTCACGCTGAGTGCCACACTCTTGCCCGCACAAGTTTGTACTTCATTGTCGATAGCCGTGTCGTCATCACCGTCTTCCACTACGGTAATGGCAGACCTCGTACGGAAAGTGCTCATAATGCAGCAGTCCGTACCCAGTTCGAAGGCATTGACTGCATTGTTAATCGTAATAGGGTCGGACGAGAAGCGCGGCTTAAACAGAATGTAATATTCGTGTCTCGGCTGAAGATTTGTCCCCTTAAACTTATCGCTAATGATAAAGTGGCGATTACCCGCACCAGATGTTTCCTTAAAGCGTTGCGCATCTATGCCATGCAGTGCCTTGGCATAGTCGAAGGGCGGCAGTAAGGTATCGTTATTAAAGTGGGTGGTGAACTCAATGTGGCGGAAAGCACGTTCCGGACCTGTTGTCACCGCAGGGTCGCCCACTAAGGCCTTGTTAAAGGCGCGCCTTACGTCGGTGGTAGAAGGAGTGTAGTTAGAGGGGTCGGTGGCTTTAGCCGTCAACTCCTTGTCGTAGAGGGCCTTGTCGAGTAGGCAGTACCACATATTGGGGTTGCCTTCGTCCAAGTCCTCATTCTCGGTCAAGTCCAATTGTTGCAAAATCACATCAAAGTCGGCCGTCATCTTAGCCAATATAATCTGTTGACTACAAACAGGCGTGCTGCGCTCCAACTGCACAGAAGGCTTGAGTGAGAATACTTCAATATCGTCAATCAAGATGTCGCCACCGCGCGTGTTGGTACAAGCATTGTCAATCGTCAAGCGATATTTCGTGTAAGGGATAGCACTCTTGTTGATAAAGCTGAAGAACACTTGTTGCCACAGACCGATGCCTTTGTTATCGGTTTTGTTATTAATCTTGTTGCCATTGCGATCACGTGCTTGACCTAAGATAGCACCGGGGCAGTAACTATAGAGCGTGTTGACATCGCCACTCTCGGTAATGCCTTCTACGCGGAACACTACGTTGGCGGGCGACTCCTGGTCGCGGTCGGGACTACTCATCCAAGCCGACACGTAAAGGCGCGAACCCGTACAGGCCTGACCTGAAAATTCGATTGAAGCTACCTGACCAGGAAGGTCGGAAGCATCGATGTAGAGAAAGGCTGCGTTAGTGTCATCGTAGGCCTCTGGGCCATAGAAGTCTTTGTAGAACTTCTTAATAGGATAGAAGGTGCCACGGTTGTCGTACGGATCAAGTTGATTGGCTATGGTGTAGTTACCCCAAGTACACTCGTTATAGTGGCTATTAACAGGTGCAAAGCAGTAGGAGGTGTTGTCGTAGTTGAAGGGGTAGCGATAGTTTTTGCTATGGGTTTGATTGGCTCTTTCGCCTTCTCCACTGTTAGACAAACTGGTATTGGTGCCCACAGGTGGGGTAACAAAGGTTTCGAACAATTCGGGGTCGAAGGTAATGGTGGCCACGGGATCTCCCGTCAAGGCTTTTAGTGCTTCGGGGGAACGGTCGGACTTAAACGAACCGTCAGCATTCTTACCAATCACTTCGGTGTAGAGAATGGGTTCAAAATCGTTTTCGAACTTGAGGGTGAACTTGGCTATTTGATAACGTATGTTGTCACTGGTACGTCCATATACCTTGAGTTCGCATTGGTCAGCCTTGGCTTCCCCTGTGCCAAAGCCATTGGGGTCGCCAGGGTATTTGAAACCAATGGCACGCTCAGAAGCTGATGACAAACCATTGGCCTGGAAGCCCATACTCGTGATACCCGTGTTGAGCGGATCGTATATCTCAATTTCCAACGTTCCGCCATTGTTCACCTCCGCATTTTGAAGGTTTTCCTCAGCTGCTGTAGCCGCCTTGTAGAACCAGTAGTCGGACTTTTGCATATCGAGGTTGACGGTAGAGAGGTTGAGCGTCACCTTCTTGCGTGGAAACGTAATTGTCTTCTCTTCCAACCAATGTTTGCTCCCCTCGCGATAGTTGAGTAGTTGGTTGGCAATGGCGCGTGCATTACGAATGACAAATAAGTTGCGGCCCGTCACGGTCGGTTCTATTAAGTCTTGGTCGGTAGGCACGACGATGTCGTTGGTCACCTCGCCCGTATAGAGTGGATTGCCATTGTCGCCAAAGTAGTCGACAAAGTCGGTATAGGTCGTTAGGTCAGCTCCCAAGATGTATTCCCAATCATCGGGCACGTTCTCAGGCATTTGGAACGTCACGTAGTGGTCAACGAAGCTGCCGTAGCCTCCATTGAAGTTGAGGCGGTCGCCCACAACGAGTCCGTTGCTATACTTACGGCTACTATTGATGCCAAGGTAGAGTACAGAGTCACTTACGGCTTCGTCCGTCTTATAATTATACCAACGCTGGTAGGCACGTGAATGCGTTGAAGCCGAACCAACCATACACGTCGGTACGTAAAGGTCGTGTGTAGATTGACACTTGAGGTAGTGCGTAATGGTGTACGTACTCGTCTTTTGCATCGGGCGCTTGGTGTAGGGATTGACCGTCCAACCCTCTTCATCGCGCTGAATGAAACCTGTCATTGGGGATGTCTGTGCCTTGTGCGCCAACTTGACAAACCAAGAGCGCTTGGGACGGATCTCGTAGTTAGAGTAGTCCTCCGGTTGGGCAATCTCTTCAAAGCGCATGTAGTAGAGGGCCGCATTTTTCTTCATGTTCGCTTCGGTGTTGAGCACAAGTTTGGAGCTGTTGCCGCTCTTGGCGAGTAGCCAACCGGTGTAGCCCTCTGTGCCTGTTCCGCCAATGAGCGTGAAGGTATAACGATCAACGTTGGCACGATAAGTGGCACTGAAGTGAGCCGCCAGTGAAAGGTCGTGCGTCACGTCGAAGGCCTTTTTCGTCGGATTGAAGTAGAGGTAATACTTATCTTTACTCATCACCACGAAGTCCTCCTTGCTCGGGCCCACGAAGGCCCACATTTGGTCGTTGACTTTGCGTTGGCCTTCTACAATAGCATCGACACTGGTGCCGTTGCCGTCGCTCATGTACTGGTTGCCCAACTTGTCGAAGTGAACAAAGTAGTAGAAGTTCTTGCCCGTCAATCCATCGGTAGTTAAGGCCGGACTTGTGGGGGCAGAGAAAGTAAAGCAGAGCGTATGCTTCTTGTCGGTGATATAAGTGCTGAAAGGCAGCAACTTCACGCTCTTGGTAGCCTCATCGTAGCCCAAGCAGAGGTTGGGCACGGTGGGTATTTGTCCGTCGGCAGGCAGTTGACCAAACATCCAAGTGAGGTAACCATCGGCTGTGGAGTGGTTGAACCAAAGGAAGAAGTGGGTAGCCTCAGCCTTCTTGTCGGTAAGGGTGACAGCGCCTTCGCTATCGGTAGTGAGGTATTTGCCATTGGCATTGCGTAGGACAAAGTCTTCGCGAGAGCCTACGTTCTTCCAACTATTGTGGTTGGTATTGGTGCTGCTAACGGCTTCGGTCGTTACGCGGCCGTCCTCTTGCGCCACAAGCTGTAAGGGCATGTCTAATTCATTCAACTGGAGATTGCGATAGGAACCGCCATCTTCATCATAAAATTCGGGCGTAATGTCAGCTGCAATGAGGTTGACAAAGTTGTTGCCGTTGTTAGGTGTGGTGAGGGCAAAGGTCCCTGTAGTATTGGTGTAATTGTGCGTAATGATGTTGCTTCCTTCGCCAGCTCCTACGAGTTGCAATTGCCAATAGTTGGGTTGTGTGTTGCTCTCGACCAAGCGCACATGAGTAGCTTCGGCAATGTTGGTCGTAGCAGCGAATTGCTGACCAGCCTCGGCCGTGGCATTGTATTTTAAGAAAGCACGGTTATAGGCGCTCTGCAGATAGTAGTCGCCTGTGCCAAGGCCGTCGTTCACAAACACCCAGAGTTGGCGCAAGTCGTCGGTGGCTGCGGGTTGCAACGAAAGCTGCGTGTTGTCAGCATTGAGCGTATAGTTATAGTGACTGCCGCTTTGCGTCTGTAAGTAGTAGAGTTGGTAACGCACGCCATTCGTCGAACTAACAGGCAACTTCGGGGCGAGTGGAAAGGAACGAAGGTGGGCCACACTGTAGCGCGTGTTGGGTAGTCCCCAAGAGAGGGTCCCATCCTCGTCGATGCAAAGGGCATGCTGCTCATCGGTGCTGAGCAGATTGTCGCGCATGAGGTTGTTGTTCTCGTAAGTGTTGCGGCTAAACTCAAACTGATAAGCCTCTTCTTTGTTGGTCGTTACGCCGAAGGTGTTGTCTTTATCGTTATAAGTGATGAAATAGCCCGCCTTATTACCAATGTTGTGTCCGTCAATGCGCCATTGATAGAGGCCGGGTTGGTCGTCTTGGCTATTAATGGTATGGGCGCGTAGTTGTACTTGCCCCTTATCGTTATATCCCATAAGTAGGGGCTTCATGCCCATAGCGGGGAATAAAAGGTAGCGATAGATAGTGTCGCCAAGGTTGGTAAAACGGACGCGGTTGTCGGGGCTGTAGTAACCACTTGAACCCACTTTGTTTACATCGACGCGGTAGGCTGCCATTGTCCTTTTGCTTCTGTAGTTGTAAATAAGCCAATGACCATCGCAGCGAGAGTCAGGGTTGTCGGCAATATCACAGAGCTTGTAGCGGCCTTTAGCATCGCGCACAGATGTGTCAGCGGTGACGCGTTGGTCGGTGCCATCGCAGTAGATATAGTGTCCCTTGAAACTCTTGATATAAACGTCGCCCAAGTCGTTGGCTTCGTAAATGCTCCAACGCAGGTCCTTCAAGGGAAGAAGGGTCTCAGCAGTCTTTTGCAACACTTCGCCGTCGTTGGCATCGTGAAGCAGTTCGTCGCCATTGGTGCGGAGGTCGATGTGATAGTAATACGGCTTGTCGTCAGTGCTCACCATGGGGCAGAACAAAGCACCGCGCAACGAGGTGGTGCGGCGCACCACAGCATAGCGCGAGTTGGGGCGTACCAATTGTAGCTGACCATTCTTCACACCGAGTGTGTTGTATGTGTCGGTGTTGCCATAGAGCGTATAGTTATAGCGCTTAGCACCAGCGGAAGCTGTGTAGTAGGTGTTCTCGCTGCGTACAAAGATAGAGGCATCGGTCTTGTTGGCAACGCTGCTGAAGGTCTTGGTCGTCGTATCGTACTTAACGTAGTGGCCAGCTTTGCTCTTGATGACTATGCCCCCGACAATGCCATTTTGTTCTGCAGTCTCGTACGTCCACTGGTAACCATCGCCTATGGGCTGCGTCTCGGTGGTCGCTACGGCTATGAGCGCGCCGTCCTTCTCGAAGAGTGCGGTGCGGCCGTTACCCGTAAACTCTAAGTAATTGTATTCGCTTACATAGGTAGAGGGTTTGAACGAAAGGTAGTTGTAGTCCGAAACGACTTCACACTCTTTGAGCTTATAAATGTCCGTGTTGCGCAACCCCATGGTGTGGTTGGTGCTTGTGTTGAGCGGCATGTCAATCATCCAATACGTGGGTTGCGTGTCGTTTTGCATAAAGCGGTAGACGGTGGTAGAATTTTCGTCATATTGTGAACGAATGACAAATTTCGACCCATTGTAACACAAGAATTCGCCCATTTGGTTGACCAAGTAGAAGTCGCCCTCTTTGGCTTTAGGGTTAACTGCGGTTCTCAGTATCCAGTTCTGATTCATGTTAGCAGGGTTCGCCTCGGTGTTGACTGTCGGTGTGTCATAGCCATTGGCGGTGAGGGTGAGGCGGTCGTCGCCGGCGTGGTTGGCCTTAAACTGGAGTTTATAATAATAGGTATCGTTGATGGTGGAAAACTTGGGCAATGCCGTACCAACGACTTGCGCTGTACTTTCTACCATGCGCGTAACGGTATAGAGCGAGGCAGCAGCATCGCTCAGATAGAGGACACTGTCTTTATAGCCAATTGCCTTGGTAGCATCGTTGGCCAGGGTGAGGGAAATGCGCATATGGTAAGGATCGTAGTCGTTGCCAAGGGGGAAGAGGGCAACGGCCTCGTCAGCATTGCTCGTAGTACTGAACGCGTTGTCAGTATATTTTAGATAGTGCCCCAATTTGCTCTTCAAAGCATAGGCATCGGTTTGGCCCGCAATGGCTTCGAATTGCCAAGTGTAGCCGTCAGCATTGTCGTCATCAGCAGGTGTCTTGACGGTTACGTTGTTTTTTGTATTGCTATCGTAAAGCGCCTGTGCTCCTTGTGCTGTGAATTGAATGACGTGGGGTTGAGTGAGCAAGCGCGTGTCGGTCTCGATAAAGCGCATACGCTCAGCAGCGTCCATGGAACTACCGATACCTATATCTTTACTATTACTGCCGTAGGGGAAGATGAACTTTTTTGTGCCTTGGTTTTTAACGATAAAGGTGCCAGCATAATCTCGTTGGTCGGCCACATCACACACTTGATACAGTCCGCTGCTATTGCGTTTACTCTCGTCGGAGGTAACGTATTGGTACGTGCCGTCGAGTTGGGCTATGTAGTTGCCAGCCTTGCTCTTGAAGTACACGTCGCCTTGGTCGTTGGCCTCGACGAGGCTCCACATGTAGGCATTTAAGTATTTAATGCTGGGTGTGGCGGTCTTGATAAGTTTGTCGCCACTCTTGGCAGCATCTTTAATGCACTCCGAACCATTGCACAAGAGTTCCATATAGTACCAATGCTCGTCGCCTGTGGTGCTAACCATGGGGTTAACGTTCGGGCCACTAATAGTCGTGGCCAAACGCACCGTGCTGTAACGTGAATTAGTCACGGCGAGGGTGAGTTGTCCATTCTTCACGGCCAAAGCGTTTTTCCCCGTTAGACTGCTAATGCTGAGGTCGTAACGGGCGCTGCTAGCCGTAGTGTAATACGTGTTAGTACTTTTCGTAAAGGCAGTGGCTGCGGTGGCATCGGTAGTCGTCGTGAAGGATTTATCCGTCGTGTTGTACACCACATAGTGTCCCGCTTTGCTTTTGATCACAACTTCAGAGGCCGTGGTATTGGGCGCAGCTTCAAGCGTCCATTGATAGCCAGAGCCAGAAGGGGCATTCTCGGTAGCGTTTACTACCGAGAGTGCCCCATCAGTGTCGAGCAAGACGGTGCGTCCGTTGCCCGAGAATTGGATGTAAGTGTATGTTGGGTCGTCTGCTGCCCAGATAGGCTGCATTCCCAATGAAAGGATCAAGAGAAGGAGTGTAAACAAACGTTTCATGTCTACAAGGTTTTTGCTTCTTAGTTAACGGGGTTTCTTTTGTTTACGAGTTAACAAGTTCGAGTTAACAAGTTAACGAGTTGACAAGTAAGTTAGTTTCAATTGATGAGTTAGTGAGTAGGTATTTTTAAAGGTAACCTGCTCGTTAACTAGTCAACTCGTTAGTTTCTTTTGTTTACGAGTTAACAAGTTAACGAGTTGACAAGTAAGTTAGTTTCAATTGATGAGTTAGTGAGTAGGTATTTTTAAAGGTAACCTGCTCGTTAACTAGTCAACTCGTTA
>ERZ780178.1255-NODE-1255-length-16472-cov-2.983127_pt1 | contig 16472 bp, 15 predicted proteins | sample MGYA00511018_ERZ780178 | MGnify/ENA primary metagenome ERZ780178 (study PRJEB29588, sample SAMEA2151439) | human gut metagenome | biome: human gut; feature: human-associated habitat; material: faeces | place: Denmark | collected 2008/2010 ...
CCCGCCCCGAGCGAAGAAACGAAAAAAGCCAGCTATACGGATTCCTGGTTCTGATACGTACTGAAATGCTGCCGCATAGAGCCCCGCTTTGTGCGGCATGCTTTCTATAAAATAATGAGTTTTGAAAGGAGTTTCGCATGAAATACCGTTTTCAAGATAACACCCTGCCGTTTGAAGAGCGCGCAAAAGACCTGCTCTCCCGCTTAACGCGCGAAGAAAAGGTCGGCATGATCACGTCGCAGCTCGATGCTATTCCGCGCCTCGGCATTCAAAAGACGCATATCGGCACCGAGATCGCGCGCGGCGTTGTAAACCGCGACCAAAAGCGCGAGACCACCATTCTGCCGCAGCCGTGGGGCATGGCGGCCATGTTCGACGATGCCCTCATGGAGCAGCTTGGCGACATGGCAGGCGACGAAACGCGCATCACGCACGATATGGAAGAAAGGCCGTCCTCTCTGGAGCTTTTCGGACCCACCATCGATATGGAGCGCGACCCGCGCTGGGGCAGAAACGAAGAAGCCTATGGCGAAGACCCGTGCCTTACGGGTAAAATGAGCGCCGCCTACTGCCGCGGCCTTACGGGCAAGGACGAGAAATATTTGAAGACCGCGCCTTTGCTCAAGCATTTCTACGCCAACAACTACGAAAACGAGCGCCAGACGACGAACGCGAACATCACCCCGCGCTTAAAGCACGAGTATTACTTAAAAGCGTTTGAGCCCGCCGTGCGCGAAGGCCGCGCGCCGGGCCTTATGACGGCGTACAACTGCATCAACGGCGTAGAGGGCGTCAACAACCCGGACGTTTCGGAAATCTGTAAAAAAGAGTGGGGCATGACGTTCGCTGTCAGTGACGGCGGCGATTTCGGCCAGAACGTCGCCGCGCACCGTACGTATGAAAACCACGCGCAGTCTATGGGCGACATCCTCGGTGTCGGCGCGGATATGATGCTCGACAGCCGCTCCATGGTTGACCCTGCCGTGCGCGAAGCGCTCGAAAAAGGCTACCTCACCGAGGAAAACCTCGATAAAGCCGTGTATTCCACGTTATTGATGCGCTTTAAGCTCGGCGATTTCGATGAAGACCACCCCTATGCGCACATTGACCCCGCAAAGCTCGCAAGCCCCGCGCACAAGGCGCTCGCCGTAAAAGCGGCAAAGGAGTCCGTCATCCTGCTTGAAAGTCGCGGCATGCTGCCGTTAAAGGATGACGGCAAGTGCACCGTCGCGGTCGTGGGCCCGCTCGCAAATGAAAACTACACCTGCTGGTACTGCGGCTATGCACCGAACCAAACGCCGGTCGTCAAGGGCTTCAGAGAAAAGCTCGGCGAAGACCGCGTACTGTTCGATGAAGGCTTTGACCGCGTGCGTATCCGCTCCGAAAAAACCGGCAAGTACCTGCGCATCGCCGAAAACGGCGCGGTATATGCCGATGCCGACGAGAACACCGCCGACCTCTTTGAGCGCGCGGATTGGGACTTCGGCGCATGGACGCTGCGCAGCGTGCGCACCGGCAAGTACCTCACCGAGGACAAAAATTTCTTCGACGAGACCCCGCAGGACAAAAACGCCGTCACCATCGACCCCGGCATGAACTGTACGGCAGACGTGGTATTCGGCTGGTTCGTGAAAGAACTGCTGTATGCCAAGGAAGAAGACGGCGTTTTGTACCTCGATACCTGGCAGCACCGCGCTGTGGCCGTAAACGACGAAAATAAGCTCCTTGCAAAGGTCGTCTCCGGCGATTGCCCCTGCAAGCAGTTTACACTGGAAGTCGTCTCCTCCGGCGTAGAGCGTGTGGCAGAGCTCGCGCAACGCGCCGACCACGTCATCGTCTGCGCAGGTACCCAGCCGCTCATCAACGCGCGTGAGGAGTATGACCGTCCGGATATCCGCCTGCCGAAAGCCCAGACCGCGCTCCTGAACGCCGCAGCAGCCGCAAACGAGAGTACCTTACTGTACCTCGTCACGGGCTATCCGTTCGCCATCAACAAGGAGAAGGACACCGCCAAAGCCGTGCTGTGCTCCACGCACCTCGGCCCGTGCCTCGGCCATGTTGCTGCCGCGACCGTCTTCGGCGAAAACAATCCCGCCGGCCGCACCCCGACCACGTGGTATCGTTCTGTTCGTGATCTCCCCGCGCTTGACGATTACGACATCGCGAAAAACCATGTGACGTACCTCTATTTTAGGGGCAAGCCGCTCTACGCGTTCGGCTACGGCCTCAGCTATACGACTTTTGCATACAGCAATCTGACCGTTAAGCAGGAAAACGGCGAAGTCATCGCGACTATAAACGTGCAGAACACCGGCGCTCTTGACGGCGACGAAGTGGTGCAGCTTTACATGAGCCTGCCGGGCTCCCTGCGTGTGCGTCCCATCCATGCACTCAAAGCCTTCAAGCGCGTGCACATCAAGGCGGGCGAGACCGTCACCGTTACGCTGAATTTCAAGATCGACGACCTTGCCATTTGGTGCAACGGCAGAAAGATCTACACGGTCGAAAGCGGCGTGTACAAAATGGAAGTCGGCGCGGCGAGCGACGATATTCGCCTTACCGCCGACGTGGAGATTGCAGGCGAAGCGTTCCCGGGTCGACCGGGCTTCTTCAAGCAGGAAGCCATCGATGCCGATGATTACAGCGGCGTCACGTTCCTCACGGATAAGCGCGACGGCGAAACGTATGTGGAAGCGAAGGATTTCCGCAGCTTCCTCGTGTATAAGAACATGGATCTCACCGGCTGCAATGCGTTCGAGTGCGCCATGAGCGCGCCCTCCGGCGACGTGGAGATCCTCCTTGCGGATAACAAGACCGGAAAAGTTCTCGGCAAAGCGGGCGGCACAGGTACCGGAAGCCTCACAAAGTTCACATCGTTTACGTGCGATGTCACCGCCGAAGCCGGCCTCACCGAGCTGCGCATTGTCTTCACGAAACAGACGTCCTTAAAATGGTTCCGCTTTTACACGGTGTGAGTTTTGAACCGATTTAAATTCAAAAGTTGAATACTCGAAAAGGGATAGCGCTGTGCTGTCCCTTTTTGCATGTGTGTCTTTCTAACGGTCGCTTTGCTTGCCGTTTGGGAGACCCGGTTTTTTCAGTTGCATTTGAAACCATACGAAAAAGGTATACTATGCCCGAAAAGCATGTGGTTCAATCCATTATAAGTATTTGACATTTTAACCCATCACGGGTATACTAAACTTCAAGTAAAGTACAGGGCGTATATTTATATTGAAATTCGTTTTCAGAAAGAGGGAAGAACAAAAGCTATGTTCAGCGGACGTTTATGGGAGCTTTTTATAGACTCCTTTCCGAAAATTCTCATCCCCGGCCTGACGGTCACCATTCCGCTCACTGTCATTTCGTTCACCTTTGCACTCATTATCGCGGTCATTATGGCGCTGGTGCAGTTCGCAAATGTGAAGGTCTTAAAGCAGATCGCGCGTTTTTACATTTGGATCTTCCGCGGTACGCCGCTGCTCGTGCAGCTGTTCGTTGTGTTCTTCGGCCTTTCCCGCGTCGGCATTTTGCTTGATCCGTTTCCGGCGGCAGTTATCGTGTTTTCCCTGAATGAGGGCGCGTATTGTGCCGAGACCATCCGCGCTGCGCTTGAATCCGTGCCGAAGGGTCAGCTTGAAGCCGGTCAGTGCGTGGGGCTTACCTATCTCCAGACCATTTTCCGCATTGTGCTGCCGCAGGCCATGCGCACGGCGTTCCCGCCGCTTTCCAACTCGCTCATCTCCATGGTCAAGGACACCTCCCTTGCGGCGAACATCACCGTAACGGAAATGTTCATGGTCACACAGCGTATCGTGGCGCGCACGTATGAGCCGCTACTTTTATACCTTGAGGTCGGCCTTATATACCTCATTTTCTCTACGGTGCTCACTTGGGTGCAGCGCTTTGGCGAAAAGAAGCTCGCGTCTTACGGACACAAGGAGGGCTGAGTTATGCTGCAAATTCTGGACATTAAAAAATCCTTCGGCGATCTGCATGTGCTGCGCGGCGTCGATCTCGACGTGGAGCAGGGCGATGTGGTTGCCATCATCGGCCCGTCCGGCTCCGGTAAAACAACCCTCCTGCGCTGCATAAACTTCCTCGAAAAAGCCGACAGCGGCACGCTGATCTTCGACAACGAAAAATTCGAATTCGATAAGATCACCAAAAAAGAGATTGCGCGCCTGCGCCGCAAAACGGCGTTCGTGTTCCAAAACTACAATCTGTTTTTAAATAAAACAGCGCTGCAGAACGTCACAGAGGGTCTCATCGTCGCCCGCAAAATGCACAAGGCGGAAGCCATTGAGATCGGCAAAAAAGCGCTCGACAAGGTCGGTCTTTCCGACCGTTACGATTATTACCCCTCGCAGCTTTCCGGCGGCCAGCAGCAGCGCGTTGCCATTGCCCGCGCCATTGCGACAAACCCGGAGATTATCTTCTTCGATGAGCCGACGAGTGCGCTTGACCCGGAGCTCACCGGCGAAGTGCTTTCCGTCATGCGCGACCTCGCAAATGAGGGCATGACGATGCTCGTCGTCACACATGAAATGGGCTTTGCCCGCACGGTCTCAAACAAGGTCATCTTCATGGAAGACGGCGTTATCGTCGAGCAAGGCTCCTCGAAAGAATTTTTCGAGAACCCGAAGGAGGAACGCACAAAAGCGTTCCTGCGCACCATTCAGGGAGACATGGATTGATTTTTGTCAGTCCGTTATCCATATTTATCCTACTTAAGCAAAGGAGTAAGAGAACATGAAAAGAACACTTTCTTTACTTATGGCTGTGCTGATGCTCACGGCAGTCGTGCTTACGGGTTGCTCCTCGGGCGGCACAACGTCCGGTGCGGCAAGCAGCAGCGATGCTTCCTCTGCATCGAGCGAAGCAGAAAGCGAGTCTTCCGCAGCGGAAGAAAACGACCTGCTCGCGCAGATCAAGGAAAAGGGCACCATCACGGTCGCGATGGAAGGCACTTGGGCGCCGTGGACATACCACGATGCCGATGATAACCTTGTCGGCTATGACGTAGAAGTTGCGCAGAACATCGCAAAAAAGCTCGGCGTAGAGGTCAACTTTGTCGAGGGCGAGTGGGACGGCCTGCTTGCCGGTCTTGATGACGGTCGTTATGACATCATGGTCAACGGCGTAGGCGTCACGGAAGAGCGCGCGGAAAAGTACAACTTCTCTACCCCGTATGCATATAACCGCACCGCTGTTATTGTGCGCGGCGATTACGATGAGATCAACTCCATGGAAGATCTCGAGGGCAAAACGACTGCCAACACCATTTCCAGCACCTATGCAACGCAGGCAGAAGCCCACGGCGCAACGGTTACGGGCGTGGACGACCTCAACCAGACCATCGAGCTTCTGCTCTCCGGCCGTATCGATGCGACCCTGAACGCAGAAGTCGTATTCGCAGACTACGTAAAGGAGCACCCGGAAGCGAACATCAAGATTGCTACGTTCTCCGATGAAGTCGAAAAGGTCGCCATTCCGATCCGTAAGGGCGATGACACCGCAACGCTGCTCGCAGCCGTTAACGACGCGCTGAAGGAAATGAGTGAGGACGGCACCCTTACCGCTCTCTCCGAAAAATACTTCGGCACCGACATCTCTAAAGAGTAATTTAAAGTAAATTCAGCAAAACTAAGCTCCTACCCGCGTTTCACTGCGGACAGGGGCTTTTTGCATATAGAAACCGTCCCGCTTCTGTAATAACCCACAAAAGTGTATATTTTCGTTGTAATCCCTCGTGATGTGGTATAAATGAAGCAAGCGGCATCCTGTTCACGATTACTGCGGTCAACTTCGTTTATGTAATCAACAATGTCCATGAAAACCGCCTGTCCATACTCAAAAACGAACAAATTTCGATTACAAATCCGCCATTTTTCAATAATCGGTAGAATATCCCCGAAACACTTGACTTTTCGTCCTAAATTGCTTATGCTATATCCTGTTGCTGTACGCCCATTTGTGCAGCACGGTCAGTCGTGACATCCTGACCTTAAACAAAACTAGCGCGGCCGGGGCGGCTCCCGGACCGCGGAAAGGAATGCTGAAATGAATAAGAAAACCTCAAAAGTCCGCTTTCTGGCGCTCAGCGCCGTGATTGCGGCGCTGTATGCTGTCCTCACTTACGCCGCTGCCGCCATGAATCTGGCGTTTGGCGCGGTGCAGTTCCGCTTTTCGGAAGCCTTAACGGTGCTCCCGGCCTTTACGCCGGCCGCCATCCCCGGGCTTGCCGTCGGCTGCTTCATCTCGAACCTTGCAAGTCCGCTCGGCGTCGTAGACTGGGTGTTCGGCACGCTTGCAACGCTGCTCGCGGGCATTTTTTCTTACCTTGTACGCAACATTCGCTGGAAAGAGATCCCGGTTTTGGCGCCGCTGCCGCCGGTCATTTTCAACGCCCTCATCGTCGGCTTTGAAGTGGCTTGCCTTGCGGATAACGGCACGTTTGCTTTCGGCAATCTCTCCCTTGCAGGCTTCATCGCGGGTGCCGTTTCGGTCGGCATCGGCGAGCTCATCGTCTGCTATGTGCTCGGCGTGCCGCTGATGATGGCGCTGCGCCGCACAAAGATCAGCGAACTCATGTTGGCATAAATCTGTTCCGGGCGCGCCCGGAGAAAGTCGGTCGGAGTTTATGAAAACGAGCAGATTACAAAAAATAGTAAAGCGTACGTCACCCACGCGCATGTTCGTCGTCAGCTTTGTGATCCTTATTTTTATCGGCACCGTGTTGCTCACGCTGCCGATCTCGGCGAAAAGCGGGCGGTTCACAAACCCTGTGGACGCGCTTTTCACGGCGACTTCCGCCGCGTGTGTCACGGGCCTTTCCGTGTATGACACGTTTATACACTGGTCGTATTTCGGGCAGGGCGTTCTGCTTGTGCTCATTCAGTGCGGCGGCCTCGGCCTTGCCGCGTTTGCAACGGGTCTCACGCTGCTCGTCCGCCGCCGCATCGGCATTCGCCACCTTGTACTCGCCCGCGAAAGCGCCGGCGGCAGCAATTTGGATGTCATCTCGCTGCTGCGCATCGTGGTTGCGTATACGTTTGCGGTGGAAGCTCTCGGCGCGCTTCTGCTCATGGCTCGCTTCGTGCCGCTCTATGGCGGGCTCGGCGCATGGGCCTCGGTGTTCGTCTCCGTCTCGGCGTTCTGCAACGCCGGCTTCGATATTTTAAGCTTCATCCCCGGCAATTCGAGTTTATCGGCCTTTAACGGCGACCCGCTCGTCACGCTGACGATTTCCATGCTCATCATCATCGGCTCCACGGGCTTTGTGGTGTTTCAGGATATTTACCGCAAGAAAATCTCGACGCGCCTGCACCGGCAGCACGTGGAAAAGCTGAGCTTTCACGCGCAGGTCTGCCTGCGTGCATCTTTGACGCTTCTGGTTTTCGGTACGGTGATGCTGTTTATCCTTGAGTACAACAATACATACCGTGATTTGAACTTCTTTGAAAAGCTGAACGCGGCGTTTTTTCAGTCTGTCAACACGCGCACGGCGGGCTTTGCTTCCGTCAGCATTAAGCAGGAAACGGATGGTGCAAAGCTCCTCACGTCGTTCTTGATGTTCATCGGCGGCTGCCCGGGCTCCACGGCGGGCGGCATTAAGGTGACGACGCTTGTGGTGCTGTTTGCGGCGGTGAAATCCACTCTTTGCGGCGAAGACACCACTACGTTCCTACGCCACCGTTTTGACCCCGGTATGGTGTACAAGTCCCTTACGGTCGTGGCGTTCGCCCTTGTGGTCTCCGTTTTGAACGTGAGTCTCATTTTAGCGCTGCACCACGGTGTTTCCATATTGGATGCGATGATCGAAGCCGTTTCCGCCTTTGCGACGGTCGGCCTCAGCGCAAGCCTGACCCCGACGCTGCATCCGCTTGCAAAGCTTCCCCTGACGCTGACGATGTTCATCGGCCGCGTAGGCCCTGTCTCATTCGGCGTGGCGATTTTAATGCGCAAAAAGAAAAGCGGTTCCGTTCTGCCGGAGGGCAGAATGCTGATCGGGTGATTTTGGATCCTCTGTGCGTTTTGCACAGGGGATCTTTGCTTTCATCGCACACATTTTAAGCCCGTTTCCTTGCGAAACAGGGGGAAAGTATGGTATACTGTTTTGTACGTATTTTGTGTGCTGTTCAGGCTTCCTAAATGTGTTTCAATGCGGCAATTTACGATTTTGATATGGGAGTGATTTCAATTTGTCTCAGAAGACGGAACAGAAAGGACAGAGCTTTTTAAAGGGTACCGCAATTTTGACGGCAGCGACGTTTATCGTCAAATTCATCAATATATTTTTCTCTATTCCACTTGCGAATTTCCTCGATGATGAGGGCATGGGGCATTTCAACACGGCGTATGACATTTTTGTATTTTTCAGTGTTTTGGCATCTTCCGGCACGCCGGTCGCCATTTCGCGCCTTGTCAGCGTGGCGTATGCACAGAACCGCAAGCGCGAAGCGGATAAAATTTTCCGCGTGGCATTCACACTGTTCTCCGGCATCGGTCTTGTCGGCTGCATCGTCATGGCGGTGTTTTCCCGTCAGTTCGCGATGCTCATGAACCAAAATGACCGCTCCATGTACGCCATTGCAGCCTTGGCACCGATGTGCTTTTTCATGTCCCTTTCGTCGTGTTTGCGCGGCTATTTCCAAGGGCGCTCCAACATGACGCCGACGGCGGTCTCGCAGGTTTTGGAGTCGCTCATTAAACTGTTCGTCGGTATTGCGCTGGCACTGTATTTCCTGAAGACCACCGGCTTGCCGGAGCTTGGCGCGGCAGGCGCGATCCTCGGTGTTTCCATCGGTTCGTTCTTCGCGGTTTTGTACATTCTTCTGTACTACTTCCGCAAATCGCGCGATACGCGCTATTCACCTTTTGAGCCGAAGGTTTCGAGTGTTGGTGAAATTTTGAAATCTATCCTGACCTTTGCGGTGCCGGTCATCATCGGCTCTGCGTTTTTGAGCGCGCTCGACATTGTGGATTCCTCCGTGATGATGTATCGTTTGCAGGGCGCTGCCGGTGTGGACGCGAACTCCGCCATCGCTATGAAGGGCTGGCTCGGCACGGCGCGCAAGTATTTCGACCTGCCGAACGCCGTCATCGTGCCCATCTCTACCATCGTGCTGCCGATGCTTTCCGGTGCGATCGCAAAAAAAGAAAAGCGCGAAATCAACCGTATTTCCATGCTCTCCCTGCGCATGACGCTCATGGTAGCCATCCCGTCTGCTGCGGGTTTGTGCATTTTTGCAAAACCCATTTGCTCCCTGTTGCTTTACAGCCGCCCGGAGTTTGCGGCAAATACCGCGCCGCTGCTCGCCGTTATGGCACCGGCGGTCATCACGGCGAGCTTACTTTACACTACGAATGCGATGATTCAGGCGGTCGGCAAGGTATACGTGCCGGTCATCAACATGATTGTCGGTACGGTGGTACGCATCGGCGTTGTGTATGTGCTGTGCGGTATCCCGGAGATCAACGCCATGGGCTCTGCTGTCGGTACGTTCGTTTCGTATCTTGTTATGATTGTTCTGAACCTTATCGCGCTGCACCGTATGCTGCCGGAAATTCCGAGCGTGGTGCGCATGGGCATTCGTCCGCTCCTTGCTTCTGTCATTATGGGCGCGGTCTCGTACCCCGTATATCTGCTGCTCACGCGCTTTATGCGTGAGAAGTTCGCGGTCATTCCGGTTATTCTGCTTGCAATCCTCGTTTACCTCGTGGCGGCGGTGTTTACAAAAGCCATCACGCGCGAGGAGATCGTGCAGCTGCCGAAGGGTGAAAAACTGGCGGATAAACTGCATTTGAAGTAACTTCCTGTCTTGTAAAGGCCATGTGCCTGTGATAAAATAAAATTATAAGTTTTTGGGGAATTTCGCGGTGCGGAAAACGATTTTGCGCCGACGAAAGAAAGGATGGGTATTGTGGAAGCAACTGTGACAAATAAGGGCAAAAAGGGTCTTATACGCCGTTTTGCGCCGTACTTTAAAAAGTATCTGTGGATCCTCATTTTCGACCTGTTTTGCGCGGCGCTGACGACCGTATGCGAGCTGGCGCTGCCAATCATCGTGCAGCAGATTACGGACCGCGGCATCAATGACCTGGCGTCTTTGACGCTCAGTTATATTCTGCGCATCGGAGGGCTGTACATTTTCTTAAAGCTCGTCGACGTGGGCGCGACGTTCTTCATGGCGTCTATCGGCCACATCATGGGCACAAAGATCGAGACCGACATGCGCCGCGACATGTTCGCACACCTGCAGAAGCTCTCGTTCTCGTATTTTGACAATACGAAGATCGGTCAGCTCATGTCCCGCATCACGACTGACCTGTTTGACATCACGGAGTTTGCGCATCACTGTCCGGAGGAATTTTTCATTGCGGGCATCAAGATCATCGGCGCATTTGTGATTTTGTGCACGATGAGTGTGCCGCTGACGCTGATTATCTTTGCGGTGCTGCCGTTTATGCTGGCGGCCGCCATGTTCTTCAATAAGAGAATGCAGGCGCAGTTCCGCAGCCAGCGCCAACAGCTCGGCGAGATCAACGCGCAGGTGGAAGACAGCCTGCTTGGCGTGCGCGTGGTGAAATCCTTCGCGAACGAGCCGCTTGAAGAAAAGAAGTTTGAAGAGGGCAACCAGCGCTTTTATAACATCAAGCGCCTGCGCTACATGTACATGGGCGGCTTTGAAGCCTCCAATAAATTCTTTGACGGTCTCATGTATATCGTGGTCGTTATTGCGGGCGCTATCTTCATGATGAACGGCGCTATCGACCCCTCGCAGCTTGTGGCGTACCTTTTGTATATCACAACGCTCATCAATTCCATTCACCGCATCGTGCAGTTTACGGAGCAGTTCCAAAGCGGCATGAGCGGCGTGGAGCGCTTCTTTCAGGTTATGGACGCGCCCATCGAGATCAGCGACGCGCCGGACGCCAAAGACATCGGCATTGTCAAGGGCGACGTGACGTTCGATCACGTAAGCTTCAAGTATAACGACGACGGCACCGAGGTGCTTTCTGACATCGACCTCGACGTAAAGGCGGGCGAGAACATCGCGCTTGTCGGTCCTTCGGGCGGCGGTAAAACGACGCTGTGCAACCTCATTCCGCGTTTTTACGATACGACTGCCGGCACCATCCGCATCGACGGCAAGGATATCCGTGCGGTGACGCTGAAATCCCTGCGCGACCGCATCGGCTTTGTGCAGCAGGACGTGTACCTGTTCTCCGGCTCGGTGTTTGAGAACATTCAGTACGGCAAGCCGGGCGCGTCGAAAGAAGAAGTTATTGCGGCCTCCAAAATGGCGGGCGCGCATGAATTTATCGAGGGGCTCTCAAACGGCTACGATACATACGTCGGCGAGCGCGGCGTGAAGCTTTCCGGCGGCCAGAAGCAACGCATTTCCATTGCGCGTGCGTTTTTAAAGAACCCGCCGATTTTGATTTTAGACGAAGCGACGAGTGCGCTCGATAACGAAAGCGAGCGTATCGTGCAGGCGTCGCTTGAAAAGCTTGCGAAGGGCAGAACGACGTTCACGATTGCGCACCGTTTGACGACCATCAAGAACGCGACGAAAATTCTGGTGCTGACGGATAAGGGCATTGAAGAAGCCGGTACGCATCAGGAGCTTATGAAGAAAAAGGGCATTTACTTTGACTTATATAAAAGCTATCAGGAAATGACGGCGGACACGGAATAAAGCCCAAAGGAAATTTTCGGGTATGTATATTTTGAAAGGACGGGAAAACTATGAAAACAGTGACACTCGGCAATACCGGCATCACGGTCAATCGCAACGGCTTCGGCGCGCTGCCCATTCAGCGCATTTCCGTTGAAGAAGCGGGCAAGCTGCTGCGCAAAGCATACGATAACGGCATCCGCTTTTTCGACACCGCACGCGCGTATTCGGATAGCGAATATAAGATCGGTCAGGCGCTTGCCGATGTGCGCGACGACATCATCATTGCGACGAAAACGGCCTCGACAACCGTTGAAGGCTTTTGGAAAGACCTCGAGACGAGCCTTTCTATGCTGAAGACCGACCACGTGGATATTTACCAGTTCCACACGCCGTCCTTCTGCCCGAAGCCCGGCGACGGCACAGGCCTTTATGAGGCGATGCTGGAAGCGAAAGCGCAGGGCAAGATCCGTCACATCGGCATCACGAATCATCGCCTGCATGTGGCGCGCGAAGCCGTGGAATCCGGCTTGTATGAAACGCTGCAGTTCCCGTTCTGCTACCTTGCGAGCGAAAAGGACATTGAGCTCGTGAACCTATGTAAGGAGAAGAACGTCGGCTTCATCTGCATGAAGGCGCTTTCCGGCGGTCTCATCACGCGCAGCGATGCGGCGTATGCGTACCTTGCGCAGTATGAGAACACGTTGCCCATTTGGGGTGTACAGCGCGAGAAAGAGCTTGACGAGTTTCTTTCCTACAATGATAACCCGCCGGTGATGACGGACGAGCTTGCGGCGTTCATCGAAAAAGAGCACGAGTCCCTCGCGGGCGATTTCTGCCGCGGCTGCGGTTATTGTATGCCGTGTCCGGCGGGCATTGAGATCAACAACTGTGCGCGTATGTCGCTTTTGCTGCGCCGCTCTCCGTCTGCACTGCAGCTCACACCGGAGGTTCAGGCGAAAATGAAAAAGATCGAAAACTGCCTGCACTGCAATAAATGCAAGAGCAAATGTCCGTATGGACTGGATACACCGGCGCTCCTTGCAAAGAATTACGAAGATTACAGGCAGGTGCTTGCGGGAAACGTGAGTGTCAATTAGAAAAAGGAAATATGTGTGGATCAAAAGATTTATCACAAGCAGAAATGAGGATTATTATGAAAAAATATGAAACAGTCGTATTTGACCTGGATGGAACCTTATTAAATACGTTAGAGGATCTGGCAGATGCCACAAACTATGCGTTGCGAACGATGCAGATGCCGGAGCGCACGATCGGGGAAGTGCGTGCATTTGTTGGAAACGGTGTGCGTCGTCTGATGGAGCTTTCCGTTCCGGGCGGATTTGACAATCCGAAATTCGAAGAAACATTTGCTGTTTTTAAAAAGTATTATGGAGAACACTGCAATGACAAAACGAGAGCTTACGATGGTGTTGTTCCGGTGCTCCGCAAATTAAAGGAAAAAGGTTATGCGCTTGCAATCGTTTCGAATAAGATTGATTTTGCAGTCAAAGAGTTAAACGAGATTTATTTCGAAGGCATTGTGCAGGCTGCGATCGGGGAGCGCGAAGGTGTGGCGAGAAAACCAGCGCCGGATATGGTGCACACGGCGCTTGCAGAACTTGGAAAACCGGCGGATACGGCAGTCTACATCGGTGATTCGGATGTGGATGTCATGACGGCAAAAAATTCAGGACTGCCGTGCATCTCAGTGCTTTGGGGATTCCGTGATAAGGAGTTCCTGATTGAACACGGGGCGACAAATTTTGCAGAAAAACCGGAAGATATTGTGAAGTTTTTGGAGCAGTAGATGCTGGCAGACTAATTTATCTATAAAAGAAAAGGAATTCAGTGTGAAAAATTGCGCAGGAAAGGAGATCTATATGAGAAGAAGAAATCTTATATTAATTACGGTATTATCACTGTCACTCACGTTTGCAGCAGGCTGTGGTGAAAATAAAAACACTGGTGCGGCAGGCTCTATGGATCAGCAGAAAACCAGTGAGACTACAGTACAGAATGAAACGGAGCCAGAAACCTCACAGGTTTCGGAGGATTCAGAACAGGACGAAACAGAAGCCGCTGCCACAACAGAGGCAGGGCAGGACGCACAGTCTGATTATCAGATAGAGATGGTAAGCTACAAAAAGACGGATCTGATTGATATTCTTATCCGAAGATTACAGGCTGGAGTGATACCGAAAAACAGGAAGAATGGAATACTTACTTTGAAAATATGGCAAAAGAAGCTGCCGGGGAAATGACGGGAGATACGGAGGAGATGAACCTTGGTGCAAATGATTCCGTGGTGCTCACATATACCGTGCAGGAACAGACAAAGGATATGCTTTCTCTGACCTGTCAGAGTTATTATGATTATGAAGGATCAGCGCATCCTTCTGCAGCACTCACTTCCGTTAATATTAACATGAAGACCGGAGAAAAAATGACATTTTCTGATTTTGCAGATCCGGATGAGACGGCTAAAATTTTATTTGCCGGAAAAGACAATACAGATACTGCACAGGGCTATACCGTGCTGGATCCGGAAGGAAATCCGACTACTGAAATTACGATGAAAGATATTTTGGAATTTAATTTCATCTGGATGGAACCGACGGAGGAAGCACTTGCGGCAAGTCTTACCCATTTTGACGGAGATGTGGACGATTACGGAGCCGATGAGACGATGGGAGAGTCTTATGTGCACGACGGAAAAGTATATGTGATCTTTTATGTCAGTCATGCCATGGGCGATTATACAGTGGTAAGAATAGATTAAATTATATGAAATAAAGGATTATTATGCAGTCAGTACAGGAAAAATATAAAAATTTACAGGAATATTTAAAGTCACTGGGCAGTGTTGCAGTCGCTTTTTCCAGCGGCGTGGATTCGACATTTCTGCTTGCAGCGGCAAAGAAAACACTTGGTGCGGATCATGTGATCGCAGTTACGGCATCCTCCTGTTCTTTCCCGAAAAGGGAGTTAGAGGAGGCAAAGCAGTTTTGCAAGGAGCAGGGAATCAGGCACATTGTATGCAAGTCGGAAGAACTTGATATCGAGGGATTTCGTCAGAATCCGAAGAACCGTTGCTATCTCTGCAAACATGAATTGTTTGAGAAAATACTGGAAATTGCAAAAGAATATCATATCAATGCCGTGGCTGAGGGATCTAACATGGATGATAATGGTGACTATCGACCGGGACTGGTCGCAGTTGCAGAGCTTGGTATCAAAAGTCCGCTCAGGGAGGCTTTGTTGAACAAAGAAGAGATCCGTACACTTTCCAAAGAGATGGGACTGCCAACCTGGGACAAGCAGTCATTTGCATGCCTTTCCTCCCGGTTTGTCTATGGGGAGACAATTTCCGAAGAAAAACTCGGCATGGTGGATAAGGCGGAGCAGCTTTTGCTGGATATGGGCTTTCATCAGGTGCGCGTAAGGATCCATGGGGATATTGCGCGTATCGAGGTGCTGCCGGATGAGATCGCAAAACTGGTAGAAGGGGAAAACAGGGAAAAGATTTATTCTTACCTGAAACAGCTTGGATTTGCCTATGTGACGCTTGACCTTGGCGGATACCGTATGGGAAGTATGAATGAGACACTTGATATAGAGAAAAAATAATTTTGTACAAGAGGCAAGAATGAACTTCCCGATATGGAAAAAGTAATTTTGTACAAGAGGCAGGAATGAACTTCCCGATATGGAAAAAAATAATTTTGCACAAATGATAATAGGACCTAAGAGATAAGGAAATAACAGGAGAAAAGCACAGGATATGTTGAATCAGTTTTCAAGAACCCAGTTACTGCTGGGTGCAGATAATATGGAACGGCTTGCAAATGCAAAAGTTGCAGTTTTTGGAATCGGCGGAGTCGGCGGTTATGTGGTTGAGGCGCTTGCCAGGAGCGGAGTCGGTTCTTTTGTGATCGTGGATGATGACAAGGTATGTCTGACGAATATCAACCGTCAGATCATTGCGACCAGAAAAACGGTTGGAAAATATAAAGTTGATGTGATGACGGAGCGTATCTTAGAGATCAATCCGGATGCAAAAGTGGAAGCGAGAAAATGTTTTTATCTGCCGGAAAATGCGCATGAGTTTGATTTTTCTGAGTATGATTATGTCGTGGATGCAGTAGATACGGTCACTGCAAAATTAGAGATCATCATGTGCGCAAAAGAGTGCAATGTGCCTGTCATAAGCTGCATGGGAGCTGGCAATAAATTAGACCCGACCCAGTTTGAGGTGGCTGATATTTACAAGACGTCAGTCTGCCCGCTCGCGCGTGTCATGCGCCGTGAGTTAAAAAAACGCGGGGTCAAAAAATTAAAGGTGGTATATTCCAAAGAGCAGCCGACAAGACCGATCGAGGATATGAGTATCAGCTGCCGGTCACATTGCGTCTGCCCTCCGGGAACCGTCCACAAATGCACCGAGCGCCGTGATATCCCTGGAAGTATTGCGTTTGTGCCGTCTGTGGCGGGACTGATTCTTGCAGGAGAGGTCATCAAAGATCTTACAAAGTAAAATAGACTGTATTTTTGGAATGGATTTGTTGTTTTTAGTTACAAAACTCCAGTTTGGGAACTGCCCTCCGGAAGTTAGATGAAAAATCTAATGGCTGGAGGGCTTTTTTTCTTTATAGGATTAGGGTGTCAAAAGGCGGTTTCAAGTTTTTTGATGGGCAACTTGCACAAAGCCGAGTCTATTTTGTTCCGTTGTACGAAAATAAGAAAATCTAAGTCTGCCTGAGTCAGGCTGCGATGGAGTGACGTGTA
>ERZ780178.1257-NODE-1257-length-16462-cov-3.758944_pt1 | contig 16462 bp, 18 predicted proteins | sample MGYA00511018_ERZ780178 | MGnify/ENA primary metagenome ERZ780178 (study PRJEB29588, sample SAMEA2151439) | human gut metagenome | biome: human gut; feature: human-associated habitat; material: faeces | place: Denmark | collected 2008/2010 ...
TACAGGAAGTAGCAGGCTGCTTTATATATCCTTCAGAGTATTTCTGTCCTATCAATGTGACTACAGGTCGTATTCATGTGGAGAAGAATACTCGAACGATACACCATTATGCAGGAACTTGGGTTGACAAGAAGTTCTCGATGAAAGAATTAATCAAGCGAATAATTCCTGAAAAAATATTGCTTTCCTTGTTTGCAATGAAAGCTAAACATAAAAATAAATAACGATGAAAGGTATTGCGCGTTTTTTCACACTTTATTGGATTATCTATTTCCCAACTTGTATAGCTTATAATGATCTTCCTGGTTTCTCAAGTGTAGATGAAGCAATGACTGTTTTATTGCTGATATATACAGTATGGATGTATAGTAATAATCGTAGTATCAACAGGCGACCATGGAAAGAGTTTGTGCTGTGCTTGAGTATAATAACTTTTTATGTTATTTATTCTTTACTTTTTGGCGCCAATGTCTCAGGAGCAGTTTGGCTCGATTTGATGCAGGAAATCCGCCCATATGCAATTATATATTGTACATGGATTTTGAATCCTCGCTTTACAAAAAAGCAAAAGAAATGGATGTTGGGAACGATGGTTTTAACATTGTTCTCTTGGATAGCTTATCATCCGCAGACCTTAGATACTCAGGTAGAAGCAGAATTTCCTGTTCTTGGTCAGTTAGCTATATGTACCGGTATGTCGTGGTATCTTTTTACTAAAGAGACTAAACGAAACCGAAATATTGCTCTTTTGTTGGTTTTAACAGGTATGCTGGCACCGAAGTTTAAATTCATGGGCGAGGTGGTTTGTTTTATAGGTTTCGTCTATTTTGTCAAAAACAGATTGAATTTTAAGTCCCCAAAGACTATTATATACGTAGTTTTATTGGTAACAGTCATATTGATGGTGACATGGACCAGATTTGATACTTATTATGTGTCAGGATTGAGTAACGATCAATTGGCCCGCCCTATGACCTACAAAACTTCACTGCAAATCCTTAGGGACTATTTTCCTTTTGGTTCTGGTATGGGAACCTATGCTTGTAATGGTGCATGGCAGCATTATTCACCCATATATTTTGAGTATCATTTGAATGAAGTTTGGGGGTTGAGTCCTCAAGCGGGTGGTTTTATTTGCGATGCCTATTATCCTACTTTGGCGCAGTTTGGTATCGTGGGTGTCTTTTTCTTCTGCTGGTTCTGGAAGCGTAGGTTAGTAGCTTTCAATAAGATTGTAGATATGCGCTATTATCGTGTAGCGATGCTTACTTTCTGTTGTCTTGCTATCGAGCAAACGGCAGACTCTTCTTGGCTCTCAGGTAAGGGTATGGGGTATTGTATGCTGATAGCATTGTGTCTGAATGCCAATAGAAACATCATGGAACAGAGAAGGAGAGAGGAAATGAGGAAAGAGATGATGGAAAAGCGACGAATGGCAGAAAATAGTGAAAATGAAGAACTGAAATTGGCAGAGAATATCAAATCATGACAAAAGTTTTAATGGTCGGCTCTGCCGAGCAGAGTGGTGGTGGCGTTGCGAGTGTGCTGCGCCTGATGAAGACGATGCCTTTCTGGGAGAAGTATCATTGCGGATGGCTTGGTACGCAAATTCAGAGAGGATATGGTGTGAAATTGTGGTATGCGTTGAAGGCTTACTTCAAGGCGTTGTTTACGATATGGCAGTATGATATTGTACATTTCCATACGGTGCCTGATAAGATTTGTCTGATTATTCAAATGCCTGTGCTCTTATTGGCATTACTTGGCAGAAAGAAGATCGTCATGCATATCCACATGGGAAATCAGTTGGAGGATCATACGCATAATAAATTGTTTATATGGTGCCTGAACCGAGCTGACTGTGTGGTGCTGTTAGCAAAGAAGTGGCAGAAGTGTTTTGCAGAATGGTTTCCTACCGTGAAAGCCAAGACAGCTGTTGTCTATAATGCCTGTGCTCCAACTCCAGCAGTAGATTATTCTATCAAAGAAAAGAGTATCATCATGGCTGCCTTTCTGAACGACAACAAGCATCCTGATCTGCTTCTGAAGGCATGGAAGAATCTGAAGGCGGATTTCCCTGACTGGCATGTTACCATCATGGGAAATGGTGAGGTGGAGCGCTTTCAGGCGATGGCTCATAATATGGGGTTGGATGACAGCGTCACCTTTACAGGTTATATCACAGGCAAGCAAAAGGAGGATGTTTGGAATAAAGCAAGCATTTATTGTATGTGCTCCCGCCATGAGGGTTTCCCTATGGTGGTGTTGGAATCCTGGGCAAGGGGTGTTGCTGTAGTAACTACTCCTGTGGGTGGTCTTCCTGATGTGATAGAAGAGGGAAAGAACTGCCTCACTTTCCCATTTGATGATGCTGATGCCCTTACCATGCAGCTTCGCAAGCTGATGGAATCTCCTGAACTTTGCAGGGATATGGCTGAATATTCAAAAAGCTTCGTAGAAAGAGTCTTTGCTCCTGTTAGGGTGAATGAGAGTATAGAGAAGTTATATGAGGAGATATTATGAGTTAGAGAAGGAAGCAGTTGGAAAACAATCAAAAGACGATATGAGGTTAACTTATGATCCCAATGAAATCTTGTGGTATGCGATGAGTTCTCCTTTTCGACGGGAGATGAAGGCCAAGGATCTTTTGGATGCTCACCATATAGAGTATTTTATCCCGATGAAGAAAAGACTGGAGATACGGGATGGTGAAATCGTGACGAGGGAGGAGCCGGCTGTCCACAACTTCGTCTTCGTGCATGACAGCTACAATGGCATTATGAAGGTGAAGAAGGGGCTGGACATTCTGCAGTTCATTCTAAATCCCCTGTCTCCGATAGTTGTGCCGCAGAGGCAGATGGATGACTTTGTCCGTTTTTACGAGTCGGGCGGTTATGACGAGCCAGAGTTTCTCACTCCCCAAACGATGGGGCAGCTTCGTAAGAATGCAAGGGTGGTCATCGGCGACGGCCCACTTGCTGGCATTGCTGGTTATTACCAGCGAGTGAAAGGGGCGAAGCACAAGCGCTTCATAGTGATGATAGAAGGATTGGTAGCAATGGCATGCAGCGTGGAGTGTAAGTTTGTGAAAGTAAAGTAGGTGTGATGTTTAACTTACTGTTAAAAGATATAAACCAAACTTGCAATATCCGTAAATTATTCCTATTTTTGCATCAAAAACCTCACTCTTTAGTAAGAGATAAGGATAAAAAATATGAAATATTGTAATGTGGAATCCTCTAAGTACTTGAATCACAGGAATAAAACTGAGATTTGAGGAACCTAAGGAATGCCTGTAAGGGAATTGTTTAGCATTTTGGTGTGGAGAAAGGATTATACATCCTTTTATTTATGTTGGTTTTGCCAAAATGATAACTATAATAGGTGAAAGTCTCTATATTTTAATTAGAGGCTATTATATGTGTGACGTTATGGTAAAGCACAGACGTTTCACAATATCTTTTGTATTTAATAAGCATTTTAACATCGAAAAATATGGAAGAATATAGAAAAACCGTGGAATTGTATGCAGCTCGGCATGAAAATTATTTATTCCATAATAAAGGAAATGAGCATGCACTAATCATTTTTGAAAATATTTTCAGAAATGCAAAGAGAAAAATACGCATAGTTGCTAATAATCTTTGCAACAAAGAAGTTGTTGATAGGGAGGAGTATATCAAACCATTGATAGCTTTTCTTGACAAAGGTGGCGTGTTGCATATTTTGTTGAAAAACATACCAGAAAAAGACAATGAGGAATTGAAGAGCACGAAAAGTTTGTTCCGTGCTCTATATAATCATGAGGCATACGTTAATAACCGTGTCATTATAAAGTCTGCTGACGGAAGATGTTTCCATGACAAGTCACGTAATGAGATACATTTTTGTACGGCAGATGGACTCATGTATAGATTGGAAAACAATATAAACGAGCGTAAGGCAATTTGTAATTTTGGTGATGAAGAGAAAACTGTCGAGTTGGATTCCCTATTTGATAGGGCTTTCAATTCTATTGTTAATACTGTATCTCTTGCTGATTTTTTCGGTAAAGAGGCTTGAATTAGTAAATTTCCTGTCTGTTATCCAACTTGTTACTGCTTTAAATTTTGCGAATATTTCCTCTAAACTGCACTATACGATGTTTAAAAGCATTATAGATGTAGATGCTTTTTTTAAATTGCGTTTTGGAGGGTTGCAACAAAAAATGGCAGTAGATTTGGAGAGTCTAAAATCAATGTCTCCATTGCAAACGACGGATGGAAAGTCAAATAAGAGTAAGATCGAAACCTTGAAGCAAAAGTATTTCAATTTTTCTGTAAAATGGGATAGTGAAAAACAGAGGGTTGCTTCTTTGATGGATGATTTTCGAGGAAGAAAAGGGATGAATAGTATGTTCTTGTATTTGAGCCTTTATTGTATTTTTGATATGCTATTTATTGGTTATAATTCTAATACTGCTATAGAAAAGAATGAGTTCTGGTTTGGGAGTTACACATTACTGTCGGCAATGTTTCTTTTGTTTTATTTTGTTCTTATACTTTTGAAAAAAACTGATAATATTTCAAGTGGTACGTTGTATATTGATGTCTCTGGTGTGTCGTTGGGTAGTCTTTTCTTAGCGTATTGGATGTTTCCTCTTAATTTGTTTATAACTAACTATTTTTGTTTGTTAGATTTGGAGGATTTCTTATGCTACTCTGATAGTTTGGCTGTATTCTTGCCCTATCAAGGTTTTGTTTTGTGTTTAGTCTTCATTATTTGTAATTGGTTGATCATTTTGTGGCAGACTAGAAAATCAATACAAAGTTTGGAAGAAGAGCATGAGAAAATGCATCGAGAGAAAGTTGTGATAGATGAAATGTATGATAGCTTTAAGTCTGATGATATGCAGTTTGGATGAAAAGTATAACTCCTTGTTTTTTTTCTTATCGAAATGAAAATTTAGAAAATGAAACTTTCAATAGTATCCCCAATATACAAAGGCGAGAAGATGCTCGATGAGTTAGTCCGCCGAATTACAGCGTCTGTTACTCCAATCACAGACGAGTATGAAATCATTTTGGTCAATGACCAGTCGCCTGATGATTCTTGGAATGTCATCAAGAGAATCTGCAAGAAAGATAAGCATGTGAAGGGCGTGAACCTTTCTCGCAACTTTGGGCAGCATTATGCTATTAGTGCAGGCTTATCTTTGGTGCAAGGTGACTGGATTGTTGTTTTGGATTGCGATTTGCAAGACCGGCCAGAGGAAATACCCCACCTCTTTGCCAAGGCTCAAGAAGGGTACGATATAGTCTATGCTCAAAGGCAAGAGCGGCAAGACAAGTTCTTAAAACGATTGTCATCGACGGTTTTCCATTTGGTATTTGATTGGCTGAGCGGAATGAAGACTGATAAGTCGATTGCTAATTTTGGTATTTATAGTGCTCAGGTTATCCATGAGTTCAATAAAATGCCAGAACGTGCTCGTTCCTTTGGCTCCTTGATAGATTACTTAGGATTCAAAAGAGGGTATCAGCCTGTGGTTCATGCAGAGAGGGCTGAGGGAACGAGTGGGTATAATTTCGCTCGCTTGATGAAGTTGGCCTTTGATGTCATGATCTCCAATACCAATAAGCCTTTGAAAATGGCCGTGGAGGTTGGTATGGTCATGGCACTCTTTTCTTTCCTTTTAGCTTTGTATAATGTTATTGCAAAATTCTTGGGCGTAATTCAAGTGCAAGGTTATACAACAACAGTATTCTCTATTTGGTTTGTTGGTGGAATATTGTTGATGATGATGGGAGTCTTGGGCTTGTATATAGATAAGATATTTGACCAAGTGAAGGGAAGGCAAATTTATATAATAAAAGACGTAATCAATTAAGAATAAATGAAGATTTCAAATTATGATGTTAGCTTGGAATTGCTGACGGAAGATAAGATTGAGATGGTTCGCCAATGGCGAAATGATCCGAAGATTCAGCAATATATGGAGTATCGTGATGAGATTACTCCTGAAATGCAAGCGAAATGGTTCAAGAAACTCAACAATGGGAAGGACAATTTCTACTTCATTATTAAATATAAGGGGGAAGAAATTGGGCTCATCAATGTTAAAGATGTTGATTATGAAAAGAAGTCTGGAGAGTCTGGTGTCTTTATTTACGAAGATAAGTATTTGAATACAGATATTAGCTATCGCGCACATATAGTCATGTTTGACTATATGTTTGATGTTGTTGGCTTACAGACAATCTACTCTCATATGCTGAAAAGCAACAAACGTGCGCAACGTTTCGGAATATTTCTAGGTGCACATTTGATGCCTGGGCAAGAAAATGTTGAAAATCAACTGTATGTGAAGACAAGAGATGATTATTTCAACAATAAAAACAGAATACGCTTTATCAAGAGATACAATTTGTTAAAGAAATGAATTTAAAGGGAAAAAATGTGATTTTAACGGGTGCAAATAGAGGCATTGGTCTTGCAATACTAAAGAAATTTGCAAAAGAGGGTTGTAACATTTGGGCCTGCTGCAGAACAAACACCCCTGAAACTCTTTCTACGTTTGAGCAAATAGCACGAGAGAATTGTGTATGGATTAAACCTATATTTTTTGACTTGAATGAAGAGGAGTCTATTAAGGAAGGTGTTTTACAAATCTTGTCAGAAAAGAAACCTATTGATGTGTTGGTCAATAATGCCGGAATACCTTATGGAGGATTATTCTATATGACCCCTATGTCAAAGTTGAAAGAGGTTTTCCAAATTAATTATTTTTCTCAAATCTATATAATGCAATTGGTGGCTCGTTATATGATGCGCCAAAAGAAAGGCTGTATTGTCAATATGGCTTCTGTAGGAGGAATTGAAACTAATGCAGGTTATCTTGCTTATGGTTCAAGTAAGGCAGCTTTGATATGGGCCACGAAGTCAATATCTAAAGAATTGGGAAAATATAATATTCGAGTTAATGCTGTCGCACCAGGACTGACAGAAACGCAAATGGGACACTATAAGTCCCAAGAGGAGATTGATAAGGTCTTGACAGTGACGAGCTTAGGACGAATGGGTACTCCTGAAGAAATAGCTCGGAGTGTTTGTTTCTTGGCGAGTGAAGAAGCTAGTTTTATTACAGGTCAAGTATTAATAGTTGATGGAGGAAGAAAGTAAATGAAGCAATATTCAAATTTTAAGGATAGAATCGAAGACTTTCAGCATGACATAAAGTTGATGGCTGCAGAAATGGCTTTTTCTGCTGGTAAGTCTGGGTCTCATATTGGCGGAAGTTTCTCTTGTATTGAAATTTTTGCCGTATTGTATGGCGGAATCTTAAATTATGATGTTTCTAATCCAACTTGGGACGAAAGAGATAGATTCATTCCAAGCAAAACTCATTGCATTTTGTCAAATTTCTCGGCATTGGTAAAGGCTGGGTTCTTGAAAAAAGAGCAGTTGTTCTCTTATCATGAAGATGGTGGACTATTGGCTGGTCATCCATGGAATGTGAATATAGGTTTGGAATTTGCAGGTGGTAGTTTGGGAATGGGTATTGGAGTCGGCATAGGAATGGCTTTGGCAGCAAAGAAGAACAAACAAAATCAGAAAGTGTATGTCTTGCTCGGTGATGGCGAGAGCAATGAAGGTTCGGTTTGGGAGGCTTTTATGTCTGCTTCAAAATATAACTTGGACAATCTTGTTGTAATTATTGATTATGACAATATGCAATTTGATGGAGCTAACGATGATATTATGCCTTTGGCTCCGTTGAGCGCAAAAATGCGTGCCTTTGGCTTTGAGGTCAAGGAAGTGGATGGTCACAATATTGAAGAATTGTGGAACGCCTTTCAATGTAGTCATGAGCATAAGCCATTGGCTGTAGTTGCCAAAACAACAAAAGCTCACGGTGTTCCTTCTTTGGAAGGAAAAGCAGAATCACACCATGCAGCATTGTCGCAAGATGATTACAATTATATTATGAATCAGTTAATGTAAGAACAATGATAGAGTATAATAAGAGAAATGCCAGAATGTGGTCTATCATGGGTATTAACCCTTCGATTTGGAATATAGGGTTTAATGAGGTGATTCGAGACAGACATGATGTTGTGGTTTTGACTGCTGACCTTGCAAGATATTCTGGATTGAACAGAATCTTCGCAAAACACCCAGAAATCAGCTTTAATTTTGGTATTGCAGAGCAAAATATGGTTGCCGCTGGTGCAGGAATGGCAATGGAAGGTATGCAAGTCTTTATGACAACGTATGCTCCTTTCATGACTTTAAGATGCGCTGACCAAATGAGGCATTTAATGGGCAATCTAAATCTGAATATGAAAGCAATAGGCTCAGCAGCGGGATTAACTGCTGGATTATCGGGGAGTTCATTGTTGGCAATCAACGATATTGCTCTTACAAGGTCTATTCAGAATATGGTGGTTCTTTCACCAGCAGATACGTTGGAAGCCATTAAAATGATGGTGGCTATGTCAAAACTTCAGTCTCCTTGTTATATGAGATTTTGTGGAGCTGTTAATCTGCCAATCGTTTATACAGATGATTATGATTTTGAAATTGGTAAGGCCGTCACATTGAAACATGGAACTCAAATAGCAATTGTTGCGACTGGCACAAATGTTGTGTCTGAGGCTCTTAAGGCATCTGTAATGATTGAGGATAAACTTGGCTTTGCTCCCACAGTTATAAATATGCACACGATAAAACCAATTGATGAGGCAACTCTTTTAGAATTACAGAATCAACATACTATTTTGGTAACTGTAGAAGAGCATAATATAATCGGTGGATTGGGTTCTGCTGTAGCTGAAGTGATAGCAAAGAACGGCATGTCTGTAAAAATGCAGTTCTTGGGAATAGAGGATAAAAATTATGTAATGGGATCTCGACCTTTTATGATGGAACAAGCTGGTTTGACAGCTAATGCAATTGCAAACAAAATAATTTCAAATTTTAAAAATAAGTAATATGAGTAATTTAGAAAAGTACAATCAAGCGTTTTGCGAGTCTTTAGAGATTTCTGAAGATCAACTTGCAGGATTAAAGTATCAAGGTACTGAACTTTGGGATTCAGTTGGGCACATGACATTGGTAGCTGCAATTGAGGATGCCTTTGACATTATGATGGAAACTGACGACATTGTTGATTTGTCATCTTATGAAAAGGGTAAACAGATTTTGAGTGAGAAGTATAACATCGAGTTTTAAAACCAAATGTTTGACTTACAAAAATTTAAAGACAATACTGCGGTCGTAACAGACCGTGGTATCTCTTTGACATATTCCCAGTTGCAAGAGCAAGTCGATGAGTTCTATCGTCATATCCCATCCAATGGATTCTTATTCTGCCTTTGTGAGAATGTGTTGGCTTCGTTCGTGGGCTATGTGGCTTGCATGAACAAGCATCTTCCATCCGTGTTACTGGATGGAAGCAAGGACTTGGAACTCGTCCTTCGACTTGTGTCTGTCTATCATCCAGAGTACATCTGGATGCCAATCAAGAGAGTGGCAGAAATTGGGGGCGAGACCATTTATGAATACGAGGGGTATTCCCTTCAGAAGATGGCTTATGCGGAAAAACTCCCAGTTGAAACGATCAATTCAGAGTTGCTACTTTGCTTGACAACATCAGGTAGCACTGGTTCGCCAAAGCTAGTACGACTCTCCGAGAAGAACTTGAAAAGCAATGCGGAGTCCATCGCAGAGTATCTGCATATTGACGAGCATGAGCGTCCCTTGACCACGTTGCCGATGTATTACAGTTTTGGTATGTCGGTCATCAACAGCCACCTTATCAAGGGAGCAACCATCTTGTTGACTGACAAGGCTGTCATTCAGAAAGAGTTCTGGACTTTCTTGAAGGAGCAAGAGGCGACAAGCATCAGTGGCGTTCCATATACTTACGAGATGCTCAAGCGACTTCGCTTCTTCCGCATGGACTTGCCATATTTGAAGACGATGACACAGGCTGGCGGTAAGTTGAATGCCGCCTATGTCAAGGAATTCGTTGACTTCGCCGAGGCAAATGGCAAGCAGTTTATCGTCATGTATGGTCAGACGGAGGCAGCTCCTCGCATGAGCTATCTTCCCCATGAGAAGTCGGTGGAGAAATGTGCCTCCATAGGTATTCCTGTCCCAGGAGGTCGATTTTCATTGATAGATAGCGATGGAAAAGATATTTCTGACACAGATAAAGATGGAGAACTGGTCTATAAGGGCGAGAATGTCTGCTTGGGCTATGCCGTAACTCGTGCTGATTTGGCAAAGGGGGATGAGAACGATGGCGAGTTGTATACAGGTGATGTGGCGCGTCGTGATGCTGATGGATATTACTATATTACTGGTCGCATGAAACGCTTTGTCAAGATATGGGGAAATCGTACTAATCTGGATGCAACGGAACAGTTGGTTAAGGCTATAACTCCTAGTTGTGCCTGTGCAGGTGTGGATGATAAAATCACTGTGTTTGTGACAGAGGAAGGATTAGAGCAAAACATCAAAGATTTATTGGTGGCTAAGACTGGTTTCAATCCAAGAGCCTTTGAAGTTCGTGTGATTCCTGAAATACCTAAAAATGGCTCAGGAAAAGTCCTTTATAAGGATTTGCAAGCTATGTTATAAAATTCAAGATGATGGATATAAATGAATTATTAGAAATAAAGCCTTATTCTTTAGACAAGGAAGCAAAGCACAAGTTGCTTAACGAACGTCTTCATGAATTGGTTCGGATACATTATGCAGAGTGCCCTGCGTACAAACAGATGATGGATGCAGTGGGGCTTGATATGGAGCATTTGCCAGATTACGAGCATTTGCCATTTCTGCCAGTTCGCTTGTTCAAGGAATTTGAATTGAGAAGCTGTGCCAAGGAGGATGTAGTGAAGACCATGACATCGTCAGGTACTACCGGTCAACAGGTGTCACGTATTTTTTTAGATAGAACTACAAGTTCTGCTCAACAGAAGTGCTTGACCAAGATAGTTAGTCATTTCCTTGGTACGAAGCGTGTCCCGATGTTAATTTTGGACTCCTCTGCCGTCATCAAGAACCGCAATATGTTCTCAGCTCGTGGAGCTGGCATCTTGGGCTTCTCTATGTTTGGTAGCAAACGACAGTATGCCTTGGACGAGAACATGGAACTTGATATTGAGGGAATGAAAAACTTCTTGGATACACACCAGGGCGAGACCATCTTCTTGTTTGGATTCACCTTCATGATATGGCAGCATTTCTACAAGAAGTTGTTGGAGAGCGGATACAAGCCAGACCTATCGAAGGGAGTGCTCATCCATGGTGGCGGTTGGAAGAAGCTAGTCAACGAAAAGGTTTCGCCTGAGGAGTACAAACAAAGGCTCTATGAGGTTTGCGGCATCTTGCCGGAGAACGTCCATGACTACTATGGCATGGTGGAGCAAACCGGAAGCATCTATATGGAGTGTAAGTGTGGACATTTGCACACGTCAGTCTTCAGCGATATTATCATTCGCCGCCCTAAGGACTTCTCTATTGCCGATAATGGTGAGAAGGGCTTGATAGAGGTGGTCAGCGTGTTGCCTGAGAGCTATCCTGGTCATGTGCTCCTTACGGAGGACGAGGGAATGGTCTTGGGAGAAGATGACTGCCCATGTGGTCTGAAGGGCAAATATTTTAAAATATTAGGTAGAATTAAAAATGCGGAAATCCGCGGATGTAGTGATACTTATGCAGCCAAGTTCTAATTTGTCATTGTTGTTTCCCCAGTCGATAGATTGGGAACAGTTCTCGCAATATCGGCCAGAGGAGCCTTTTTCAGATAAAGTATTGGAGTACTTGAATTCACTCTCGTCAGCCTTGTTGAAAGATAGGGAAAGTCGAATGTATCCTGATGTCGTGACCTTTGCCTTTTTTTGTAGAAAGGGCAACTTGTTGCAGTTGAAGGATAAATATCGGAAAGGTTCTGAATTGCGATTGGGCAGAGGAGTACTGTTTCATATAGCTCCATCCAATGTGCCTATTAATTTTGCTTATTCTCTTGTCGCAGGTCTCTTGGCAGGTAACGCCAATGTTGTGAGAGTTAGTAGTAAGCAGTTCCCTCAGGTGGATTTGGTGGTTCGTCATATCTTGTCCTTGGAGAAACAAGAGGAATATAAGGACGTAAGCGGGCGTATAGCTCTTGTTCGGTATGACAGAACATCCGATGCCAATGCCTATTTCTCTTCCATTGCCAACGTAAGAGTAATCTGGGGAGGAGATGCAACGATTGCCAATATTCGTCAGTATTCAATACCGCCTCGTTCCTTTGATGTTTGTTTTGCTGATAGATATTCTGTTGCAGCTATTCGTCCTTCTGCTATCATGGAAGCACCAGATGAGGAAATGCAAAAATTGGCTGAGAATTTTTATAATGATACCTATTTGTTTGATCAAAATGCTTGCTCGGCTCCACACCTTGTTCTATGGAAGAAAGAAGTGTGTATGGAAGAAGCAAAAAAACGCTTTTGGAATGTCATACATGATTATGCCTCCAAGAAGTATAATCTCCAAGCAGTATTGAGCGTAGATAAATTGACAGAGCTGTATCGTGAGGCGGTCGCTTTGAATTGTCGTCAAGTTCCGATGCAAGATAACCTGGTCGTTAGAAATCATTTGAATCATCTTCCTTCAGATGTTGAAAACTATAGATGTGCAGGAGGGCTGTTCTTGGAATACGACATGGATGGACTTGATGACATCGCTCCTATTGTGAATGAAAAATATCAGACTTTGGCTTACTATGGTTTTGAAAAAGCAGAACTTCAGCGCTTTGTACTTCAATATCGTTTAAGGGGGCTGGATCGTATAGTTCCAATCGGTCAGACTACAGCATTTGCTTTAACTTGGGATGGATATAATTTGATAGAAACTTTGAGTAGAGTAGCTTCAATTTTATAATGGAATCAAAACTTATAAATCTGCGGAAGTGGCATAAGTTTTCTTTAATCATCCTCTCTTTCCTCGTCTATTCTTGCACGGGTATCTTCTCAAAGTTGGCTTCGCTGCATGCCTTCTTGTCGATACCGTATATCTTGTATTTCGGTTGTGTCGTAGGAACTTTGGGGCTTTATGCGATTTTGTGGCAGAAAGTATTGTCGTTCATGCCCTTGAACAAAGCCTTCCTTTGCAAGAGTATCTGCATCGTGTTTACATTGTGCATATCTTATTGGATGTTTGCTGAGACTATCACCCTCAATAATATCTTCGGGGCGATTATCATTATTTTAGGTTTAATAGTATTGGCATGGAAGAAATAACTTTGTTTTATATGTTGGTGATAGCGGGCATATTCTTGTCGGCTTGCAGCCAACTGCTCTTGAAGAAGAGTGCGGATAGGGAGCATCGGAGTTTTCTTCGCTCCATGCTCAACTGGCGTGTGATTACAGCTTATGCCATCTTTTTCGGCTCGCTGCTCATCAATATCACTGCTATGAGCAAAGGGGTGAAACTGAAGGATATGCCTATTTTGGAATCCTTGGGGTATGTCTTTGTTCCATTGTTATCCTATATGGTGCTGAAGGAGAAAATCACCAAGCGAACCATGGTGAGTATCGCCTTGATCCTCATCGGTATCTATGTGTTTTATTTGTAAAATTTTAAAATCATGACAATGATTCCTTTTAATAAATCTTACCTCACTGGTAAGGAAGCTCACTACATGTATAAGGCAGTCTTCGCTGGCAAGCTGTCTGGAAACGGTTATTTTACCAAGAAGTGCCAGGATTATTTTGAGAAGTGTTATGGCTTTAAGAAATGCTTGCTCACCACCTCAGGTTCGGATGCCTTGGAGATGTGTGCTATGCTTTGCGAGTTGAAGCCTGGGGATGAGGTCATCGTGCCTTCCTACACCTTCGTCTCGACGGCGTTAGCTTTCCTGCGTGAGGGTGCCAAGGTAATCTTCGCTGACTCCATGGATGGCAACCCTAACCTTGATGCAGAGAAGTTGGAGAGTTTGATTACTCCACGCACTCGAGTCATCGCTCCAGTTCACTATGCTGGTGTGGCTTGTGACATGGATGCTATCATGGCGGTGGCAGAGAAGCACAATCTGCTTGTGGTGGAGGATGCTGCACAGGCTATCGACTCCTTCTACAAGGGCAAGCCACTTGGCGGGGTAGGTCATCTGGGAGCCTTCTCTTTCCATGAGACTAAGAACATCACCGCTGGTGGTGAGGGTGGATTGCTCACCATCAATGACGAACGTTTCATCCGCCGTGCCGAGATTATTTGGGAAAAAGGTACAAACCGTGCCGAGTTCTTCCGTGGTGCAGTCAACAAGTATGGTTGGGTGGATATGGGCTCTTCGTTCTTGCCTGCCGAAATCAATGCCGCCTTTCTCTGGGCACAGTTGGAAAACCTCGATGATATTCAGGCTAAACGTAAGAAACTCTGGGAGCAGTATTTCGTAGGTTTGCAGTCGTTGGCTGGTCATGGTTATTTTCGTTTGCCTCAGATACCAAGCTATGCCACCAACAACGCCCACATGTTCTATATCGTATGCCGTAACTTGGAGGAGCGTTCGGGCTTGATCAAGTTCTTGAAGGAACATGACGTGATGGCTCCGTTCCATTACTTGGCTTTGCACAAGAGTGAGTATTATCTCAGCCACTTTGAGGAGCGTCCAGAGTTGCCAAACTGCGACATGTATGCCGACTGTTTGGTGCGCATGCCGATGTTCTATGAGTTGGAGTTGGAGCAGGTGGACTACATCTGTGGATTGATAAAGGAGTATTATTCAACGAAATCTTAAGCTATGGTTACATCATTGTGGGATAAAAAGAGCATGAAGGCATTTGTCTTCATGCTTTCTGTTTTGGTCAGTTTGAGTTTTTATCTGTGGGGCGTTACTCTCACAGATAATTATTTTTGGATTTACTCGTGCAAGGAAGCACAGGAGATGGTGATGTGCCTGTTGTCTCTTCTCGGAATGAAGGCTTGGTTCTCAGCATTTGGCTTTACTCTGCTGTCACAACGTATCTTGACTTGGGGAATGAATATCCTGACTCTTCTCATTCCTTATTTCGGTTTGTTGAAAGGGAGTGAGCGAAGCAAGTATATTTATTATCTTTGTGGCGCATTGATTATCTTTGGGCCTGGTATCGCCAAATGCTGTACTCCTGATACTTTTACTTCTGTGCTGATGGCAATTGCAGTCGTGTCCTTTGTCAAGATGTTGGGCAACAAACGTTTCTTGTGGTTCTTGTCTTTGAGTGTCTCTACGGCATTGTTGATAGCAGCTCGTTTTCCAAATGTCGTTGCTGTTCCATTGATAGCTATGTTCATGTTATTCCTTGGAGACAAGAATAGAATTACGCGATGGAAATATGCTCTGGGATATGTGGTGTTGTCGATGGTGTTGTATTGGGGTGTTATGACCTTGTTACTTGGGGAGACCAACTGCTTTTCTCTGTTGGCAGATTCCTTTAGCCAGGAAACCGGTAATGTAAATGGTCGTCATTCTATGGTGGGATTACTGCTGCGTTATTGTAAGTCTATCCTGTTGGCAATGATAGTTCTATTTGGTATTGTGGTCGCTTGCTGTACTAACAGACGTCTTTTCCCCAACAAGCAGAAACTGGGGATTGCTGTGAGCATCTTGTTGGGAACGATTATATGTTATGGCATCTTGGGACGAATCGGCGAGAAGTTTCATAGTTGGCCTGTATGTGTGGCTCCTTTGGTCAGCCTGCCTTTGTTTTATGTTGCTTACAAGGCTTATCGTGAGAAAAGCAATCGCTGTTCATGCTTATGCTTGTTCTTAGGAATGGTCATTTATGTTCCCTCCGCAGGTAGTGATACAGGATTCCAGAAATCACTGATGGTGGCAAGTGCTATCTTACCTATCGCTGCGGTGTATGTTAGGAAGACGGTTAAACAAATGACAAATGTTAAGTTGGCTCTTGGCATCATGATTGTGACTTCGCTCTTGATGTATAACGATGGTATCTGTGCCAACAATTCGATGTCTTCCGATTCAAAGTTGCAAGGAGTCTTATTGCCGAAGTGGCAATTGGAATCCAGACAGGAAATTAAACAGGGCTTGAAACCTTGGTTTAAGATGAACCATACGGTTTTTTATGGTTTGGAGGCTCATTATTGGTATTTCTACACGGATAGCAAATTGATGTACAATCCTGGATTCTGGATGCTCCAAAATGAGAAGGTTGCATTGGGTAAGGCTGTCGATGCTGTGAAAATTGACAAGGATGCCGTTTTGGTGGATTTTACTTATTCTGATAAAGATTATCTCTTGAAACAAGGTCTCAAATTGGTTGCGGATGGAGATAAGTTTAGGGTTTATAAGAGGGAGTAGATATTCTTTTTGCTAGTATTTCTAAAGTTTTAATGGTTGGCTCCACCGGGCATAGTGGTGGCGGAGTAGCAAGTGTATTACGCTTGAGATTTATATCGTGCAGTTTATGCTTATTACGAATAAGTGGAATAG
>ERZ780178.1262-NODE-1262-length-16421-cov-2.828975_pt1 | contig 16421 bp, 10 predicted proteins | sample MGYA00511018_ERZ780178 | MGnify/ENA primary metagenome ERZ780178 (study PRJEB29588, sample SAMEA2151439) | human gut metagenome | biome: human gut; feature: human-associated habitat; material: faeces | place: Denmark | collected 2008/2010 ...
CACGAAGGTATGGGAAAGAACCATGCTAGTCAATACGCCAATTTTGGAAGCTTACAGACATCAATTCCCAGTGGATTGGTTTGATACTCAACCTGTAGGTTCTTCAATACGGTAACCGCACCCAGAGGTAGCCATCCGGCCAGCAACCCTAAGATTATAGACAAAATACATCGTGTGCTCTTCATAATACAAAGAATTAAAATGATAACGGTACAAAAATATCCATTATCATCTTAACTCTTTGTTTCATTTTTGGGAGAAGATGTAGCAGTTTTGACACTACTCAATCTCTCCTACCATCTTGGACGGGTCTACCCAACGATCAAACTCCTCGGCGGTCACATAACCGGACTCGATAGCCGCCTCCCGCAAAGTCTTATTTTCTTGATAGGCTTTCTGGGCGATAGCGGCGGCCTTGTAATATCCTATTTTCGGATTCAAGGCGGTAACCAGCATTAAGGAGCTATCCAGATGGCGTTTGATGTTTTCGTTCACCGGGGTAATGCCTTTTACGCAACGTTCACTGAAATTCAGGCAACCGTCACCAATCAAGCGGGCGCTTTGCAAGAAGTTCGAGATAATCACCGGCTTAAATACGTTCAACTCGAACTGCCCGTTGGAGCCGGCTATCGAGATTGTCACGTCGTTACCCATTACTTGAGCGGCGAGCATCGTCAATGACTCGCATTGCGTAGGATTCACCTTTCCCGGCATGATGGAGGAACCCGGCTCGTTCTCCGGCAAATGGATCTCACCGATACCGGCACGAGGACCTGAGCCCAACATTCGTATATCGTTTGCGATCTTCATTAAGCTGACCGCTACGGATTTCAAGGCTCCATGCGCCTCAACCAAGGCATCATGGGTAGCTAGGGCCTCGAATTTATTCGGAGCGGTTACAAAAGGAAGCCCAGTCAACTCTGATATCTTCTTAGCGACACATTCGTCATAATTGACCGGGGCGTTAATACCGGTCCCAACCGCCGTACCTCCTAAAGCCAATTCGGAGATATGCGACAGGGAATCCTTTACTTTCCGTATACCATATTCTAATTGAGCCGCATAGCCACTGAACTCTTGCCCCAATGTCAATGGAGTGGCATCCATAAAATGAGTCCTCCCGATCTTCACGATCTTCATGAACTCCTCACTTTTTAGCGCCAACGCACGATACAGACTCTCCAATCCCGGGATCGTCACCTCCGCTATCACCTTATAGGCGGCAATATGCATAGCGGAAGGAAACGTATCATTGGAGGATTGCGATTTATTCACGTCATCGTTCGGAAGCAGCACTTTCTCCTTATCCGTTAGCTTTCCTCCGGTCAACACATGCGCCCGGTTGGCGATCACCTCATTGACATTCATATTCGTCTGGGTCCCGCTCCCCGTTTGCCATACAATCAAGGGGAAGGAGTCATTTAATTTACCCGCCAAGATCTCGTCGCATACCTTACCGATCAACTCGCATTTCTCCGGAGACAAGACACCGGCGTCTTTATTAGCCAAAGCCGCTCCTTTTTTCAAGTAAGCGAACGCCTCTATCACCTCTTCGGGCATCCGGCTAATATCGGTGGCGATCTTGAAATTATTCACGCTCCGTTGTGTTTGCGGCCCATAATAAACGTCCGCCGGCACTTCCACCTCACCTAAGGTATCTTTCTCTATTCTATACTTCATGACACATAAGTTTTATTAATCTCTTCTATGTATAAACTATCTGGATATCGAATTGTTTATGTTACATTCACGAGTATATCATGAAAAGACATTTATCATGGAACAGAATTCAGATCATAGAGAAACGGCTTATTTCGCCTCCGATGTTTTTTAATAGTTTTTCTTCTCGTCAATAATGTATTCGGGACGGGCCTTGATCTCGTCAAAGAGGATACCGACATATTGCCCTAACACGCCGACCGTCAATAACTGTACACCTCCAAAGAAGATAATGGAAGTCATGATAGAAGTCCAGCCAACCTCGGCGTTACTAAAACCATAGATCTTGCCCAACGTGAACCAAACCGCCAAGATTATACCGACCAATACGGATATAAACCCGAGACTCGTCGCCAAACGCAACGGCTTCTTCGAGAAATAAAGCATTGCCGTCGACGCGAATTTCAGCATCTTACTAATCGGATATTTCGTCTCGCCGGCGATACGCGCCTCACGCTCATAATAAAACGGCACTTGGTGGAAGCCTACCCAACTTATCAAGCCACGGATATATTTTCCCCGTTCCTTAAAACGGTCGAACTCATTCATCACCTTCCGGTCCACTAAACGGAAATCTCCCGTATCCAGCGGGAAATGGACCTCGCTCATATAATTCATCACCCGGTAAAAAGCCTTGGAGGTGAACAGCTTGAAAAGACTCTCCCCTTCCCGTGACTTACGGACGCAATAAACCACGTTAGCATTCTCTCTCTCCTGCACTTCCAGCAGATCCGGAATCAATTCCGGCGGATCCTGCATATCGGCGTCGATGATAATCGCCAAATCAGCGTCACAGTTATTGATACCCGCCGTTACCGCCGGTTGATGACCGAAATTCCGGGAGAAGTGAATCACCTTCACATGAGGATCGGTAGCGGCTATATGATCCAACAAAGAACGTGTCTTATCCTGACTACCATCATTTATATAGATAATCTCCGTAGGGTTCGGCAACTTTACCAAGACCTCTTTCGTACGCCGATACGATTCCTCGATCACGGCTTCCTCGTTGTAACACGGGACTATAACCGCTAACTTCTTCATGCCTTTTAAGCTTTAAAGGTATAAAACTTATTTACTAAAAAATTAATCACCGTATAGAAAGCCATTCCAATCAAGTGGTTGTAGTAATGATCGATCGTAAGTCGGGAATTCAAGATCAGTACCAATCCGTACTGTAAAGCATAACAAATAATAAAAGCGATCGTGAACCGAACCGCCCCTTTCGTCCATCCGGTGGAACTTCCCTTGAAAGTCCATTGCTTGTTCCAGATGAAACTGTTTAATATGCCTGCCACATATCCCGTTAAGTTAGATAAACCTTCCCGGCATCCGAAGAGTTTCATCATCACCCAGATAACGATCATCGTTATCAAGGTATTGCTCAACCCGACTACACCATACTTAATAGCTTGCTTAATCGTCTCCATTCTTATTTATAATCTCGGAAACCTCCTCCGCTGTCAATTCCTTGACATTCGTGATCGTGAAAACATTCGAGAGGAAATCGCCGTATTGGTTACATTCATTGATCACCCGATCCAACGTGGCTTTTATATCCGTACGCACCGGGATCAAGAACACCAGCTCCACATACTGCTCACCGATCGTCAAACGCTCGATCTCGCAGTCCGTTTTCGGCAGATAATAAGCGAACTCCCGCTCGATTGTCTGCCGCTGATATTCTTGGAAAGGTTTCTTGCCTTTAGACGTCATCAAGACATAGAAACGCAGCTTCTCCCCTTTTCCTCCCAAGCCGGTCGAGATATAAATTTGTTTCTCGTCGGAGAAATCGGACTCTAAGGAGATACGAGACTCCATCAAAGCCATGTAGGCCCAATCTGTCACTTCCGGGTCCGGATGCTGGGTGTATTCCTCCAACAAGCGGTACGCACGGACGGATTTCGAGGTAGCCAATTGAGATAACAAATATCTCTTCTCGGTCTTGTCCGTGGTTTCCTCCGTCAACAAAGTGTTGTACAGGGTCTCGCACTCATCCTCCGATAAGGGACGGGGAGGCCGGTTTTCCTTCCGTACGTTTTCCGAGTATTTGAAATACTCCATCTGAAGTTCAACCGGCACACGCTGTTCTAGTATATGGAAATGTCCCTCCATCCTGCTGAAGGAATCACGGAACTTTTTGAATACATCACCTTCTTCTTTCATAGATCGTCTTTTTTCGTTATTAAACTCCCATAAACAAGAAACAAGAACAAAGGTAATGTTTTTTCCGGAATAAATAAAAATAACGTTATTTAAGCTCCCGCATAAATTAAGAACCCAAGTCCGATCACGAATAAAATAAACATCCCGACATTCAGACGATTGGAAATGGCTGGCGCTCCCTTGAACTCTTTCCAGATAAGGATGCCCCATAAAGCGGAGACTAGCGTGGCTCCTTGCCCCAATCCGTAAGATATAGCCGCTCCCGCCTTCTCTGACGCTATCATACTGAAAGATTGACCGATACACCAGATAACACCCCCCAATACACCCACGAGATGCGTACTCATATCTCCCTTAAAATAACCGGATATGGAGACAGGCTTACCTTCCACCGGATGTTTCATTGCCAATGTGTTAAATAAGAAATTACTAACAAATACTCCTATGGCAAAAACAAATACGGCGGTATAAGGCGTCAACTTCCCGGGTGCCGGAGAAGCGAAATTCTCCATGTCCATGGAAGCGGCGACAAAACGATAGAAAAAGGCCATGATCACGCCGGCCACAACCGATATAAGGATCCCCTTCCCCGATACTTTCTTGGTACCGACCAAGGCTTTCTTATAAGCCAGGCCATTCAAGATGATGGCGACCGTGATTAAGGCTACACCGATAAAGATATAAGTCGGTTCCCCCTTCGCCGCCCCGAAATAGTTAACCAATACGCCTAGCACCAAGGCCAATCCGATCCCTACCGGAAAAGCGACCGACAATCCGCAAATGGCGATCGCCGCAGACAACAAGATATTGGCAGCATTAAAAATAATACCGCCCAAAAAGGCACTCCCTAAACTAGCGAGATTCGCTTGCGCCAAATCCGGCAGGAAACTGCGTCCTTCCGTCCCGATGCTGCCCAAGGTAAAGCCGGAAATCAGAGAAAGGAGCAAGACACCAATCACGTAGTCCCAATAGAAGAACTCATATCTCCAAGTCTTGGAGGCTAATTTCTGCGTATTCCCCCACGATCCCCAACAAAGCATCGTAACGACACAGAATATGACAGCTAAAGAATAATCTTGTACGATATACATAAAATACTATTTAATAGATGGTTGATGCATCATATAATTCTCTATCAAGGAAGCGACCTCCGTAGGCGGCATCTTCTCGATCAAACGAAGATCACGGCCATTGGGATTTGCCACCCAATTGTTAGTCCCCTCATCATCTACGACATGAAAGGTACCTCGCTCTACATCGAAATAAGGCTCATAACCTTTTATAGCGACCAATACCGCCGTATGATCCCAGCTCATGCGCCCTTCCGGGTCTCCCTCCGTGAAACAAAGGGCATACGCATCTTTTACAGGACTGTTCTCCACGTTCATTTGCACCAGTTTCTTTCCGGTCAAGATTACGTTCCCGATCTCAAAACCGCTAAAGACAATCTCTGTAGGCCATTCATCCGCTACGACTTTAGAGGCAGGGACATCGCAATACACTTTTCCTTCCGGAAACAGGCCCGCCATAGAAACCAAACGTTTCACTTTCTTGGCGACTAATTCCTTTCCGGAGAGATCGCTATATTCATCAGCTCCCGATTGAAGCAAGTCCCTTAAATTAGAGAAGAAACCAATCGTACAAATAACAACGCTGGTATCCGGTTGTTCGCTCAGAATCTTACGGTACACCTTCAGGGCATCCGGAGCGTCGGAAGTCTTCGCCGTATGATGCGGATAGTTAGCGGGTAACTCGTCAGTCCACTTCGTTTTATGCCAAGTAGTCAAGGAGGCCCCCGGTTCGCTCTTTGGTGCCCCTACCGGTATGTCCGGACGGTTGAAATAAGTATTCAGCACCTCAATGCAAGGCACCACCCGCTCATCATGGTTGGAGGAAAGAGTCGCAAGAATATTTACCTGACCGCTATCCGCCAAGGCATGCATCAAGGCCATAGCGCCCACATCATCATAGTCCGGACCTAAATCGGTATCTAGAATAAGATTTACCGGTTGAGGCTTATCGGTTTGAGAAACATTCCCCTTACAGGAGATAAACAAGGCGAATAAGCCCATCAGAAACAATGATTTCTTCATAATCTTTATAATTTTATTGGTGAACAATCTCTTTCGGAGCATCCGAGTAAATCAGTATCTCACCGAAATGTACGGAGACATCATTACGTGGATTTAGCCATTTAAACGTAGCCGTATGTTTTCCCTTGGGCAGCTGATACTTCCAAAACAGGTCGTTCCTACGAGTCGTATAGGATGCCGGAAGGTTCGCCGTCTCAACCAGCTCCCCATCTAGGTACATCTCTACTTTCGCTACGTATTTATCATCTTTAGCGTTCACAAAGCCTTTGAATACGGCGCCTGTTCCCTCAAATGGAAGTTCTCCTACATCGGACAAATTCTTATTAACCGCCACTTTCTCTATCGGATACATACCCTCGAAAGCCTTCTCGTAACGAACGGCTACAGGTTGCTGGCATTTGATCGTCACCTCGTCACCTGAAACGGAACCGCCGTTGCGCTCTATCACTTGCAACGCTTGATCGAAGCCCATTTGGTAAGTCTTATTCAATGAGATGGTCGTATAGGCAAAATCCATATTCTCCACCTCTCTCAAGTTCTTCATCCAATAATCCGGTATACGGCTATAACCAAGGATTGTTCCTAAGATACCACCCGCAGAGGCTGGGTTGCAATCCGAATCTTGTCCACAACGGGTAGAGATATCCAATGTCTTATAGAAATCTCCCTCACCATAAAGCAAGCCGATAAGAATGTATGCGCTATTGATCACGGCATCGATATTGAACGGAACGAAAACGCCATCCGGACAACCAATATCCGAGCTCCATTTCTTCTCACACTCAAACCAAGTGCGTTTCCAATCGTCCGGATATTCCTTATGCCAGCGGATCACATCGCTCATACATTTATAATAGGTACTTTGCTCCGGTATCGTCTTTAACGCCTCGGTCACGATAAACTCGATATCATCCGAGATAAACGATAACGAATACATCGCCCCGACATACACACCGCCGTACCAACCGTCTCCGTAATTCATGATATGCCCGATCTTATCAGAAATCTCGGAAGCCGTATTCGGCATACCCGGCGACATCAGTCCGGCATAGTCCGCCTCGATCTGATAATCCAGATCATCCGCATGAGGGTTATTCAGCCAATGGCCGGACGCCGGAGGCATGATCCCTTGCAAAATATTATAACGTGCCGACTGGTTAGCATGCCATAACGTATATCCCGCCGTAGCGAACGCCATGGCGAATGAGTCCACAGGAGCGTCCAATCCCAACCGGTCAAAGACATCCACGAATGTAAGGTCCATATAAACATCATCGTACAATCCGGGTACATTCTCGTACCACCACTTGATATATCCGTCCGGCCATACGATCGGTACGTATTCTTGAATCATCGTTCCGTTATATTTGAACTCCGTCGGACCGCCATACGTACAGCCTATGGTTTGTCCGGCCCAACCTCCCTTAATCTTATCCATCAACTTTTCTTTACTAATCGTAAACTCAGCGGGCACCGTCGTTTGATCCTTTGCCGAGGGTTGTTGGGAACATGAGGTCGCCCCTAGAAATAAAGAGGCTACCGTTATCACCGCAAATACTGTTTGTTTCATAATATTAGATTGTTTTTATAGATTAATCAAAAATATCCACCTCATTCCGGTAAGGAACAGAAGATTGCGCTCCCACACGAGTCACGGAAATGGCGGAAGCTTTGCAAGCGAATCTCACGGCTTCCCTTAAATCCCGCCCCTCAGCCAAAGCCACCGTTAAAGCGCCGTTGAAAATATCCCCGGCGGCAGTAGTATCAACGGCTTCCACTTTTATCGCAGGAACCATATCTACCATGGAATCACAATAGATCAAAGCTCCTTTTGAGCCTAAAGTAACGATTACGTTCTGTACTCCCATCTCCATTATAACTTGCGCCGCCTTCTTTGCGGAAACCTCATCCGTGATCTTCACGCCAGAGATCATCTCTGCCTCTGTCTCATTCGGGGTAATCATATACAGATGCCGGAGTAACGTAGCCGACAAAGTTTGAGCTGGAGCCGGATTCAATATTACCCGTTTGTTCTTCTTCGATGCCATCTTAGCGACAAACTCGACAGTATCCATAGGAATCTCCAATTGCATTAAAATCAAATCGGCTTTTTCTATCGCCTCTTCCGATTTCGCTAAATCAGAAGGTAATAGATTAGCATTAGCTCCGGAGGCCACCACAATACAGTTTTCAGCATGAGCATCCACCGTAATCAACGCTACGCCAGATGGATTCTTCGGATCTGAGAAAATATAGGAAGTATCAATCCCCTCTTCCTCAAATAGCTGCTGGGATTGATGTCCGAATATATCACTGCCTGTTTTACAAATAAACGAGACCTGTCCCCCTAACCGCGCAACAGCAACCGCTTGATTCGCTCCTTTCCCACCCGGGTTCATAAAAAATGTTCCGCCTAATACCGTCTCTCCCGGACGAGGGAGATGATTCGTCTTTACGACCATATCGGTATTGCTACTTCCAACAACCAATATATTATGATTCCGTAAGTCTTTCATGCTTTTCTCTTATTAATCATTCGTTTAACAAAAATATCATATATTCCGCTTGGTACACCAGATTTCATGTTAATTTAAATTCATTCACCGATGTCGCAAATATAAAAAGATCCAAAATATAAAAATCATCAATTAATCTTCATCGTAGATAAACCCAAATCGATATATTTGCATCATACAATTTCTCATATTCACTATATATCAAACACTTGATAACATCAAAAGTCCATGAATAACACATACATATTATTAATGCTTGTCAACACCTTGACAAAAGCTGAGAAAAGATATTTCCATCTTTGCGCAAACCTTCAAAACGGTGATAAGGTATACCTCACCCTTTTTAATCTAATAGACGCTAATACGTCTCCCGAACAGCTGTATACACGCTTTTGTCAGATTCAAGACGGGAAGAGTTTCGAGACCGCAGTCAAACATTTATATCGGGTACTTCTAGAATGTTTAGTTAGACTAAGAGAAAAACAGGATGTCCAAACAAGAATTTTCAATTATATATCAAAGGCTGGCGTATTATTCGAACGAGAAATATTTGATGAAGCTTTCATTGAATTAGATAAAGCAAAAAAATTAGCGATCACTTATGAAAATGATTCCTTGCTTTTATTGATTCGGAGAACGGAACTGAAATACTTAAGCGCTCTTGATTTTAAAACAATCTCAGAAAAGCAGCTGGTAAACAAGCAAATGAAAATCAATGAAGTATTAAAATACGCAAGAACCCTTAATCAACATACACAGCTATACGATATTCTTAAACACCGTTTAATTAACAAAGGCTATATCCGTTCCGACAAACAAAAAGAGGATTTAAACGATCTCGTATTGAGCGAACTCCATTTAATCGCAAACAATTCCTACCAAGGATTCGAAGCGCAAAAGTTACATTTGCTATTCCAAGCCACTTATTATCTTAACTCCGGCAATTATAAATCGGCTATCCGATATTACCAAGAGCTTATCAACTTATTTAACGACAACCAACATTTAATATTAAATCCTCCTATCTACTATTTAAGTGCCATACAAGGTATTTTAGACAGTTTATGTATTGCCGGATTATATCATGAAACTCCCTTTTTCCTTTCTAAACTAGAAGAATTAACACAAAATGAGTACTCCACTGAATTCATCTTACATCTGAAAACCTTGATATATATCTACAAATCCAATAGCTTGTTACAAGCCGGAAACTTTGAACAGGCCTTAGAGCTAAGGGATAAGCAAGAAAATGAATTACTAAAAAAAGTAACATCATTAGGACTTGAGTCTCAATTACGGTTATATCTAAGCTTCGCTGTATTAGGCATGTATACGAAAGATTATGTACAAGCTCGCAAATACATGAAAAAGATATTTAGTTTAGTTGTTGCATTGTTGACTTTGGTTTCTTGTTCGGAAGATTTTCTGAATCTGACGCCTCAATATTATCCGAATGATGCGACATTCTTTAAAACTCAAGAGCAATTCACTCAAGCAGTGAACGGAGCCTATTCCGCTCTACGGGGAGTATCGGCAAGACAAGGATACCTGATGGGAGAAATGCGTTCCGACAATACACATTACACCCGCTATAAAGCAGACCGTGGTCTACACATCTTGTATCGTGAAAATATCGCGGATTTTGTTGTAGATGACCAGAACCAATGGACAAATGAAATGTATTATGCATGTTATACGGGCATTTCAAGAGCCAACACCATTCTGAACCGCATTGAAGGGACGACTTTTCCCGATGATTTCAAAAATAAAACGATCGGAGAAGCTAAATTCATCCGTGCTTTCATGTATTTCCAATTGGTGCAATGCTACGGAGACGTCCCTTTGCATCTGGAAGAAGTGACAGGAGCGGACAACGCATTCTTACCTCGTTCATCTGTTAACGATATCTATACAGCCATCGTTGATGATGTGAAAGATGCCATAGAGAAACTTCCTACGGTCAAATTCCCGCAAAATGGTGCTGCAACCAAAGGAGCTGCCAAAATGCTCTACGCTTATGTATTAATGACAAAGCCAGATCGAGATTATGCAACAGCGGAAACGCAGTTAAAAGATATCATGAATATGGGATATGAATTACTTCCCAATTATGCCGATATATATGACACATCCAAAAAGAACGGAAAAGAATCGATTTTCGAAATCCAGTATCAAATGGGAGATCAGGGACAGCAAAGTGATTGGTTATACTACTTTATTCCCAAAACAACGAATGCAGAAATTATTACAGGTGTTCCGGATTGTAGTACGTTACTGACAGGAGGCTGGAATGTTCCGACACCGGAAATGATCGCTTCTTACGAACCTGGAGACCTGCGTGTCGCCCCATCTATCGCTGTTGCAGTCGGTACACTGGATGCAGCAAACGCCTTAGTCGTAGCTGATGTACTAAAAGTCGGTGATCCCAAGATCAATGATTATCAAGTTAATTATCCATTTATCAATAAATACCGTCACGCACACTCCAAAATAGAAAATACAGACGATAACTGGCCTGTTTACCGCTATGCGGACTGCCTGTTATTGTTAGCTGAATGTCTGGTGGAGCAAGGACGTGCAGGAGACGCAGCACCCTATGTCAATCAAGTACGTGCGCGTGCAGGTTTACCTGCTGTTACAACAATCAATGCCGAGGTAGTTGCCAATGAGCGACGTCACGAACTCGCATTTGAGAACCATCGTTGGTATGATTTATTGAGAACAGGAAAAGCTATTGAAGTAATGACTGCCTACGGAAAATATATCAAAACGATTGATACGGAACTTCCTGAACGTACCTATCAGATAAAGCCGGAATATTTGCTTTATCCGATACCTTATAACGAGTTGCAATTAAATGACCAGCTCAAACAAAATCCAGGTTATTAATTATCATATTAACAAAAAGACCTTTACTTTTGTAGTAGAGGTCTTTTTACTATTAGCACCATGAATACACAACGTATTATCAAAAACTTTATATATACCGTCGTAGGAGGTATCCTGTCTCTCGGAACGACTGGTTGCAGTGGCAACAAAGCGGAAACGACAGACAGTTTTTCCACTTTGGAAGCCCAGTTTTCCAACCCTTCATCCGAGTACCGTACAGCCCCTTTTATGGTTTGGAACGGAAAAGTTACAGAAATTGAAATCGACCGTATGCTGAAAGACTTTAAAGATGCAGGCTGCGGAGGTGCGTTTATCCATCCCCGTCCGGGCATGATCACGGAATATATGTCGGACGAATGGTATTCCCTCTACCGTTATGCCGTCGATAAAGGAAAAGAGATGGGACTGGACATCTGGATTTACGATGAAAACTCCTATCCCAGCGGCTTTGCCGGAGGACATGTTCCCGAAGATATGCCCGAATCCTACAACCAAGGACAAGGACTTGAGTTGACAAAAACAGATCTTCTGCCTGACAAGACAGACGAATATTTCATCATCCTTAAAAAAGAAGGGGACAAATGGGCAGATATCACGAACGCCCTGAGCCAGCATAAAAAAGCAAAAGGAGAATATTACCTCTACAAAAAGACCTATTTAGGCAAATCAGACTGGTACGGAGGGTATTCTTACGTAGACCTGCTCGTACCCGGTGTGACTGAAAAGTTCATCGACCTCACGATGAAAGGATACGAAAAAACAATAAAGGACGAATTTGGCAAATCTGTTTTCGGTATCTTCACAGATGAGCCCAACATCAGCAGTCCCGGAGGCTTGCGCTGGACACCAGACTTGTTCGAAGTATTCCGGAAACAGTGGGGATACGATCTAAAACCACTACTTCCCCTTCTGGACGAAGAGACGGGCAATTGGAAACAGGTACGTCATAACTATATGGAAACCCTGTTGCAAATGTTTGTCGACCGCTGGTCCAAACCTTGGCACCACTACTGCGAGACGAACAACCTGAAATGGACCGGACACTATTGGGAACACGGTTGGCCGCAAATGAACGACGGACCGGACAATATGGCAATGTACGCCTGGCATCAGGTACCCGCTATCGACATGCTGTTCAATCAGTTCGACGAAACCAACCCGCAAGCACAGTTCGGCAATATCCGTGCAGTAAAAGAATTGCGCAGTGCCGCCAACCAAACAGGTTGTAACCGTACCCTCAGCGAAACTTATGGTGGTGGAGGTTGGGACGAAACTTTTAAAGATTTCAAACGGTTAGGTGATTGGGAGTATGCACTCGGGGTCAACTTCATGAACCAACATTTAGCCCATATGACACTAACAGGAGCACGCAAATACGACTATCCGCCGGTATTCACCTATCATTCTCCCTGGTGGCCCGACTACCGCGAACTGAATGACTATTACGGACGCCTTTCATTTGTTATGAGCAAAGGCATCCAGAAAAACGATATTTTGGTTCTGGAACCCAACTCGACTTTATGGAGCTATTACGTCCATGCAGGAAGTTCCCCGAAACTCATGGAGATAGGAACCAATTTCCAAGCTTTTGTTACAACTTTGGAAAAGAACCAGGTAGAATATGACCTCGGTTCCGAAAACATCATCAAAGACCTCGGAAAGGTAGAAAACGGGCGTTTCATCGTCGGCAATGCCTCCTACTCGACTGTCGTTCTGCCTCCCATGATGGAGACCTTAAACAAGCCTACCTTCAACCTCTTGCAACAATTTGTAGAACAAGGTGGACAGATCATAACCTTCTCCGCTCCCACCCGGATAGACGGGGCTGTCAATGACGAACTGGCCGGACTGTTGACCGGTACAACCGTCACATCACTCCCGGAACTATCCAAAGATGTAATCGCCCGGTATTTCTCTTCCGATAACTTCAGGATTACTTTCAACAGTGGTAACCTGTATCACCATCGTCGCCAGTTTGCAGACGGAGAATTGGTTTTTCTCGTCAACTCTTCTATGGATGAAGTTGTTGACGGCACCCTTTCGACGCAGGGAAAAGCCATGTTGGAAATGGATGCTCTGAACGGGGAAATCTATACGTATCCGTCTTCAAAAGAAAAAGGCATACTAAGTACATCTTTCCGGATCGAACCGGCAGGAAGCCTCTTGCTTTACTGTTCTGACAAGAACCCTAAAAACTATCCGGAACGCCCCGGAAAAGCGGGAAGCAGCCCGGTGACGGCAACAAGCCGGACCACCGTCAGCCGTTTACGCGACAATGCTCTGACAATTGACTTTTGCGATGTTACGGTTAAAGGAAAGACTTACAAGAAACAACATTTCTCCCGTGCCGCCGATATCGCCTTCAAAGCGCACGGATTCACCAACGGCAATCCTTGGAATACCTCCGTACAATACAAACGGAATATCCTCGACCGCGACCACTTTAAGGATGGCGGCTTCACGGCCTCCTATCATTTTACGGTAAACGATGCTTTCGACTATTCCGGTATCAAACTGGTTTCCGAACGCCCCGAACTATTTACCGTAAAAATCAACGGAAATCTCGTGAACGCTCTTCCAGGTGAATGGTGGCTGGACCGTTCTTTCGGCGTTTATCCGATAGGCGGACAGGTGAAAAAAGGTAGCAATACGGTAGAACTCAGCATCAACCCGATGCGTATTTTTGCAGAGATAGAACCGGTCTACATCATCGGAAACTTCTCGGTCGTACCCGAACAAGAGGGATGGAGCATCGGTGCACCACAGGAATCGTTCACACTGGGTAGCTGGAAAGAACAAAAGCAACCGTTCTACTCATGGGATATGAGCTATAGCAAAGAATATACCCTCGATGACCTTACAGGCAGATATGCCGTCAAACTGAACAAATGGAACGGGACGGTAGCAGAAGTATACGTCAACGGACAGAAAGCCGGTATGATCGCCTTCGACCCCTGGCAACTGGATGTAACATCCTATCTGAAAGAAGGCAGCAACACGATTGATGTACATGTGATCGGCAGTTTGAAGAACCTGTTAGGCCCGCATTACCGGAATCCGGCTCCCGGCCTGGCATCTCCCTGGCATTGGAAAAACGTAGACAAACCGATATCCGGAAAAGAATACCAGATGATGGATTACGGGCTGATGGAAGATTTTGAATTAATTCATTAAACATACACGAAAAGAGGGTGCGTGCTTTTCCGGAAAAGCATGGCACCTTTTTCAAAAAAGGACGGCAGCATGAAAGACAGGAAAGACGAAATCGTCACGATAGGGCTGCACGGACTGGCCAACGTGGACCGAGAACTCAAAGGCAAAAAGATCGGTATGTACCGCCTCCCCCAATTCCGAAAAGAATTTACGGTTCAAAAAACGGTAAAACGAGCGACCGCCTATGTCTCCGGACTCGGACATTTCGATATGTTCCTGAATGGAGAGAAGGTGGGTAACAACTTTCTCGATCCGGGATGGACAAAATATGATAAATGTGCGCTGTATGTCACTTTCGATCTGTCCGGACAGCTAAAGCAAGGCGGAAACGCAATAGGCGTCATGTTGGGAAACGGCTTTTTCAATATCCCGCGGGAACGTTATTTCAAACTGCTTGCTTCATATGGCGCTCCGCGCCTCTTGATGAAAATACAAATCGAATATGCAGACGGCAGTACGCAGGACATCGTAACCGGTACAGACTGGAAAACAACCGAAAGCCCCGTTACCTACAGCAGTATTTACGGCGGTGAAGATTACGATGCCACGAAAGAACAGACCGGATGGATGCAACCCGGTTTCGACGACCGTACCTGGAACAAAGCCCTCGACACAGGCTGGAAAACCCGGCTCCTCTCCCAACGCTCCGCACCGCTGACCGTACGTGACCGAATCCCCACCGTCCGTCTTTTCAAGACCCGGAAAGGACAATGGGTGTACGATTTGGGACAAAACTTTTCCGGCATCATACGGCTTTCCCTGCATTCAAAGGACACGCATCCGGTTAAGCTCTATCCGGCCGAACTGCTGAATCCGGACAGTACCGTAAACCAAAGCGCGTCCGGCGCTCCTTTCTGGTTCGGTTACACACCGAAAGGAAAAGGTATTGAAAGTTGGCAACCCCAGTTTACCTACTACGGTTTTCGTTACGTGCAGGTCGAAGGTGCTGTTCCCGCCGGACAACCCAATCCGGGCGGACTACCTGAAATAACGGAAATCACCGGTCTTCATACTTGCTATTCGGCCGAAGATGTCGGCAGTTTCCATTGTTCCAAACCGTTGTTCAATCAGACATACGAACTGATCGACTGGGCGATCCGCAGCAATATGGCAAGCGTGCTAACCGACTGCCCGCATCGTGAGAAGTTGGGTTGGCTGGAAGAAGCGCACCTGATGCAATACTCCGTACAATACCGCTACAACCTGGCACGCCTGTACGAAAAGACATTCAACGATATGCGCTCCACACAAGCAGCCAACGGCATGATACCGACCATTGCTCCCGAACTAGTCGAATTCGAAGGAGGCTTCAAGGATACGCCGGAATGGGGAAGCACATTTGTCATCAGTCCTTGGTACATCTACCAATGGTATGGCGATACGCGCCCGATCGAAACCTATTATCCGGATATGCAACGCTACATCGACTACCTTTCCTCGAAAGCCGATAACCATATTATCGCCTACGGCTTGGGAGACTGGTTCGACATCGGTCCGAAAAGTCCGGGAGAATCGCAACTGACCTCCAATGGCGTAACGGCAACGGCTATCTACTATTACGACGTCACCCTGATGGAGAAAATGGCAAACCTTTTAGGGAAGCCGGACGATGCACGCAAGTACCAGGAACTGGCGGCCCGGATCAAACAAGCCTTCAACCGGACTTTCTGGAACCCGTCCACCCGTACCTACGACCGCAACAGCCAGGCGGCAAACGCCGTCGCACTCTACATGGGACTGACGACTCCGGAAAACAGGCAGCAGGTATTCGATAACCTGATAGCCGATATCCGCGGACGCAACAACGCCCTGACGGCAGGCGACG
>ERZ780178.1265-NODE-1265-length-16408-cov-11.269003_pt1 | contig 16408 bp, 11 predicted proteins | sample MGYA00511018_ERZ780178 | MGnify/ENA primary metagenome ERZ780178 (study PRJEB29588, sample SAMEA2151439) | human gut metagenome | biome: human gut; feature: human-associated habitat; material: faeces | place: Denmark | collected 2008/2010 ...
GTTTTGAACATTAATTATCATTAATTGAACATTAATTATTTCATTAATTTTTTTTGTTAATTATTCGTTAATGTTCATTCTCGTTAGGCCGATAAATTGCAGTTTGTTTTTTTCTCTCGTATATGAAAAAATAGGTATGCTACCTTGTTGGTTAGCATACCTATTATAATTAGCGTTAGGTGATTTAGGTATTTACTTTACTAATACCTTTTGGCCATTGATGATGTAAATGCCTTGTTGCTGAACGCGTTGTAGGCGGCGACCCTGTAAGTCGTAAATGCCTTTGCGCTTGTTGGCATTGGTGGTTACTTGGTCAATGCCACTACTCGTATATTTCTTATAGGTGGCCACGATGTTGAGGTGGCTTTCTACAGTACCTGTGTAAGCTTCGTTGCCGCTGACGCTCTCGAGTGTGTACCCATTAATGGTAGGAGTGACAATTGTGTAAGCATCACCAGCGGTAATTAACTCTGTAGAGGAAGAGAGTACCTTATCTTCTGTGTCCTTGCAAGTGATCGTAACGTTGAACATGGGCAGACCATAGAACGTGGTGATGCGAATGGGGTGTCCCGTACCTCCATCCCAACCTACGAGGTTACCATTCTCAAGGCCGTCCCAATACATGCCGTTGCTACCTTTCACGTTGAAGGTCTCGCCGTCAGCATTGAGGGTGAAAGTAAAGGCAGCGCCTGTTTTAGAAGCCGTAGCGGCTTGTGAACGACCCAATTGAGGCACGTAAAGACCAAGGTATTCGTTCTTTACCTTAAACACGTTTTTGCTCGTACGTTCGAGCGTCCAAATAGCGTTGGGAGTCATACCCTCTACTTGTGTGTAGCGGTTGATGCCCTTATTGGCCATAATGGCGCGATAGCCAGCACGGCCTGCAGCAGTAGTGGCATCGTAGATAAGGTAGCTCTTACCAGCTTGAAGCGTGGTAACTACGTCACCATCGGCCTTAACGCCCATAATGGCATCGGTAGTGTAAGTTACGTTATAAGTAGCGTCTGCCTCGGGGGTGAGGTTCTCACCGTCATTAACGTCGCTTGATTCCAAAGTGTAGTACTTAGGAGTGGGCAACTGTACCTTGTAACTTTCGCCTACGGGTACGTTGACTTCTTCTTGGCTAATGAGTACGCCCTTATTGTCAGCACACTTAAAGGTGATAGCATAAGCAGCACGCTTATAAGTTACGTTGTAAGCATTGTTGCCAGCAGCGGTAATGCTTTCAACCGAATGATTCTTGAAAGTAGGGCAGAGTTCAGCTGTGATGTTGTCGGTCGTAGTAGGAACGCTGCGTGTAACAGAGCCTAAAGTATTGCCCTTCTCGTCAGCACAATTGAGGGTAATGACCTTTACTTCTGTAGCAGTCCATTCGCTACCCTGTACGCGAGGAGCGTCGTAAGAAGCGTTCGCATCGGTAGTAGGACCTGCGTTAATGTTGCCTGAAGGCAAGGCGAAGAGGCTCTTGCCGCCTACTTTAATACGGAGGTCGTTGTATTTCTTGACGAGGCTAAGCGTAACGTTCGCATCAGCAGGTGCAGTTCCAACACTTACGGGGCAACCTTCGCGCGATACGAAGCTACCTAATGAAGTGATGTAACGGCCTGTAGCTACGTTCTTCATCTTAACCGTTTGCGAACCGTCAGCGTTGATTGTAGAGGCTTCGACTGTCCATGCATTGTTGGCGAAAGCATCAGTGGCGTGCTTGAGGGCTGTGCCCTTATTATCATCGGCTAAAGCTGTGTGGTCAAAACCATCAACAGCGTTGGTCAGTGTGTAAGTCTTGCCTTCTTGCAAGTAGTCGAAAGTAACGGGGTCGGTGGCAGATCCATAGTCCTCTTTGGGTGAGAACTCCCAGCAGCCGCCATTACCGTCGGTGGGGTTAGAGTAGAGGTTGACGGCTAAGCCTTGTCCGCTCATTGAAGAGTTGAAGTACTGACCGCTAACTTTGTCGCTTGACAAAGTGTAGTAATAGTTATTACCCTTTTTGCCGTATGCACCGTCACCAAGTGTAAAGTTGTAGTGCTTCGTGTTGTTGTCGTAGTTCCAACGGCCAGAGGTAGATACAGCCGTAGGATTAGGGTTAACAGAACCGTTGGGCTGAGCCTTGCAAACGAGGGCGTACTTGCCAGCGTTGTTGGGGTCTTCTTCAATGCTCCACCATTGATAGTCGTAGTTGTCAGCGCCTTCCGCCGCCTGTGTGTTTGTCCAAAGACGGCCTACAGCTGCATTCTTGTTAGCATAAGATGTGAGCAATGGCGAGCCTTCGGCAATGAGTTCGATGCAACGACCTACGCGGGTGTTGTCGGTACCGCCTGAGATAATGCGGTAGTAGTATTTCTTGTCAGCTGTATTAGCAAAAGGCATAACTCGGCTTGAAGTGCCACCATTGTCAGCGTCCAACATGTAGTATTTGCAGTACTTATAGTTGTTGTAGTTGAGCATTACGGTGTCAGCCGACATACGCTTCTGGAAGTCAGAGAAGTCCTTGTTAGCTTCGGGTGTCCAACCGCGTTCAGCGATAGCAATCAAGCGAGGAAGAGCCGACCATTCCATTAAATCAGCGTTAGAAACGTTCTCACACCAGAAGGTGCCTTGAATACCGCGCGTTACGCCGTCGGGAATGTTGCGGTTGTAAGTGTTCTGTACGTGGTCAGAGCCATCGCCAGCGTTGGGTGGGTCTTGTTCGGAGTTACCTTGTTTACGATTGATGTAGTAGGGACCCCAAGGTGTGTAAATAGAGTTCATTCCCTCTTTCTTGGCTTTAGCTACGGCTGCTTCGGCAGGTTGCCAGCAGTAAACGTCAGCGTCGGTAGCCTTCATGATGTCGAGGTCGGCACCAGAGGCGGTGATAGCTTCGTTCCATACAGAGAGTTTGTGCCCCTTTTCTTTCACAAACTCATCCAATTGCTGAATGAAGTGGCTTTGTAATTGACGATAGCTCGTGAGGCCTAACTTTTTGTAGAATGCTTGGCATTCAGCATTTTTTTCCCATTCGTCAGTGGGGCATTCGTCGCCACCGATGTGAATATGTTTGCCAGGGAAGAGTTCCATAATCTCTTCTAACACATCTTTGGCAAACTGAACGGCTGCAGGGTTAGCTACGTTGATAATGTCGTAAGATATACCACCATTGCTCCATACTGTGTGGCCACCAGAAGGATTGCAGCTAAACTCAGGATAAGCCGTCATGGCAGCTGCGCTGTGGCCAGGCATGTCAATCTCGGGAATGATTTCGATATGGCGTTCCTTGGCGTAAGCTACGACGTCTTTAATCTCTTCTTTTGTGTAGAAGTAAGGGCCGTAAGGCTTGTTGATCCAATATTGTTTAGCCTCGTAAAGGTCGGTAAAGAGACTATTGGGGGCTATGCTGGCTATGGTTGTGAGTTTAGGATACTTCGAAATCTCAACGCGCCAACCTTGGTCGTCGGTTAAGTGCCAGTGGAACTTATTCATCTTGTAGTAGGCCATTACATCGAGCATGCGCTTTACTTCGTTGGTAGTGAAGAAGTGGCGTGACACGTCGAGCATAAAACCACGATATTCAAAACGAGGTTCGTCGGTAATGCTTACTACGGGGAGGGGAAATGACGTTACGCTTGCGTCTTTAACGCCTGCCATTACATTAGCAGGCAACATCTTCTTTACACTTTGGAAAGCATAGAAGAAACCTAATGCGCTTTTGGCTTGAATGTTGACACTATTAGCAGTAACGTTTAGTTGATAGCCCTCTTCCTTGAGCTTAGAAGAGGTGGGCAGTAATGATACTTGGAAGAGCGCGTTGGCATCATTTTCAGCTACGCTAACTTGTGCTCCTGTAACGGAAGCATATTCGTTAGCAAAGGCGTTGACTTCGTGTATGCCGTCAGTGTCTAATCCGTTGTAGCTAATGGTAAATTGTGAGGGTAAGGCAAGGGTGCCTGTTCCAACCTTCATCGTCTTCGGACGAGGGGTAAGGTTAACAAAGGTCTGTGCCCACGTAGCCATTGGCAAGAGGGACAGTAACATAAGGAAACAAAGAAATCTGTGCTTCATGTTATCTTAGTTTGAGGTTATTATTATTGTTATTGTGACAAAGTTAGACAAAAAAGGTGAAACGCTGCAACAGAGTAGGATTTTTTCTGTTGTTTTGCAACTAATTTGTGCTTGTAAGCTGCAACTTTTCGATAATTTGCAGTTTTTCTCTTTTTGTATGAAACTAAAATTCCCCTTTACTCTGTCAGAGCAAAGGGGAATAATTATTTAATAGCCATAATCACTTATAGTGCTTAAGGCACAATCACCTTGTTGTTGTTAACGAGGTAAACACCGCTAGGCACGTGAACGTTCTTGTTGCCTTGAACAACCTGTGCAAAAAGGGTGCGGCCTTGGAGGTCGACAATAGTAACCTTCGTACTGTAAGGAGCGACCAAACGAATCTGACCTGGAGTGACGTAGTAGTCAAGGGTAGCTTCTTTTGCAGTGTTGATGCCTGTGAGCAAGTCACCGTCAGCCTTTTGATAAACGCGTACCCAGTCAAACTTGGTTTCGTAAGTAAAGTTCAAGTCAGGATTTGCAGCCCAACCACCATTACCTACACTTTGGTTGAGGATGAGGTAGAAGGGCTTGTCGAACGGCCATTGCTTCTTGTCAAGATCATCTTGATTTGTTGACTTAGCGTAAGAGAACACCTTTTTACCATTAACGAACCATGTGAGCATGTTTTCAGTCCATTCCAAGCCATATACGTGGTAATCGCCAGTAGTAGTAGCTGAAGTACCGCCCTTTTGAGGGTTGCCGCCATTTCCTAAACCGCCATCACCAGCACCGTTTGCCCAGTGGCTGTGGATAGTGTGGTAGCTCGTGTTTTCGTTATTGATTTGTTCAAAGATGTCGATTTCACCGCTTGAAGGCCAGCCACCGTAGGTTGATTTGTTAGGCATCATCCAGAAGGCAGGAAAGTTACCCGAGTGGGCAGTAGTTTTCAAACGACCTTCCACCTTACCATAAGTAAAGGTGATTTTGTCGGCAGATTCAACGGCACCGCTAATCATTTCGAGCTTGCTACCATTGTCGCCTCTCTTTTCGTCATCAAATTCATTCTTCACACAGCGAAGAACGAGTTTGCCATCTTCAATCCAACCTGTCTTTTCTTGACCAGCTTTGGTTTGAGCAGTGAAGCGCTTCCAAGTGGGATGTGCCCATTCAGAACGACTCCAATATGCTTCATTAGGCTGAGTGAAGTCAGCAGTGTTGAACTCATCGCCAAAAGCAAGTTTGTATTCAGCACCAGCGTCTTCGAATTCAGCGGTCAAGCGAACGTCGCCGTCAACCATTTCAGCAGGAATCGTGCAAGCTCCGTCAGTGAGTTCAATGCTCTCTTCCTTCCACTGCGTTTCGCCATTTACAACAGCTTCACCATCAAGGTTCTTACCATGACGAACTTTGATTTCAGTTGCGTTGTAGTTTTCGGCAGCACCAAAGGCCATTACGCTAATAGGTGAGTCTAACAAAATAGTTTCAGGCAAACCAGTGTTATTTGCACCTACGATTGAACCATTGGTTGTTTGAACATCAAGTTTGAACTTAGGATATTCGTCTACAACGTTGAAGTAGAAGTCAACTACGTAACCACCATTTTCGTTAATGAAGTTAGCGTCATATTTTGAACCGTAACGACCTGCAGGGTCAGTGCAATCCCAGTCAATCTTTAGGCGTGCACGGTACTCACCCTTAGGTAAGCCAATAGGAAGTTTGAACTGCGGAATAGAGTTTGTTGAAGGCCATGAAACCGAAGACGCTTCGTTAGCAGTTTTGTTTTCACCCTTACTATTTTTACCGTTAGCATAGACGTAAGAGAGCATTTCTCCATCGAATGCGGGTGTACCATCAGCATTAACCGAAGTATTGAAAACTCCATCACCATCCAAGTCTACGTAAAGGTAAGCGTGCATCCATTTTAGACTCTCAGGATTGTAATTAATGTTAGTTGTAATTACATCGCCATTCTTAACGTAGATGTTTCGGGTCGTGAAGTCTTGGTAAACCAACTTTTTGTTAGTAGGTATAATCTTTTGTGCGTTAGCGTGTGTCGTAGTGTTGAACGACACTTCGTTGAGGTAACGCTTAGCATGGCTATTTTGCAAGTCCTTTTCAAAATTGAGTGCATACTTTTCAGTAACCTCGTCTTTAATTGTAACGAAAGTCGGAGTAACGCGCACGTCACCATCAATGTATTCAGCAGGAATCGTGAGGGTGTTATCCTTAACCATATAGGCAGGAAGCACAACGTCCGTGTACTGCGGAGTTTCGTTTACGAGAGAGTCTTTTTCAAGGTTGTAGCCGTGACGCAAGTAAATTTTACCTACCTTAAAGCCATCACCTGGTTTAAACTTAACAGTGTAGTCCTTACCGAATGCAATTTCGTGCTTCTCAAAGTTCTTACCATCAGTAGTAAGCATTTCACCGTTAGTACCTTCGGTGTGTTGACCACGCCAAATGCTCACCTTTTCACCGTGTACGTTGAGGCGCGTATCAATGATGGCACCGCTATTTTGTGTAATGGGGTTTTCCTTGCTTGTGTTACCAGCGGGGTCAATGCAGTCCCAGTCCACCTTGTAACGTAAACGATAGAAGCCAGGCTCCAAGTCAGCAGGAATGGTGAAGTTAGGCAAGCTGGTTGTATTTCTATTATCTCCTACTTTAGCCTCACCCTTACTATTTTTGCCTTGGTAGTGTGAGAAACTCATGATGTCGCTCTTTTCAGCGGGAGTTCCTTGCTCATTGAGTGTATAGTCGAACTTACCGTTGTTGTCGCGGTCAAGGTAAACGTAAGCGTTCATCCAACCACCTTGGTAATTAACCGACGTGGTAATTTCGTCGCCAGCTTTGGCTTTCAATGATGAAGCTAACAAGTCTTGGAAAATCAACTTGTCGCTCTGTTGATTTGTTGACAAACTTTGTTGACCATCGCTGCTCTTGAAGTTAACACCGCTTGTGTAGCGCCGGTCTTGTACTTTCTTAGTCGTTTTGTCGTAGCTGGTGGGGTAAACACCATACTGAATGCTGGGCATTGAAGTATTGTTTACTTCAATGTCGTCAACGTAAACAGCAAAGTCTTGAGCAAGGTTGTGTGTTGACTGCAAATCAGGAATAATCAAAAAGCTGTGGATGTTAACGCCAGGAGCCGAGCTGATGGCAAACACCGCGTCATACCATTTGTTAGCTTTAATGCTCGAAATGCAGTTCGCTTCAACCTGTACAACGTCCTTTGATTGGTCAGTGCGGTCGGCACGTTTACCTAAGGCAAAGAGCATAATTTTTTCCGCCTTAGGCGTATAAATTTTTACATGCACATACTGTGTTTTGGGAGTCAGTGCAAGAGGTTCAGCTAATTCAACGCGTGCGCCAAAAGTGCTACTGCCAAAGCGTGAACGCTGAAAAGCAAGCACCTTGTCTGATTTATTACCATTGCCAGTAATTTCGTCAACCACTTTGAAAGGGTTGTCAATAACTTTGATATTGCCATTGAGCTTGCCTGTGCGAAAAGGAGAATTTTCCCACGTATCGAACACACTCACCGAAGCGCCTTGTGTAGCGCTGGTCTCAAAGTCGATTACGCTCTGTGCGCTGGCTGCTAAAGGCATAGTGAGCGCAGCAAGCGCTATATATTGTTTAATTTTCATTGTGAATCGTCAAAGATTAAAATTAGAAGATAGAAAGAGTGTGGAGCGTGGGACAAGCACGGCTGTCAGTAATCTTGATGCGTACATACTTAGCCTTAGTGCCAGCGTCGTAGCTGTTGTCAACGTTTCCATTCAGAGGAATAATACGTTTGTAACCCACTGTGGTAGTTTGAATGTTGCTTGCCTTTCTTGTCCAGGTGTTACCGTCGGTGCTGGTTTCGATAGTGAAGCCCTTAATGCGCTGACCCAACTGAATGTACTCTTGCATCATAACATAGTGAAGCGTCTTTTCTTGAGGCAAAGTAACCGTAATTGTGATGTCCGAAGTCTTGCCATCAGGAGCAGCCCAGTAAGTGTCAATGTTGCCATCAATCATGTTGTCAGCCTTGTACGTCTTAGTAGCACCCTTGGCACGTGTTTCAGTTGCTTCAATTTTAACGCCTGCTTCGCGTGCAAAGTCATTGCCGAGACGATCCTTAAGCATTTGGCCCAATTCTTTAAGGTTATTAACGTCAGCGTCGGGCAAAACGCCAGCTTTGTTCGGCGGGAAGTTCAAAATTAACGTAGCATTACGTCCTACCGTCTTAAGGTAAGTAGTGAACATCTGTGCTGCGGTATTGCAAGTTTCTCCGTCATGATAGAACCAACCTTTATTTGTAGCTTTCGCATCGCTTTCGCCGGGGAACCATTTCCAAGCATTTTCGTTACCGCTTGTGCCATCACCCATTGACCAGCAAGTTTCTCCTGCCCAGCCAGATTCGTTACCAATCCAACGTGCTTCGCCGCCTACACCCCAAAGGATGATGTTGGGACACATTTGGTGAATTTTGTCGCGAAGGTTAGGAATGTCATAATAGCGGTTGGCATTGTCAATGGTACGTTTGCCTGTTTTTCCTACGCCATAGGCACCACCGTAGTAGCCATCGTGGTCACCACCCGTAGCACCGTCAAACCACATTTCAAATTGGTCAGCACCATATTGTGCAATTTCTTCGCATTGGGGGAGGAACACCTTCTTTGCGTAGTCATCTGTATAGAATCCGTCATCTCCTTTAATGCCCCACCACTCGCTGCTAAGGTCCCATGGAGAGATGTAGAAACCATACTTCAAACCAAGATCTTGAGCAGCTTTTGCAAAGTCGCGAGGAATGTTCGTGTCCATACCAAATTGGTTGCCAGCGTTCTTTACGCTGTGTGTAGTTGTTTCAGTAGGCCAAAGGCAGAAACCATCGTGGTGTTTAACAACAGCAATACCGCCTTTCATACCACCAGCTTTAATAGCTTCGAGCCATTGTCTGGGATTGGGGGCAGCAGTTGGCGCAAAAGTTTTTTCAGCTTCAGTACCGTTACCCCATTCTTTGTTGGTATAAGTGTTCATACCATAGTGGAAGAAGGCATAAAATTCAGTTTGGTTCCATTTCAGTTGGCGTGCTGAAGGAACAGGGAAAACAGGACGCGGTTCGTTCTCTGACATATCGGGAGTCGTAGTGTCCAACGTGAGTTCGGGTGCTTGTGCTTTAACAGTAGTGGGAATACCCACTGCTAAGCAAAGAGCCGAGAGCATGATGGTAATCTTTTTCATAAAAGATAGATTAGGATTTGTTAAGTCTTCCTTGTTTTTAGGACAAGGTGGAAGAACTTAAAGGTATGTAGAAAAATATTATGTTTGTCGATAAAAGCGTTTACCGATATAAAAGGTACAAGGTTACAATTAAGCAGGATAGTTCAAATTATCTTGCGTAGCGCAGTTCAGCGTTTCGGTGAGATACTTGTGAGCTTCGTAGCGAGCCATGGGCAAGTCTTGCAAAAGGTAGTTACCGCAATCGCGTTCAGTAGCTCCAGGTATTTCGCCTTCATAATTAGCAATAAAGGCAAAGGTTTCCTGCATGAGTGGCAACACATCGTTGCTTGTAAGGTCGCCCTTCACGATGAGGTAGTTGCCCGTTAAGCAGCCCATGGGGCCCCAGTAAACGATGCGTTCTTTCCATTCATCGTGGTTGCGCAAAAAAGTTGCAGCCAAATGTTCAATGGTGTGAATAGCCCCTTGGTGTAAAGCAGGCTCGCGGTTGGGCAACTTCATGCGAACGTCGAAGGTAGTTACCACCTCGTTGCCCACTTGGTCCTTACGGCTCACAAAGATGCCGCGGTGTAAGCGAGTGTGGTCGATGGTAAAGCTGGGTATTTTTTTCATAACCTAAAGTGTAGTATGAACAGCTTGTTATTTGCAAATAGCTTGGAGCAAGGCTTGTGTTACGCCAAATGAGCGGTCGGCCATTGTGCCCCAAAAGTTTTGGTATTGGTCAAAGTGATTGTCGGTTCCTGGGGTGTCGCTAATAATGCGGAAACTCAAGAAGGGAACCTTGTAGATGTAGCAAACTTGCGCCAAAGCACCGCTTTCCATGTCGACGGCGAGGCCATCGGTAAAACGGTCCTTGATCGTTTGTAACTGTGTACGATTGGTGATGAATTGATCACCACTGCAAATAAGGCCACCATGCAATTTCGTGTGTTCTGGAGGTGTCACTGTCATGGCTGCATCAAATAGCGCCTTGTCGGCTTCATAATAGAGGGGTAGACCTTGTACTTGACCTAAAGCAGATTCGGGCCCACAGTCAACGTCGTGATAAGCTACGCGCTGGCCTGCTACTACGTCCATTACGTTTAGACAAGTGTCAATGCCGCCAGCTACGCCCGTGTTGATAAGCGCTTCGGGCTTGAATCGTTTAATTAACTCTACTGCACCAATGGCTGCATTCACCTTCCCAATGCCGCTCTCCATGAGCACCAAATGGTGGCCATTGAGTGTTCCTTCAACAAAGGTGAAGTGGGCATCTTGAGTGGTATGTACATTATTAAGCAGCGCAACGAGCTGTTCGTGCTCTTTGTGCATAGCGTTTATTATGGCGATGGTCATGGATTTTATTTAAAGCAATGATTTGTGCGAACAAAGGTAAAGTAATATTTCGTATTACACAACTCGTTGTTCATTTTAATGAGTTGTGAAAGGTTAATTTTTTAATTTTTGTTACCTATATGCAGGTGTGGAGGAATGGTAAACTGCAGTTTATTAAACCAGTTTTGTGGAAATTAAATAAAAAAAGGTTACTCAACACATAGTGTTGAATAATCTTTGAAGTGAGCCTCTTGTCGGATTCGAACCAACGACCCCGAGATTACAAATCACGTGCTCTGGCCAACTGAGCTAAAGAGGCAAACTTTAGTGCTTAACGGCTGTCTTGTTCCGTTTTGCGAGTGCAAAGGTAGTGATTATTTTGTTGCCTGCAAATTTTTTCCGCGTTTTTTTTGAAAAAAAGCGTTTTACACATTGTAAAATGAGGAAAAAGGGGCAAAATAGGTGAGTTATAGCTCTACTAATTTTCTATAGCTTCGATAGGTTGGCTCTCGTTGCCATAAGCATCAACGGCCGTGATGAGGTAGTGACTGTGGCGAAGGGCAGGGAGAGAGAGCGTATGCTCATAGTGCAATGTGGAGGTATGAAGCGCCAAAATAACGTCGCCAAAGAGAGAGTCGATGCGGTAGACGTTGTAGGTGAGAGGAGCGTTGGGCGTATTGTCGGTCGATGCAGACCACGATAGACTGATATGCTGTTCTTTGAAGTGTTTGGTTGCATGAAGTGGGGTAGTGGGCGGAATGCTATCTTGCCAAGTCATAGGAGGAATAAGGGCAGGCTGAGCGTAGAATTGAGTTTGTAACCACGAGCGTAATCCCTTTTCGTTATTTAAGAGAAAACGGGTGCGGAAGAAAGCTTGGCCGCCAAGTCCTTCGTCGCGTGATACGTTCATTTGGCGCTGAATGGTAAGTAAAGGCCAATTCTTTTCGCGTTCATTTAAGAAGTAGATGCCTAGGCCTGGTACAATAGGCCGTCCGAAGTCATTCTCCTTCCAATTGGCTAAGAAAGGGTAGAAATGATCGCCGTCGAAGTACATCATGGGGAAGAGCATGTCCATCCACCCCTCGCATAGCCAACGTTGTGCGTCCTGTGACACGGCATCGCGTGCATTCCAACCACGAGACGAGTAACGGCTTAAGTCCGCATATTTCCCTACGGGCGAACAACTTAGTTTCACCCAAGGTCGTACTTCTTTGACAGCTTTGTGAATGGCTTGTACGCAACGGTCGATGTTTTGTGTACGCCATGTGGCCTTGTTGAGGCCCTGTCCATATCGGCGGTAAGTGGCATTATCGTTAAAAGGTATGGAAGCCTCTGGGTAGCGGATATAGTCGAGGTGAATGCCGTCAACGGCATATTTGGTGACAATCTCTTTACATACGTTGGCAAGGTAAGTGGCAGTGGCAGGCACACCAGGGTTCATCATCCATTGGTCACCGCAACGTTGGCAGAGTTCGGGGTGAAGTGCAGGCAAGGCACGTTTCCCTAGCTGCTTTGCCGTGGCTACTTTGCAGATAGGAAAGGCTACCACCCAGGCATGACATTCCATGCCGCGCTTATGACATTCGTTGATAGCAAACTGTAAGGGATCGTAAAGTGGGCGTTGGCCAGGACGGCCAGTAAACACTCCGTCCCATGGTTCGATGTCAGAGGCATAGGCAGTTGTAGAACGTATACGTGATTGAAAAAGCACCATGTTGATGCCCGCAGCCTTTAATTGGTCAAGTTGTCGACACAAGTCGCGTCGCTGTAGTTCGGCTTGCGCCTCAGTCGTAGCAGGCCTTGAAGGCCAGTCAAGTCCCATAAGCGTAGTGAGCCATGCAGCACGCACCTCGTAGCGTATATTGTTGGAGGCTGGACTGTGTGTGGCAGGAGCACCACTTATACTTATAGGAAGTATAAATAGGACTAATAAAAATAACAAAAATATATTGCGCATTGTATGAAAGAATCTCTCTTATTTTGTTTGTAGATACAATGTGTGTACCATACCTTGAGGTACACCGAGTTGAATGGCGCGATCGAGGTCAGTGCGTGCAGCCTTCTTTTCGCCTAAGCGAAGGAGCATTTTTGCGCGCTCGATGTAGTAACTGCTTTCGTTGGGTTGGCGTTTGATTAATGTATCGTAGTCAGCTCGTGCCAACGTGTGGAGGTCGAGTTCGGCTTCAATAGCGGCACGTGTGCTAAGAGCGTCTAAGTTGTCGGGGTGAGCGGCCACAATGAGGTTTAAACGATTTAAGGCTTCCTTCGGTCGTCCCATCTGCTGCAATACTAAAGCATCGAGTATTTGAGCGTTCGTATTTTGAGGATTGTCACCCATAATAACTTGAAGGTCAGCGTGTGCATCGGCATAAAGGCGCAACTGGTAGCGTGCAGCAGCGCGAATGAAGCGAGCGCGTTCGATGAGATCGGGTGTCATACCTTCAAACTTTTGTTTGTCAAGCACCTGTTGTGCGTCATCTATTACTTCGTTGGTGCGGTTTAGTTGTAAATTAGCTTCAGCACGCGCCAAGCGAGCTTCAAAATAGTTGGGATAGTTTTTGATTATTTCAGTCAACTTCTTTACAGCCTCCACGTTCTTGCCACGTGCCATATCCACCAGTCCGAGGTTATATTTGATAATGTGGTTGCCGGGTGCTGTAGGACGCAACTTAAGTGCCTCTTTAAAGAGCGATTCAGCTTCGGTGAGTGAATCGACATGTAAGGCATTGAAGGCACGTCGGAGGTTGTCGACATACTGAATAGAGTCATTGCGCTGGCGTTCAACCATATTAAGTTCCTCCTTATAGTCGTCAATCGTTTTAGATCGCACACCGCCTTTGCCGCGTTCGAGTGGGATAATGGTCTGTGCTGTCACCATTTGTGGTATGCTGGCGAGTAGTATAAGACCGAAGAATATAGAGTGTAAAAGTTTCATGTCGCAAAGGTAATTATATTCTTTGTGTGGTGGCACTTGTGAAAAGTAATTTATAGAAAAGCAAATTGTTAAAAGAGGTAGCATATCTATTTTTTCTATAACTTTGCAGTCTAAAACAATACGAGATAAACAATGACAAAGACTGCGGTATTATTTGACTTAGATGGTGTGATTATCAACACCGAGGAACAATATACGGAGTTTTGGACAGTGATAGGTAAGACCTACCTGCCTGAAAATCCAGACTTCCCGAGCCAAATTAAAGGGCATACGCTGACGCAAATATTGAGTGCTTATTTCGCAGACGAAGCAATAGCACGACAGGTGGTTGAGCAACTCAATGACTTTGAGACGCGTATGAGTTATCCTTACGTAGAAGGAGCGATAGATTTTGTAAGTGAACTTCGCGAAGCTGGTATACCTATGGCCATTGTTACCAGTTCAAATAAAGCCAAAATGGAATGCTTTTATCAGCAGCATCCTGAATTTTCTCACCTTTTTGATCGTATCTTTACGGCAGAGAATGCGCGTCGCTCAAAGCCAGCTCCCGATTGCTACCTCGATGCCGCGCAAGCCTTAGGATTAGCAGCCAAGGATTGTTTCGTGTTTGAAGATTCTATTAGCGGACTTACAGCAGGGCGCGATAGTGGAGCGACCGTTATCGGTCTTACAACGACCATTCCTGCGGCACGTATAGCCTCATTGTGTCAGTGCGTCATTAACGACTTTACCGAAATAACTGTTGCACAAATGTGCGAACTAAAAAAATAAAAAGAAATGTCAGGATATTTAGTTGAAGACACCCGCAAGGTGACTACTCATAGACTGAAAGAAATGAAAGCAGAGGGCAAGAAGATTGCCATGCTAACCTCTTACGACTACACCACAGCCAAGATAGTTGATGCCGCTGGTGTCGACATGATATTGATAGGCGATAGTGCATCTAATGTAATGGCAGGCCACATGACTACCTTGCCTATTACGCTTGACCAAATGATCTATCATGGAGTCTCAGTGGCTCGTGCCGCTCAACGTGCCTTCGTTGTGTGCGATATGCCTTTCGGTTCTTATCAGGTGGACGCTGTTGAAGCTGTTCGTAATGCCATTCGCATGATGAAAGAGACGGGTTGTGATGCTGTTAAACTTGAGGGCGGTGTTGAGATAATTGATGCCGTAAAGCGCATTATCGATGCAGGCATACCCGTAGTAGGCCATTTAGGTCTTACTCCCCAAAGTATCAATAAGTTTGGCACGTACGCCGTTCGTGCGAAGGAAGAAGCAGAAGCTCAGAAGTTGCTATCAGATGTGAAAGCCTTAGCTGAGGTAGGTTGTTGTGCCATTGTGTTGGAGAAGATACCCGCAGCACTTACCGCTAAAGCAGTAGCCAGCGTAGATATACCTATTATTGGTATTGGTGCGGGTCCGGCCGATGGTCAAGTGTTGGTAATTGACGATATGTTGGGTAAGAACAAAGGCTTCTCACCTAAGTTCTTGCGTCGATATGCCGACCTCTTTACCATTATGACCGATGCAATTGGACAATATGTGGAAGACGTAAAGACCACAAATTTCCCTAATGAAAGCGAAAGCTACTAAACAGCATCTATATTAACACTCTGCTTATGTCTGTTCAAGTACATAACGGGTTGAAAAGCTCACGTTTCATTAATATGTGTGTGGCCAATTGGTTCTTACACATCTACGTATATGCCATGATTCCCTTGCTCAGCCTTCAAACGCTCGGCTTGGGTAGTGAGGCACGATGGGTAGGTTGGGGCGTGTTAGCTTTTGCCATAGGTATGGTGTTGCCAGGCCCTTTTGGCGCGTATTTAATGGAGCGTCGTTCGCGAAAGGATGTCTTTTTAAAAGCCCTCCTATTGTTAGGCCCTATAGCCACTTTGGGCTATGTCAATGCCTACGATGTGTGTCACCTTTTAGCTTTGCAACTTATACAAGGTGTAGCCTTTGGCATCTCACAGACAGCCTTAGGCACGACACTTGTCAATGACATTTTGCTGTCGAAGCAGCGCAATAAAGGAGATATTATTTATGGTTGGGCGGGGCGCATAGGCATTCCCTTAGGTCTCTTCTTAGGCTATACGCTTTCACACACATTTCCTATGACCTATGCTTATTGGTGGGCACTAATTCCCTGTGCAATGTCATTCATATTAGTAGCCCAAACGCCAGTACCGATTAAGGCACCAGTGAAAGTGGCTTTTGTAACGTTCGACCGTTTCTTCTTGCCCAGTTCATTGCCAATGGGGTTATCAATGTTTGCAGCCCCTTGGACCTTAGGACGTATAGCCGGTGCGTTGCCTATGAAGCAAAATTGGCTCTTTAGTTCATCTTACCTCTTTTTATCACTTGGTGTGCTTTGTGCCTTTTTGACCCAGCTCTTTATTCGTCGTCGTTTAGGTCAGCGCACTTTGGTTAGTATGGGGTATCTGCTTGTAGTGTTGGGCTTAATCTTAGTCAGTCAGCTTCATGTTGTGTTAGGCTATGTGGGCGATGTGCTTTTAGGTTGTGGTGTCGGTGCTGTGTCGTCACGTCATCTGATGGATTGGGTTACGAAGTCAGCTCACTGCCAACGTGGCACCGCTCAGAACACTTACATAATATTGTGGCGTTGGTCATTCACTTTAGGTCTTATGGCTAGTTGTATATATGGCTTAAACAATCTGACTATTGATGCGTGCCTCTGTATTGCTTCGCTTATTTTCTACCTTTTTTGGACACATGATAGATAGGGGATTCGTACACAGTAGTGGTTTAAAATTATTGCTGTCCGGTAAAACACAAAAGAGCATAAAAATCCTCCCCGAAGCCCCGTAAAATAGGACTTCGGGGTTTATTTTTTCAAAAGTAAGCCCCCTTAATCGAAAAGACTTGGTTCTGGTGGTGCTTTTTGCATCT
>ERZ780178.1278-NODE-1278-length-16278-cov-4.702213_pt1 | contig 16278 bp, 17 predicted proteins | sample MGYA00511018_ERZ780178 | MGnify/ENA primary metagenome ERZ780178 (study PRJEB29588, sample SAMEA2151439) | human gut metagenome | biome: human gut; feature: human-associated habitat; material: faeces | place: Denmark | collected 2008/2010 ...
GGAAGCCGCCGCCTGCGGGGCGTGGCTCCACGGCGCGGCGGGGGACCGGTGCGCGGCGGAGCTGGGGCAGTACGGAATGCTGCCCACGGACATGCTCAGCGCCCTTCCGCGACTTATGAAATAAGGCGGGGTTTCTTTGAAAAAAATCGCGGCGGCCGTGGTGGTGCTTGTATTTCTCACCGGATGTTCCGGCGGGTCAAAGGAGATGCAGCGGGGGCTTGACCTCCGCTCGGAGCTGCTGAAGGCTTCCGAATGCCGTTTTTCCTGCGAAATTACGGCGGACTACTCAGACAAAGTGTACACCTTTTCCATGGACTGCCAGTGTGATTCTCAGGGCAATTTGACTTTCGCCGTCACCGCGCCTGAGACCATCACGGGCATCACCGGCAAGGTATCCGACGCCGGGGGAAAGCTGACCTTTGACGACACGGCGCTGCAATTCGATCTGATGGCGGAGGAACAGCTGACCCCCGTCAGCGCCCCGTGGATCCTCATGAAAACCTTGCGAAGCGGCTATATCACCTCCGCCGGGATGGACGGCGGGCGTCTGCGGCTGACCATTGACGACAGCTACGAGGACGACGCGCTTCATCTGGACATCTGGCTGGGGGAGGACGATTGCCCGGAAGACGCCGAGATTCTCTACAAAGAACGGCGCATTCTGTCATTGAAGGTCACAAATTTTGAAATTGTGTAGCTTTTTGAAAAAACCGTGCATAGGATATTTTACCAGCGCAGCCGTATAAATCCGGTCATGGCGTGGGAGAATAGGATTACCGCGTTACATATGGATTCATCCGGTAGCGTGGGTATTGATGCACGGAGAGTGAACACTATGACGGAACCATCAGTCAAACGGGGCGACATATTCTATGCCGATCTGTCGCCGGTCGTGGGCAGCGAGCAGGGAGGGACCCGGCCTGTTCTGATCGTGCAGAACGACACCGGAAACCGCCATTCCCCCACGGTCATTGCGGCGGCCATCACCAGCCAGACGGGGAAAGCCCGGCTTCCTACCCATATCAACATTGCGGGAGGGAGCGTTGGCCTGAGCAAGGATTCCATCATCCTTCTGGAGCAGATTCGTACCATCGACAAGCGCCGCCTGCGGGAGCACATGGGGCATCTGGACGAAAACCAGATGGCGCAGGTGGACGACGCCATTGCCGTCAGCTTCGGCCTTCCCGGCGGCGGACGGGCAACATGATTCATAATGAAGCCCCCTGCGGCATAGAATGCGGCAGGGGGCGTTGCATTTGGAAGAAAATTACGGCGTATATTTCGGAAACCGTCCGGTGGGAAAGGTGCAGGTGACAAGGCAGGGGCTTTACTATCATTTCCTGTGCCGCTGCGAGCTGACCGGGGACGTGATGTGCAGACTCTGGGTAACTTGCGCTGACAAGCGGGAAAGTCTGGGGCTGGTGGTGCCGGTGGACGGCGGCTTCGGGCTGAACACCTCGCTGCCAATTAAGCGGCTGGGGGAAGGAGAACTGACATTTTCACTCCTGCCCAAGCATGACAAGCCCGCCGGAAAATTTATCCCCATTTCCCCGGAGGAACCCTTTGCCTACATAGAGCGCCTGAAAAAAAGCTATCTGGTTCGGAAAGGGGAACAGGTGGGGATCGAAATTCCGGAATAACAAAATGGCAGGAACGGTTTCCGTTCCTGCCGTTTTGACGTTACAGTTCGATTTCCAGCCCCACCGGGCAGTGGTCAGAGCCTTGGATGTCCGAATAAATGGGCGTGGCAGTGATCTTGTCCGCGATGCGGTCGGAGACGAGGAAATAGTCGATACGCCAGCCCGCGTTGTTCGCCCGGGCGTTGAACATATAGCTCCACCATGTGTACGCGCCGGTGGCGTCCGGGTGAAGACGGCGGAAGGAGTCGGTGAACCCGGCGTCCAGAAGCCGCCCGAAGCTCTCCCGTTCCTCGTCGGAGAAGCCCGCGTTGCCCCGGTTGGAGGCGGGATTTTTCAGATCGATCTCCTGATGGGCGACGTTCAGGTCGCCGCAGGCGATGACAGGCTTTTCCCTGTCCAGCTCGCTGAGGTATGCCCGAAAGGCTTCGTCCCATTTTAGCCTGTGGTCAATGCGGGCAAGCCCCCGCTGGGCGTTGGGGGTGTAGCAGGTGACGAGGAAAAAGCCGGGATATTCCAGCGTAATGAGCCGCCCCTCGGTGTCCAGCTCCGGCTGTCCAAGACCGTAGCGCACGGAGACGGGGGCTTGCTTTGCGAAGATGGCCGTGCCGGAATAGCCCTTTTTCTCGGCGTAGTTCCAGTATTGGCTGTAGCCATCCAAAGGAAGGTCGATCTGTCCCGCTTGGAGCTTCGTCTCCTGTAAGCAGAAAAAGTCAGCATCCAGCGCGTTGAAGGCGTCCAGAAAGCCCTTGCCCACACAGGCGCGCAGGCCGTTTGTATTCCATGAAATGAATTTCATTTGGTTTCCTCCGTTGTGGAAGCGGTGCTGTCGTCAATGAGGGTCAGACTGTCCCGGCTCATGGTGACGCTTCGGCTTCCGCTGGTGATGGTGACCTCGTCCCCGCCGGTGATGGACAGGGTGGTCATGGTCAGACAGGCGCAGGCGAGGGTGAATTCCGTGTCTGTCATGGTAAAAGAGGTGTCTGTCAGCTCCAGCGTGATGGTGCCGTCCTGCCGGTTTACCCCAAGAAGCCGTGTTCCCCATGGCAGGGGAGAGACCAGCTCGTCGCTGGACGGGCCGATCAGGTACAGGGAGAGAAGATAGCGCAGATCATTCGTGTGGCCGGAGGCCTCCCGCTGCTCGCTGGAGATCACGCCGTCCTCCGCGCCGTACTGGTATTCCCGCCGGGGATAGTAAAAGGTGACGGGGTTCTTCATCAGCTCGCCGGAACAGCCGGGCAGAAACAGGCACAGGCAGAGAAAAAGACAGAAAAACCGCTTCATGACTTATCCACCTCCGTGTCAAAGGCGGGGAAGGTGACGGTAAAGACGGAACCCTTGCCCACCGTGCTGGAAACGGCGATCTCGCCCCGGTTGCGCTGGACGATGGTGCGGACGATGGCAAGCCCCAGCCCGCTTCCGCCGCTTTTCCGGGAACGGGCTTTATCCACCCGGTAAAACCGCTCGAAAATGTGCTCCAGCGCGTCCTCGGGGATGCCCATGCCCGTATCGCTGACGGTGAGCACCGCGTTGTCCTCCTGACGGCCAAGATGCACCGTCAGCGTACCGCCGGGCAGGTTGTATTTGATGCCGTTTTCCATCAGGTTGAAGACGATCTGGTACAGGTCGTCCTCCAGAATCAGGACGGGGGTGTCCTCGTCCAGCTCTAAGCAGAAGGTCACGCCCGACCAGCTGGCGTTCGTCCGGAGCATTTTCGCCACCCGCTGCACCGTGGGCGCCATATAGATGATCTCGCTTTCCTGTGGCTGTGGATTTTCGGCTCTGGTGAGGGAAAGCAGCTTGGCGGTCATGCGGTTCAGGCGGTCGGCCTCGTTGCCGATGTCCTCCACGAACTCCTTCACCGTGTCCATATCCATGTTGTTCTGCAAAATGGAATCAGTCAGCAGCTTGATGGAGGCCAGAGGGGTTTTCAGCTCGTGGGAGGCATCGGAAACGAACTGACTGCGCTTGCGCTCGGAGGTTTGCAGCCGCTCTGTCAGGTCGTTGAATTCCTCGCCCAGAACGGTCAGCTCATCGCTGCCGCCCATGTCCACCTTGTGGGAGTAATCCCCCTCCCGGATGATGCGCATGGAGGCCATGATCCGGTTCAGACGCCGGGAGAAGGCGTTGGAAAAGGCCACGGAGAAGGCTGCGACGATAATCTCCAGCATCAGCGTGATGCGAAGCAGGGTCTGCTGGAGAGATTTGATCAGTGTGCCCTGCGTGGTATCGTACTCCGTCATGTATACGCAGCCCACCACGGTGCCATAGTAGACGATGGGGGTCGCCGCGCGGGAGTCGGTAATGCCGTCGTGGTACGTCCATGTAAAGACGTTGTTCCCCTCCGGAGCCTGCTTGCTGACGGTAAGCGCCTGTAAGATCTCCGGAAGCAGAACATAGGTGCCCACGGAAGCGCCGCTGCTGTCATACAGCGCTGCACCGCTGTGGTCGGTGACCACGAGCCGGGTGACCTTCAGACTTTCCAGCTGATTGACGATGCCGGTAACGGTGGAGCTGTTCAGCACCTCAAGGGTGGAAATTTCGTCGGAGGCCAGCAGGCATTTTTCGATCATGGAGGCTTCCTTGCTCTGGTAAAACAGCTTGTGGCTGACGCCGGAGCAGTAGATATTCAGAAAAAACAGCACGACCAGCGTGACCACCACATAGGTCATGGCATACCGGAACTGGGTATTGCCGTAGCCCCGGAAGCCGGTCTTTTTACTTGCGGAAATAATAGCCAACGCCCCATTTCGTTAAAATGTACTTCGGCTCTGCCGGATTTTCCTCCAGCTTTTCCCGCAGACGGCGAATGTGGACGTCCACGGTGCGGATGTCGCTGCGGTATTCATAAGCCCAGATGGTGTCCAGCAGCGCTTCCCGGGAGTAGACCCGGTTGGGATTGCGCATGAGAAACTCAATGACGTCGAATTCCTTTGCGGTCAGATCGGCCAGCTGGCCGTTCCGGTAGGCGTTCCGGGCGTCCAGGTCCAGCGTGATGGTGCCGATGGTCAGGCTGTTTCCCGCGGCCTTTTCCTCACTGCGTCCGGCGCGGCGCAGCAGGGCGCGGATTCTTGCTTTCAGCTCCAAAATGTTGAAGGGCTTCGTCAGGTAATCGTCCGCCCCGTGGTCAAAGCCGATGAGCTTATCCATGTCGTCGCCCTTGGCGGTGAGCATGATGATGGGCACGTCGGAAAATTCCCGGATTTTGGCGCAGGCGGAAAGCCCGTCCATGTTGGGCATCATCACGTCCAGCACCACAAGGTCGGGGTGCTGGGTCTGCACGGCCTGCACGGCTTCCAGACCGTCGCTGCCGGTGATGACCTCGTAGCCCTCGTTCTGCAAATTAAAGCGAATGCCCTTTACCAGAAGGGCCTCGTCGTCCACAACTAAAATTTTCATTTTCATCCTCCAACTGTGATAAGGTCAAGTATGGCGTCCAATCGCTTTTCCCCGATGCCCTCCACATTCTGTAGCTCCTGGGTGGAAAGAAAGCTGCCGTTTTCCTCCCGGTATGCAATGATGCGCTGGGCAAGAACCTCTCCGATGCCGGGAAGTGCCGTGAGTTGCCCCGCGTCCGCCCGGTTGATGTCGATGGGGAACGTGACGGCCACGGTTTCCGGGGTGGTCGGCTCCGGAAGGGTGGTCTGGGGCGGGGACGTCTGCATGGAAGCGGGACCGGACAGCTCTCCGCTGCCGTGATTGCCGTTTCTGCCAAGGAAGAAGCCAAGGGTGAAGACGGCGAAAAGAAGGGTTACGGCGATCAAAATGCTGAGCCGTGGTTTTTTCATGGGAATCTGCCTCCCGGATTGACTAGAGGGGGAAAAGCTGTTATAATATCTCCATCATTATACACGACTTTTCACCGCCGGACAAGTCCGGTGAAGAAATATTGAGGGGAAAATATGAAAAAATTGAGATTGCTAAGCTTGCTCCTGTGCGCCGCGCTCCTTTGTCAGATGGCGGTTCCGGCGTCTGCCGCGGAAACCGGCGCGTCAACGCAGGAAACGCAGCCCGCCGAGCAGCAGGCTGCCCAGATCCCCTTCGGCCGGGTCTGCATCGATAACGGCTGCCGCACTCTGAACGGTATGCGCCCTCTGGCGGGAAGCGACAGCCGGCTGGATACGGCGGTGGCGGCCTTCGCCTTTGAGACGAATACCGAGACGGTCATCTACTCCTACAATCCCGACACCAAGCTGCCCACCGGTACCCTTGCCAAGATAGTCACGGCGCTGGTGGCGATCGAAAACAGCAATCTGGACGACATTGTCACCTGCTCTGACGGCATCCAGTCCAAGGTGCCGGGAAGCAGTCTGAAACTGAGTCCCAACCTGAAAAGCGGCGAGCAGCTGACTGTGAACGATCTGCTTCACGCGCTGCTGATGATCGGCGCCAATGATGCCGCCGTGGCGCTGGCGGAGCATGTGGCCGGTACGACTGACCGCTTCAAGGAAATGATGAACGACCGGGTCAAGCAGATGGGCTGCGTCACCACGGAGTTCGGCAACATTTCCGGTCTGGATACGGCAACATCCTACACCACCGCCCGGGAAATGGTGAAGATCACCATGGAAGCGACGAAAAATGAGACTTTCGCGGAAATTTTCAAGACGGGAACCTATAAAATTCCCGCAACGAATCTTGTGAGTGAAGAACGCCCTCTCACCACCACAAACTATCTGGTTGACGACCACGTCATCACACAGTTCATGAGCTCCCGCTATACCGGCGGCATTGCCAGCTATACGGAGAATTCCGGGGCGAGCATTGTCGGCACAGCGGAACACAATAACATGCGGGTCATTTTTGTGGTTTTGGGAGCTGCCCGTAAGACGACCGAGAAGGGCATCGTGGAAACCTATGGTAACTTTGAAGAAATAACCGAACTTGCCAATTACGTTTTCAACAACTATAAGGTCAACCGCATCATTTACGACGGCATGGCGGTGAACCAGTGGCCGGTGTCCGGCGGTGAATGTCAGGTAGTGGGACAGTCCTTTACGGACGTGGATACGGTGGTTCCCGCCGGTGTTCAGATGAAGAATTACGTCATGAACTACACCGTGGAGGGCGGCGGCATGACCGCACCTATCAAGAAGGACGATAAGATCGCCACGATGGAGGTCTGGTATCAGAATTCCTGTGTCACGGAGGTGGAGCTGTACGCCATGGCGGACGTCCGGGCAACCGGGGACACCGGCGTGTCCATCCGCTCCAACGGAGAGAAGGACGGCGTCGGCGGCTCCGGCGTGCTGTCCACCATCGGAACCATCTGCGTGATCGGTCTGGGGCTTGTGGGCGCGTATCTGGCTTTCAATTCCTTTATGCGCTCCCGCATCCGCGCCCAGCGCCGCCGGAGACGGGCAGAACGCAGGAGGAGCCGGTAACGATGCTGAACTGGGACGGACTGAAAAGCGTCTGCGCCGACTGCACCCGCTGCGGCCTGTGCGAGACGAGACATAACGTGGTGTTCGGCGTGGGGAATGAGGACGCGGACATCATGTTCGTGGGGGAAGGCCCCGGCGAACAGGAGGACTTGAAGGGGCAGCCCTTTGTCGGCCCGGCGGGAAAGCTGCTGGACGATATGCTGTGCATCATCGACCTGAGCCGGCAGACGAACTGCTATATCGCCAACATCGTCAAGTGCCGCCCACCCCACAACCGCGACCCCCTGGAAACGGAGCAGGACGCCTGCATCGGCTATCTGCGCAATCAGGTGGCGCTGGTAAAGCCGAAGATCATCGTCTGTCTTGGGCGCATCGCCGCCAAGCGGCTGATCGACGCGGACTACCGCATTACGAGGCAGCACGGCCAGTGGGTGGAACGGAACGGCGTCTGGATGACGGCGATATACCACCCGTCGGCGCTGCTGCGGGATGTATCCAAGCGCCCGGAGACCTTTGATGATCTGCTCGCCATCCGGGCAAAAATCCGGGAGATCGGCGCAAATATGTAAAGTAAAAATCCGCTGTTTTCACTTGCGAAAACAGCGGATTTCTGCTCGTTAACAGACGCAATCGTTGCCTGCCTTATGAAGAAATTGCATTATGGCTTCCGGTGACGGAAAACTCCACCCACTCGGCAATGTTCGTGGCATGGTCGCCGATGCGCTCAAAGTATTTGGCGATCATCAGCAGGTCAAGGGCGTATTCTCCCTCGGCGGGGTTCTTGGCGATCATGTCGATCAGACCGCTCTTGATCCGGGTGAAGTAGTTGTCCACCACGTCGTCGTGCATCTGCACGGCCTTGGCAAGGTACACATCCTGCTTGACGTAGGCGTCCACGCTGTCCGTAACCATGGCAATGGTCTCCTTTGCCATCTCCCGGATCTTGGGGTATTCTTCGTGGGGATGGGCGATCATGCAGGGGACGATCTCCACAATGTCCTCCGCCTGATCTCCAATACGCTCCATGTCCGTGATCATTTTCAGCGCGGCAGAGACGGCACGCAGGTCCCGCGCCACCGGCTGTTGGCGCAGAAGCAGACGCATACAGATGGTCTCGATGGTTCGCTCCTCCTCGTCGATCTTCGCGCCGACCTTGGAGACCTTCTCCCCCAGCTCTTTCGTGTAGGAACCCAGCGCCTGCGTGGCAAGGGAGATGATCTCCTCGCACAGGGAACCCATTTCCGTCAGTTCCTGATTCAGCAGCAGAAGCTGCTCTTCAAATAATTCCCGCATTATCCGAACCTCCCCGTGATGTAATCTTCTGTCCGTTTGTCCAGAGGCTGAGAGAAAATCTGTTCCGTTCCGCCGAATTCCACCAGCTCGCCCAACAGGAAGAACGCGGTGTAATCGGAGATACGGACAGCTTGCTGCATGTTGTGGGTGACGATGACGATGGTATAGTCTTTCTTGAGAGACGCGGCCAGTTCCTCAATTTTCAAGGTGGAAATGGGGTCAAGAGCGGAGGTCGGCTCGTCCATCAGAAGTATCTTCGGCTCCACCGCCAAGGCTCTTGCGATGCAAAGCCGCTGCTGCTGGCCGCCGGAAAGACCCAGAGCGTTCTTTTTCAGCCGGTCTTTTACCTCGTCCCAGATGGCGGCGTCCCGGAGAGAACGCTCCACGATCTCGTCCAGCTTGGCCTTGCTGTGAATGCCGTGGGTGCGGGGGCCGTAGGCGATGTTGTCGTAAATGCTCATGGGGAAGGGGTTGGGCTTCTGGAACACCATGCCCACTTCCTTGCGCAGATTGTTGACCTCCGCCTGGAAGATGTCCTTGCCCTCATAGAGAACATCTCCCGTGATTTTTACGCCGGGAATCAGATCATTCATACGGTTCAGGGTTTTTAAGAATGTGGATTTGCCGCAGCCGGAGGGGCCAATGAGGGCGGTGATGCTGTGCTCCGGGACGGCAATGTTAATGGATTTCAGTGCCTGGGTATCCCCGTACCAGAGGCACAGATTTTTCGCGGTAATAATGTCAGCCAATTCGATTCTTCCTCCCATAATACTTACTTACCAGAGACGCGGACAGGTTAATGAGAAATGCCAGCACCATCAGAATGGCGGCAATGGCAAAGGCGACTCCGAATTCTCCCTGCTCCTTGGCGTAGACGTACAGGGCAACCGTCAATGTCGCGCCCGCGCTGTTTCTCGCAGCCCAGAAGCCGCCCAACACATGGGCAAATCCGGCGGTGAACAGCAGCGCGGCAGACTCACCCAGAATGCGGCCGATGGAAAGGATGCAGCCGGTGACGATTCCGTCCACGCAGTTGGGAAGCACCACCGTGCGGATGACCCGCCACTTTCCCGCGCCCAGACCGAACGCGCCCTCCCGGTAGCTCTGGGGCACGGTTTTCAGGCTTTCCTGCGTGTTGCGCATGATGGTGGGCAGGTTCATGATGACGAGGGTCAGCGCGCCAGCCAGCAGGGAAGTGCCCATATTGTTGGAAAACAGCAGCATACCCACAAGACCGTAGATGATGGAGGGAATACCGGAAAGGGTCTCGGCGGCGTACTCAATGACCGCGACGACCTTTTTATTGTGGGCGTACTCCGTCAGATAGATCGCCGCGCCAACGCCAAGGGGAAGCACCAGAATCAGGGTGTAGATGATGATGTACAGGGTATTGAGAATGTCCGGCAGAATGCCAATGCGGTCGGCAAGGTAGCTGGGCTTGGTGCTGACCAGCTCCCATGTGATGTTGGGAACGCCCTTCGCCAGAACGTAGACCATGAGAAACAGGGTCAGTCCGGCGGTCAGCGCGGTGGCAAGATACATCCCGCCCCGAACCGTCCAGAGAAACAGCTTTCGTTTTTTGGAAATCATTTTGCTTTGTCTCCCTTCAGGAAGAAATTCAGAGCGGCGTTAATGAGCATGATGAACAGGAACAGCACCAGCGCGATGGAGAACAGCGCCTGTTTTTGCAGGCCGCTGGAATAGGACATTTCGCTTGCCACGGCGGTGGTGAGGAAGCGGACGCTCTGAAACAGGGAAGTGGGCATATTGGGGACGTTGCCTGCCACCATCATGACGGCCATGGCCTCGCCGATGGCTCTGCCCACGCCCAGCACTACGGCGGCGGCAATACCGCTTTTGGCGGCGGGGACGGAGACACGGAAATAGGTTTCCTCAGGCGTCGCGCCCAGCGCAAGGGAAGCGTCCTCGTATTCCTTCGGCACCGCTTCCAGTGCAGTGATGGACATTTTGATAATGGAGGGCAGAATCATCACAGCGAGGACGATGATGGCGGCGAACAGGCTGGAGCCGTCGGGAATGTGGAAGAGCTTCCGCAGTCCCGGCACCAGCACCATCATGCCGACAAGGCCGTAAACCACGGAGGGAATGCCCGCCAGCATGGAGACTGCCTGCTCCATAAAGCGTTTGACGGGCTTTGGCGCCATTTTCGCCAGATACACCGCCGTTAAGAATCCAATCGGCACGCCGATGATGACAGCCCCGGCGGTTCCGTAGACGCTGGTGAGAATGAAGGGGAGAATGCCGTATTCCGGCTGCGCCGCCGTGGACGCCCATTTCTTGCCGAACAGGAAATGGAACAGGCCGATCTGACGGATGGCGGGAATTCCGGAGATGATTAAATATATGGTGATCAGAAGCACACAGCCCACGGTGATCAGTCCGAGAATCAGGAAAATACCGTGGACGACGGCCTCAAAAATGTTTGACTTATGTTTCATGTTATCAGCCTTTCGAGAAGGTTTACCATCTTACCGAATTGAGAAAACGGCAGTTGGCTCCCCCGGGCGGGGGAGCCTTTTTGCGTTTGCTTAGCCGTTGGCGGGAACCACGCCGGAAGCGGTGATGATGTCATTGGCCTGACCCTTGGTGGCGTAGTCGAAGAACGCCTGAGCAACGGGGCTGAGCGCAACGCCTTCCTTGGTGACCAGCACGAAGGGACGCTGGATGAGGTATGTGCCGTCCTTAACGGTTTCCTCGGTGGGAGTCACGCCCGCGACCTTCAGAGCTTTGACGGAATCCTTGACGGAGGCGAGAGAGGCGTAGCCGATGGCGTTGGGGTTCTGGGCGACCGCGGTGATGACATCGCCGGTGGAGGTCAGCTCCTGACGGTACTTGCACTTGTCAACGGTCTCGGTCAGTTCCTCGAAGCCGCTGCGGGTGCCGGAGCCGGCTTCACGGCCGACCAGAACGATCTCAGCGTCAGCGCCGCCGACCTCGGACCAGTTGGTGATCTCGCCGGTGTAGATCTTGGCGATGGTGTCAACGTCGAGATCGGAGACAGGGTTCTCGGGGTTCACGACAATGGCGATGCCGTCGAGCGCGACGACGGTCTCAACAAGGCCGGAGGCCTTTTCGTCATCCTTGAGCGCGCGGCTCGAAAGGCCGATGTCGCAGCGGCCTTCGCTAACGGCCTGAATGCCGGAGCCCGAGCCGGTGGGGTTATAGGTGAACTTCACGTCCTTGTTCATGGCCATGAAGGATTCGCCAAGAGAGTTGATGACCTTTTCCATCGAGGTGGAGCCGTCGGTCGAGACGGTGCCGGAGAGGGTCGTTTCGGTGTTGCTGCCGTCAGTGTTGGTGTCGGCGCTGTTGTCGTTCTTGCTGCCGCAGGCGGTCAGCAGGCTCAGCGCCATGACAGCGGTCAGCGCAAGAGTGAGAAACTTTTTCATTTGAAATACTTCCTTTCAATTTTTCTAAGATGTTGTTCCTTGCTACATTTGCCATCATAAAGGCAGGTTGTAAAATCAGAAAGTCGCCTTTTGTAAAATCGCGGTAAAAGAGAAAAAGGACGTTTTCCGTCGGAAAACGTCCTTTTTGAAGGTCAAATATCGTGTTATTCGGTGCGCAGCGCTTCGACAGGGTCCTTGCGCGCGGCGATGCCGGAGGGGATGAGGCCCGCGATAAACGTGAGCGCCATGCTGATGACCACGAGCGCAACGCCGCCCGCCACCGGCAAGATGGCGTTCAGGCTCTCGATACCCGTCAAGTGGTGCACGACGAGGTTGATGGGGATGATCAGCAATAGCGTGATGCCGATGCCGATGGCACCCGAGCAGAAGCCCTCGATGAGCGTCTCCGCGTTGAACACGCGCGAGATGTCGCGCTTGCTCGCGCCGATGGCGCGCAGAATGCCGATCTCCTTCGTGCGCTCGAGGACCGAGATATACGTGATGATGCCGATCATAATGCTCGACACGACGAGCGAGATCGCGACGAATGCGATAAGCACATAGCTGATGGCGTTGATGATCGTCGTGACCGAGCTCATCAGAAGCGCCACATAGTCGGTGTAATCGATCTGGTCGTCTTCGGAAACGCTGCTGTTGTACTGCTCGATTGCATCGGCAATGGCGTCCTTGTCGGCAAAGGTCGAGGCGTAGATGTTGATGGTCTTGGGACTTGCGAGGTCGACGTCGCCAAGCAGCTTCAAATTGTCCTCATACGTGCCGTTCGAGACCGTCGCAGGCATGTAGTTATCATAAAGCCAGTTGTACTGCTCGCTCGTCAGCGGCGTGACAGCGGGCGATTTTTCGAGCGCCAGATCGAGCACCATGGCGAGCTGATCACTTGTCATGTTAGATAGCCGCGCCTGCACGCCTGCGGCGTACTGCTCTGTCACCTGCTCGCGGATAGACTGCTCCACGTAGCCGAAAAGCGTCTCGTCGTCCATCTGCGCGATGTAGGACTTGACGGTCGCCTCATCCACGCTCATCTGCTGGGCGTAGGTCGAAATGACCATCTGCTCGATGCTCGCGCGGTCGAGCGAGCCCATCTGCTGGTCCACGATGGCGGAGAGATACTCTTCGCTCGGCACGCTCATCATCGCGGTGTAGGCTGCGGCGCGCTCGGTGACGGAAAGCGTTTCGAGATAGTCCGTCACGTCCGCTTCCTTCTGCTCGTCGCTCACGGAGTAGTCGTCCGTCAGGAACGGCAGGCCGAGGATGACGTCGGTCGCGGGGTCGGCCTTCTGCTTGCGTAAAATCTCGGTCTGTCCCGCCTTTTCGACGAGATAGTCCGTCAGCGCGGACGTATAGCCGATCGCGCCGGAGAGCATCGAGGATACCGCGTTCTCATTCGGGCGCAGGATGCCGACGATCTTCACGCGCGTGCCGACGTCGTCGGAATTGTAAAGGAAATCGAGTCCCGTGTCCGTTGTGCTGACGTCGGTATATGTGCCGCTCGCGGAGTCGTACTGGTAGCGCTCAGCGGGCAGGACGATCTTGAAGCTCATATCGCAGAGGTCTTCATAGCTCCAGCTCTGGATGTCCTTCGTGTCGAATTCTTCTCCGTCCATCACACGCTGCATCGACTCCACGACCTCGTCCTGTGCGCTCAGGCCCAGCGAATAGATGACAAGGTCGGAAATTTCATTGTCCTTGTTGACGATGAGCATAACCTCGTCGTAATTCTGCGGCCAGGAGCCGTAAATGAGGTCATACTGCTCGTGCAGGAGGTCGCCCACGAGCTCGCCGCTCTCACTATCCTGCGGCGGGAGCATCTGCTCCCAGGTCTCCATCGCGGAGTAGGCCGAGCCGAAGCGCTCGAAATAGCTGCTGTAATCGCCGCCGTAGAGCTCGCTCATGCAGGTCTGCAAAAGCTCCGTCACGTCGGACTTGAAGACCTTGCCGTCGGTGTCTTTGGCATAGATGCTCATGCCGAGGTCGTAGTCATAGGAAATGGAGCTGATATGGCTTGAAAGCTCGTTGTCGCCCTCGAGGTAGGTCTTGAAATCCTTCAAGTTGTTCGTCTGCGTCTCCGCCGAGGCAAACGAGCTCATCATGTCGTACATAATGTTGTTGGAGTAGACGGCGTCGAGGTCATGCTGCTCCCCGTCGCCCTCGTCCTGCGCATGGACGCCCATCATCGAACTGACCATGCTGGACATGTCCATGCTCTCAGCCTCGATGGTCAAGGGATAGCTCGATAGCGTATCCTCCTGCACACGGTCGATATAGGTCTGGATGCCATTGCTCAGCGACAGAATGAGCGCGATGCCGATAATACCGATGCTGCCGGCAAAGGCCGTTAAAAACGTCCGTCCCTTTTTCGTCATCAGGTTGTTGAGCGACAGCGACAGCGCCGTGCCAAAGCTCATTGAGGTCTTTTTGCTCTTGCCCGCGGCAGGCTTTTCTTCCACGGCCTCCTCATACGGCGCGCTGTCGTCCACGATCTCGCCGTCCTTTAAGCGCACAATGCGGCTCGCGTAGGTCTCGGCAAGCTCGGGGTTGTGCGTGACCATGATGATGAGGCGGTCCTTGGAGATGTTCTTCAAGATCTCCATCACCTGCACGCTCGTCTCGCTGTCGAGCGCGCCGGTCGGCTCGTCGGCGAGCAGAATGTCCGGATCGTTGACGAGCGCCCGCGCGATAGCGACACGCTGCATCTGGCCGCCAGACATCTGGTTCGGCTTTTTGTCGAACTGGTCGCCAAGGCCCACGCTCTCAAGCGCCCTGACCGCGCGCTCGCGGCGCTCTGACTTGCTCACACCCGAGAGCGTGAGCGCCAGCTCCACGTTGCTTAGCACACTTTGGTGCGGAATGAGGTTATAGCTCTGGAAGACAAAGCCGATGGAGTGGTTGCGGTAGCTGTCCCAGTCGGCGTCGGAAAAGTCCTTCGTCGACTTGCCGTTGATGATGAGATCGCCGCTCGTATAGTGGTCGAGACCGCCGATGATGTTGAGCAGCGTCGTCTTGCCGCAGCCCGAATGGCCGAGGATGGCGACAAACTCGCTCTCGCGGAACTGTAGGCTCACGCCGCGCAGAGCGTGAACGGTGGTGTCGCCCGCCTGGTAATCCTTGACGATTCGTTGCAGCTTCAGCATAGTCTGCCTTCTTTCTGAGAAAATGAATGAATAAGAATTCCAGAGTAGGATATCATTTTGGCTTTTTATCGTCAACCGGCACGGTCAAGAATTCACCGAAAGTTCATCTTTGTTTACTATTCAGCAAAAAGAGCGCCGCGGCGATGCCGCAGCGCACTCCGATTTCCTTTTAAGCGAACGATGTACTCATCTGCCGCTCGATCTCATAGCGCAGCACTTCTGCGCCCGAGGCGTCGTATCCGACAAAATACACCCGATCCCATCCATAGTCGCCATAGTTGGCCTCTGTCGCCACTCCGCCAGTGAGGAAATACCGATAATCGCCGTCTTCAATCAACTCAGCGGCGAATGCTTCACGTTTCTCAAAGGTGTAGTCCCCGTTTTCATCTTGTGAAACCGCGCGGTATCGCTCGATCACGGCGCTATCGACCGCGGCATCGTCGACGCGTCCCCAGTAAAAGATATCCCTTACGACGCCGTTGCGCGCCATATCCCACCAGCCCGCGTGAATGCTCTCACCGTCTGAGCAGTCAAGCGGCACACCGAAATCGTCCTGCCAGCCAAGCAAGGTGTAGAAATGGCTCGTGCCGCAATAGGTCACATTCTCGCTGGCCATCAGCGTAACGCGCAGCGTCTTATAGATGTTCTTGGCGGGAAGGGATGTGATCTCGTGCGTCTTTTCATACACGCCGTAGCGCTGTTCGCCATCGCGCAGAGCCATGGCGCGCGTCAGGTGTCCGCCGCCGAGCATATTGCAGATGAGCAGCGCGCAGAGCATGATGACAACGCTCTTGACCGCGCGGCGCGCTCTCGTCGGCCGCTTTTCGATCTTCTGCTTTTTCATGGCTGCGTTCCCCCTTCCGGAAGCTCGATCCTCGTCTCGATGCGCTCGCCGAAGCGGTCGTAGACGAATGTCACGTAAGTATCGCCCTCTTCGAGCGGCACGGTATGCTGGCCATAGTGTACATATAAACTGCCGCTGCTGCCCCAACAACTGGAATACCGGACACCATCCCTATCGTACACCGTCTTGCCGCGCTCACTTTGCAGCGACATTGTCTCGATCAAACGCTCATAGACCTTTCGCCCCGGAATGCGGTCATAGCTGCTCACCCAGAGCACCGCCTGCCGCTCTCCCTCGCGCACACCGTATTCGATGCGGTTCAGCTGCACGATATCGTCCCCGACGAGGATGCGCTCGTGCAGGTCTGCCGCGCCGTCGAGCTCTTCCCATGAAATCCTGTTCACCGCCGGACTCACGCGCTCGCGGAGGCTCTCGTACACGCCGCTGAGCATCGGCAGCATGAAAAAGCCCTGCACGCAGGCGATGACCGTGACGAAAATCGCGATGCGCTGCACGATGACGAGCCAGAAGTGGCGGTACTGCTCGCGCAGGGCTTTG
>ERZ780178.1285-NODE-1285-length-16229-cov-10.607766_pt1 | contig 16229 bp, 9 predicted proteins | sample MGYA00511018_ERZ780178 | MGnify/ENA primary metagenome ERZ780178 (study PRJEB29588, sample SAMEA2151439) | human gut metagenome | biome: human gut; feature: human-associated habitat; material: faeces | place: Denmark | collected 2008/2010 ...
GTTGTTTTGAACATTAATTATCATTAATTGAACATTAATTATTTCATTAATTTTTCTGTTAATTATTCGTTAATGTTCATTCTCGTTAGGCAGATAAATTGCAGTTTGTCAAATACTATTTCATGTAAAAGGCGTTTACGAACCAAAATATGTCCTACCTTTGCATCATGCATTTATCAGAACTGTTAAGTCATATTGCTACTCACCCACAGGTGAGAGCATTATCCGAAATATTGAGCGACCGAAAGAACGTGCTAACCCACCTTGTGGGCCTGCAAGCCTCGGCCGCTCCCGTAGCTTTTGCGGCATTGAGCAAGCAGCAAAAGCCCCTTAATCGTCCCCTGCTATTTATACTCAATGATGAAGAAGAGGCAGGCTACTTCTACCATGATCTCACCCAACTGCTCGACGACGAACACGTACTCTTCTATCCCTCCACCTATCGCCGTGCCGTAAAGTATGCCCAGCGCGATGCTGCTAACGAAATCTTGCGCACCGAAGTGCTCAACCACTTGTCGGCACTCCAAACTGGAGGAGCGGCTACGGAGGCTCCTTTATATATAGTAACCTTCCCCGCAGCCTTATCAGAACGCGTCGCTCCACCTCAAAATATGGTAGAGCGCACGGTCAATATCACAAAAGACGGCAGTTACGACCTCACAGAACTCACCAAACGATTACTTGAAATAGGCTTTACACGCAAAGACTACGTCTACGAGCCAGGCGAATTTGCCGTGCGCGGTTCCATACTCGACGTGTACTCTTATGCCTCAGAGTTTCCCTATCGTATAGACTTCTTTGGCGATGATGTAGAAAGCATACGCACCTTTGAGGTGCAAACCCAATTGTCGAAGGAAGCAAAGGATCGTGTCAGCATCGTGCCTGACACGGAACAAGGCAGCAGTGCTGCTCATCTGGTGTCGCCCACCGACTACCTACCTTCCGACACCCTCTTAGTCGTGAAAGACCTCACCTTCGTACACGACACGATAGAGCGTACCTATCGCGAAGGGTTTGCGCGTCAAGCCCAACAAGAGGTGGAGGCTACTTCAGAGATGGAGGCCGAAGCCCAGCGTCAACGTTTGCAGAAGGAACTCCTACTCATTACGGGTGAAGCCTTCTTGCGTGGTGTGGCCTCGTTACGGCGCGTCAATATCGGTACACACCCCTTGGGGAATGTTACGACACAGGTGCAGTTTAACACAGAGCCACAGCCACTCTATCACAAGAACTTTGACTTGCTGCGTCAAAACCTACGCCAACTCAAAGTCGATGGCTACCAAGTGTACATCTTGGCCGACAGTCCGAAACAAACAGAGCGTTTGCAGAGCATCTTCGACGAGATGGACACCGCTTCTGTGCTTTTCAAACCTGTAGAGCGCACCCTGCATGCAGGTTTTATTGACAACGACCTCCGCATTTGCTGCTTCACTGATCACCAAATTTTCGACCGCTTCCATAAGTACAACCTAAAGAGCGACCATGCCCGCGATGCCAAAATGGCCCTTTCGCTCAAGGAACTGATGCAGTTCGAACCAGGCGACTATGTGGTCCACATCGACCATGGTGTGGGACGTTTTGCCGGTTTGGTGCGTATGCCAGGGGCAGACGGTGCGATGCAAGAGATGATCAAACTCACTTACAAGAATGAAGATGCCGTCTACGTGAGCATTCATGCTCTCCACAAAGTGTCGAAGTATAAAGGCAAGGAGGGCGAACCACCTCGTATTAGTAGTTTAGGTACAGGAGCTTGGGAGAAACTCAAGGAGCGCACCAAGAAGAAGATAAAAGACATTGCGCGCGACCTCATTCGCCTTTATTCACAACGAAAGGAAGAAAAGGGCTTTGCTTTCAGTCCTGACTCCTTTATGCAACATGAGTTGGAAGCCAGCTTCGTATATGAAGATACACCCGACCAACTCCGCGTAACGCAAGAGGTGAAGCGCGACATGGAGAGTACCAAACCTATGGACCGCCTCGTATGTGGCGATGTGGGTTTTGGTAAGACCGAGATAGCCGTGCGTGCGGCTATGAAGGCTTGTGCTGATAATAAGCAAGTGGCCGTGCTGGTGCCCACCACCGTGCTGGCCTTGCAACATTATAAGACTTTTGCCAGTCGTCTGAAGGACTTCCCCGTACGCGTTGACTACCTCACCCGTGCGCGTACGACAGCCCAAACTAAGGCTTTACTGAAGGACTTGGCCGATGGAAAGATAAACATACTTGTTGGTACGCAAAAGTTGATTGGCAAAAGTGTGAAGTGGAACGACCTCGGTTTGCTTATCATTGATGAAGAACAGAAGTTTGGCGTAGCGGTGAAAGAGAAGTTGCGCCAGCTCAAGGTGAATGTTGATACGCTCACCATGTCGGCCACGCCCATTCCGCGCACCCTACAATTCTCGCTCATGGGGGCACGCGACTTTAGCGTTATTCAGACGCCGCCCCCCAATCGTCGTCCCATTCAGACGGAGATTCACACCTTCAGCCATGAAGTCATCGCTGAGGCCGTCAACTTTGAGATGAGCCGAAATGGGCAGGTGTATATCGTTACCAACCGTGTAGCCGCACTGCCTAACTTAGAGAGTTTGGTACACAAGTACGTGCCAGATGCGCGCATTGCCATAGGTCATGGACAGATGCCGCCCGATCAGTTGGAAAAGATTATTATGGGCTTTGTCAATTACGATTACGACGTACTCATCTCCACTACTATAGTTGAGAATGGCATCGACGTGCCGAATGCCAACACCATTATCATTGATGCGGCTCACCACTTCGGACTCTCCGACCTTCACCAGATGCGTGGTCGCGTAGGACGTGGCTCGCGTAAGGCTTTCTGCTATCTTATGGCACCGCCTTTGGCCTTGCTGCCTGATGAGTCGCGTCGCCGCTTGGAGGCTATCGAAAACTTCTCCGACCTTGGTTCGGGGATACACATAGCCATGCAAGACCTCGACATTCGTGGCGCGGGCAACCTCTTAGGTTCGGAACAGAGTGGCTTCATTGCCGACTTGGGGTATGAAACGTACCAGAAGATATTGGCTGAGGCCGTTACGGAACTCAAGAATGACGAGTTTGCCGACCTTTATGCTGATGAACTCAAGAAGACGGGACATCTCAGTGGCGAGCGTTTTGTGGACGATTGTGCCGTAGAGTGCGACCTTCACGCTTATTTCCCCGAAACCTACGTGCCAGGGGCCACAGAGCGTATGTTGCTCTATCGTGAACTCGACTCCTTAGCTTCAGACGAACAGATAGCTGACTTCCGTCATCGTATGGAGGACCGTTTCGGTCCGCTTCCGCCTGAGGGTGAGGAGCTCTTGCGCATTGTTCCCTTGCGTGCTTTGGGACGCAAGTTGGGGGCAGAACGTCTTACGCTCAAGGCGCGTCGCATGACGCTTTACTTTGTGCGTAACACCGAGAGTGCTTTCTATCAGAGCGACACTTTTGAACGCATCATTACTTTTGCTACCAACTCTTACCAGCGTTGTAAACTTGATGAAAATCGTGGACACCGACGCATGATAATTAATGATGTGCCAAGTGTCGAATCCGCTTTGATAACGTTAAAGCGCATCAACGAACAGTAAACGAAAAGAATTAGATTCCTTCATTAATGTTTATTCATATTAGGCTTTCAAACTGCAATTTATCGGCCTAACGAAAATGAACATTAACGAAAAAATTAATGGAATAATTAATGTTCAATTAATGATAATTAATGTTCAAAACAACGCGCGAAGCGCGCCTAAACTTAAACGTTAACTATTTATGTTATGCGCTTCGCGCTTTGTTTTGAACATTAATTATCATTAATTGAACATTCATTATTCCATTAATTTTTTCGTTAATGTTCATTCTCGTTAGGTCGACAAATTGCAGTTTATCAAATCCGCGTTTAAATGTTTAACACAGATTTGTTAACTTTGCAACGTAAAATGCTGAAACTACCCTTAAAACGATGAGCGAAGAAAATAAAGACGAAATATTGAACGAAACTGACGTTACCAACGAAGCCACTAACGACACCGCAACGCCCGAAGCCCACTCAGACTATCACCCCAGTGGGGTGAAAGACGAAGAGGGCAAATTGCAGTTGACGGGTATGTATCAAAACTGGTTCTTAGACTATGCCTCGTACGTTATTCTCGAACGTGCCGTCCCCCACTTGGGTGATGGTCTCAAACCTGTACAACGACGCATACTCCACTCTATGAAACTGCTCGACGATGGACGCTATAATAAGGTGGCCAACGTCGTAGGTCATACCATGCAGTTCCACCCCCACGGTGATGCCTCTATTGGCGATGCCTTGGTACAGTTGGGACAAAAGAACCTGCTCATCGACTGTCAGGGTAACTGGGGTAACATACTCACGGGCGACAGCGCTGCTGCCCCTCGTTATATTGAAGCGCGACTCTCAAAGTTCGCTCTCGACGTACTCTTCAATCCTAAGACAACGGAGTGGAAGATGTCATACGACGGCCGTAAGAAGGAACCCGTTTCGTTACCCGTAAAGTTTCCTTTACTCTTAGCTCAAGGGGCCGAGGGCATTGCCGTAGGCCTTTCAGCAAAGATTTTACCCCATAACTTTGGCGAACTTTGCGAAGCCGCTATCAAGTATCTGCATGGCGAGGAGTTTCACCTCTATCCCGACTTCTTGACAGGCGGTTCCATCGACGTATCACGCTATAACGACGGCATGCGCGGTGGTGCCGTAAAGGTGCGTGCCAAAATTGAGAAGTTAGATAGTAAGACGCTCGTCATCACCGAGATACCCTATGGCAAAACCACCAGCACGCTCATCGACTCTATACTCAAAGCCAACGAAAAGGGTAAGATAAAAATTCGTAAGGTGGAGGACAACACCGCTGCCGAGGCTGAAATTCACGTTCATCTCACGCCTGGCACATCAAGCGACAAGGCTATCGATGCCCTTTACGCTTTCACCGACTGCGAGACCAGTATCAATCCCAACTGCTGCGTGATTGAAGACAAGAAGCCGAAGTTTCTCACCGTAAGCGAGGTGTTGCGCCGTTCGGTAGACCACACGCGCTCTTTGCTTGAGAAGGAACTCATGATACGCCGTGGCGAACTCATGGAGAGTCTTCACTTTGCCTCACTCGAACGTATCTTTATCGAGGAGCGCATCTACAAAGACCGCGCTTTTGAACAGGCTAAAGACATGGACGCTGCCATTCTTCACATCGACAGTCGCTTAGACCCCTTCAAGCCCCAGTTCTATCGTGAAGTGACACGCGACGACATACTGCGTCTCATGGAGATTAAGATGGGACGCATCCTTAAGTTCAATAAAGACAAAGCCGACGAGCTTATCGCCCACATGAAAGAAGAGGTGGCACGCATTGACCGCGACTTACAGAACATGGTCGAAGTCACCTCTAACTGGTTCCGCCTCATTCGCGACAAATATGCGGCCGAACACCCTCGCCACACCGAGATACGCTCGTTCGACAACATCGAGGCCACCAAGGTAATCGAAGCTACCGAGAAGCTCTACATCGACCGCGAAAATGGCTTCATGGGCATGAGCCTCAAGAAGGACGAGTTCGTGGAGAACTGTTCTCCTATCGACGATGTCATCATCTTCTATCGCGACGGTACGTATAAGGTTACGCGCGTAGCCGATAAGGTGTTTATCGGTGAAACTGAGCGCATGAAGGCGGAGAAGAAAAAGAAAGTAGAGGTCATTCACATCGCCGTCTTTAAGAAGGGCGATAAACGCACAATTTATAATGTTGTCTATCGCGACGCTGCCACCAACACTTGCTACATCAAACGCTTCAACGTGACTAGCATCACCCACGACCGCGAGTACGACCTCACAATGGGTACGCCAGGTAGCAAGGTGCTTTACTTCACAGCCAACCCGAATGGCGAGGCTGAGACTATCAAGGTTACGTTCCGTCCTAATCCCAAACTCAAGCGCATCAGCATGGATCGTGACTTTGGAGAGATCTTAGTCAAAGGGCGTCAAAGCCGAGGCAACTTGCTCACCCGAGTTGACGTTCATAAGATTACGCTCAAGGCGCATGGTGCTTCTACCCTCGGCGGTCGAAGAGTTTGGTTCGACCATGATGTACAGCGCCTTAATTACGATGGACGTGGAGAGTTCTTGGGTGAGTTCCACTCTGACGACCTCGTACTCGTTGTCCTGCAGAACGGACAGTTCTACACCACCAATTTCGACCTCAACAATCACTACGAGCCTTCGGGCATTCTGCGCGTTGAGAAGTTTGACGAACACAAGGTGTGGACGGCCGTACTCTTCGATGCCGATCAACAAGGCTTCCCTTACGTTAAGCGCTTCGTCCTTGAACGTTGTGCACAAACGCGGCCACTAAATTTCTTGGGCGACAACCCCAACTCTCGCTTTATCTTGCTCACCGATCAAGTATATCCGCATCTGCAAGTGACCTATGGTGGCAACGAGAACTTCCGCGATCCACTTGAAATTGATGTGGATTCGTTCATTGCCGTTAAGGGCTACAAGGCCAAAGGTAAACGTATCACCACGCTTCCCATTGAGAAGATAGAAGAACTCGAACCGCTTCGTCAGCCCGTCACCGAGGCTGAACCTCAAGAGGACGAGAATGATAACGACAATTCCCCCGAAGTCGATACGGATGACCCATCCCAAGAACCTTCCCTCTTCGATAATAATGACAACGCTTAACATCAAGTCGCGCTTCGCGCTCCAGGAGGAGAAACATTAATTATCATTAATTAACCATTAATTTCTTCATTAATTATTCTCTTTTGGTAATTAATGAGACAATTAATGAAGAAATTAACGAAATAATTAATGAAGAAATTAATGGTCAATTAATGATAATTAATGTTCCTCCCCCAGGAGCGCGAAGCGCGACCTTGCATTATGAATATTAATGTTTAGAGCGCGAAGCGCGACCTTAACGTTTTCCCCTCCAGAATTATATGTTCTCCTCTCAGTATTACCGTTTCCTTGCGTTCCCACTATTCGTGTTATTAACGTTCAGTTGCCAGCATAAGCGACAAAGCGTCACTCAGCACCAAATAGACAGCGTCGTCGAAGCCAACCGCGACCTCCTCTACGCTGCCCCTTATAAGGCCGACACGACCTTTATGCAGTGGCAGAAACGTGTCAGCGACAGCACCCAATGGTATCGCTTCGAACTCTATCGCGCTACCGCCCACCAACGTGCGGGTGACTCCCTTTGGGCCAACAAGACTTATAATAAGGTGAAAACGTGGAGCGTGACACACCACGAGCCCCAACTTGAAGGTTTAGTGTATAATCATCTCGGCACCTCCGCTCTGCTTGCAGGTTACAACCGCCAAGCCTGCCAGTACTACGAACGAGCCTACACCTTGTTAAACCAACCACCTAAAACAAACGACCTCATAGCCGCCACTATCAACGTGGCCGATATGTACCAACAGTCAGGCCGTCTGCCATTAGCAGCAGAACGTTATCGTTACGCCCTCTTCATAGCCGATTCATTGCACAATAGTACCAATCGGGCCGCTATCTGCTGCGGACTCGGACTTATCTATATGGAGTTGGAAAACTTTAAAGAGGCACACCACTTCTTCAACCTTGCTAAGAAGGACATTGAACAAGAAGCTCTACAGACTCAACACTTTTACCACTCCTCGTTAGGTAACTGCTATTATTTCGAACACAAGTATGACGAATCCCTCTATAACTTTCAGCAAGCTTACAAGATAGCCCACCAACTGGACAACCCGTTCTTCATTCACATCTGCGAGATTAACATGGGAGAAATTTATCTCATGCAAAATAAACTGTCTGAAGCACAGCAGCAACTGCAAAATGCCAAGCTATTCTTACAACAAGAGGGCAATCAGCTCACGCCTGAGAACGTGTTCTACATTAAGAGCCTATTGGCCGATCTCGACATTGCCCAACACAAAGGGAGTCAAGTCAATGACTTCTTAACGCAGCTCAAGGAGCCTCACCCGATACGTTCGCCGCGTTACCTCATGCTCCACTACCGCCGCCTTATGCGCTACGCAGCGCAATATGGTCAGTGGCAACGCGCCTACCAATATCAGACGCTCAGCGATCAATATGCTGACTCGCTACGCAGCCGCCAGACGCGCAACAACGTAGCCGAATTGGCCAGCCGCTACCAACGCGACACGACGCTACTGCGCCAACAAATCTCTATATCGGAATACGCTGCCCAAACGGCACGTCAGCAAAACATCATTCTGATTGTTATAATTGTAGCCGTAGCACTGGCTCTTGCAGCCACGCTCATCATTGTATGCTACCGACGTTACACGCAAAATCGCATGAAGCAACAAATGGAGCGCATGACGGAACTTCGCATGGACATCGTGCGCAACCGCGTGTCGCCTCACTACATCTTCAACGTATTAGGTACCGTACTTCCGAAGCTCCAACGCTACCCCGAGTTGGTCGAACCCGTCGAGCTGCTCATCGACGTATTGCGTGGCAACCTCCTCACCTCAGGCAAGGTGGCTGTGAAGTTATGTGACGAACTCGCCTTGGTGCAACGTTTCGTTTCACTTCACCATTATAGTAAGGGCGAATGGCCCACCGTCACGTGGACCATCGACCCCGCGTTAGAAAAGAGCGAATGGCTCATTCCCTCTATGTCGTTACAGATACCCGTAGAGAATGCCCTCAAGCACGCTTTCCCCACGCTTAGTGCTGAGAGTGCCATTCACATCAGCATCACGCTCCTCCCTACCAACGAACTCTCGCTTCAAGTGACCGACAATGGGCAGGGCTACAACCCCGGCCGCATCAAGCGCACCAATCGCGACACCGGCACAGGCCTACGCTTACTCACACGCACGCTTGAAATTCTCAACCAATACAACCGCCGCAGTGCCAGTCTCACGATTACCAACGTAGCCCCACCCCACCACGGCACCCGCATCGAACTACGCATTCCCCAAGGCTACAACTTCACAGTGCAGCACGAGAAGCAAAAATAAATAAGTTCTGTAACGAATCGCAGTTTGTCTGCCTAATTGCAGCTTATCTCTCTATTATGTAAAAAGAGAAAAACGTTTGCAGCAAACATCAATTTGGACGCTACAATTTTATAACACAGCGACACCACGGAAATGTTACAAAAAGTAGGCATAAAGCGAGATTTTATATGTAAATTTGCCACATTCCGTATTTTGACTTTAAAAGATATGACAATACGTAAGTTTACACTTGTTATTTTAAGCATGTTGCTCTGCATCTCCGTTCAGGCACAAAATGGAGCATACGAACGCTATATACAGCAATATTCGGGCATGGCGATTGACCAAATGAAGCGTTATGGCATTCCGGCCAGCATCACCTTAGCACAAGGACTGCTCGAAAGTGCAGCTGGCCAAAGTCGACTGGCAAAGGAGGCAAATAACCACTTTGGCATTAAGGTGAGCGGCTATTGGACAGGGCCTTACATCGTGAAGTCGGACGATCGTCCCGACGACAAATTTCGCGTATATGGTTCACCTGCTGAGAGTTACGAGGACCACTCTAAATTTCTGCGTAACGGCAAACGCTATGCCTCGCTCTTCGACCTTAAGAAGACGGACTATAAGGGGTGGGCGCATGGGCTCAAACGGGCGGGATATGCCACCAGTCCAACGTATGCACAAGCGCTCATCAATATGATTGATAAGTACAACCTCCATGACTTTGACAAAGCGCGCCACCACGAAAGTCGCGAGGAGCGACATGAGCGCAAAGAGAAGGAGAAATTACAGCAACGCACGAATGGCCACCCCATTCGCCGCTGCAACAGACAGTACTATGTCATTGCCCTTGAAGGTGACACTTACGACTCTTTGGCCAAGACTTTTAAGGTAAAGGAGAGCAAACTGCGTAAATATAACGACGTAGACGCTACCTTCCAACTCAAGAGTGGCGATATTGTCTACTTAGGCAAGAAGCAGAAGAAGGCGGACGCAGGACTCACGCAACGCACACACACGCTGCGCGTAGGCGAAAGCCTTTACAGCATCTCACAGCGCTACGGCATACGCCTCAGTTCGCTCTGTAAGATGAACCCTATCAAGCGGAATTACCACTTCAAGATTGGCGACGAAATTCGGATAAAGTAATTTTTTAGTTTAATGAGTTTAGTAAGTTTAATGAGTTTAATGGGGTTATAAGTTTAATGAGTTTAATGAGTTTAATAAGTTTAGTAAGTTTAACCTACTAAGATACCAGAACTCATTAAACCCATTAAACTCATTAAACTTACTAAACTCATTAAACTCACTAAACTTACTAAACTCATTAAACTCACTAAACTCATTAAACTTACTAAACTCATTAAACTTACTAAACTCATTAAACTCCCTAAACTCCCTAAAACTCATTAAACTCCCTAATCTCCCCATACATGACAGCATTTTCATTCGAAATACTCCCCCCCTTGCGTGGCAAGGGCATGCAAAAGATATATGAGACGATTGATACGCTCATGCCCTTCAACCCCGTATGCATCAACATTACGACCCACCGCTCTGAAACGATTTATAGCGAAACGAGTGCTGGCACGTATCAGAAGTTCAGCGTATGCAACCGCCCTGGTACGGTGGCCATTGCTGCGGCCGTAAAGGAGCGCTATGGGGTACGCACTGTGCCACATATTATATGTAGCGGATTTACAGCTGCCGAGATTGAGCGCGAACTCATCGACCTCTCTTACCTCGGCATTAACGACTTACTCGTGCTACGTGGCGACCGCGCTAAAGAGGAAAACCGCTTTATCCCCACCCCTGGCGGCCACGCTCATGCCATTGAACTTTGCCAACAGGTGAACGACTTCAACCAAGGTAAACTGTTAGGTGGCATCACCATGCCCGCCCCCACCACTCCGTTTAAGTATGGCGTAGCAGGCTATCCGGAGAAGCACGACGAGGCTATGAACCTCGACACCGACATCGAACACCTCAAGGCTAAGGTAGCTATGGGAGCCGACCACATTGTCACGCAGATGTTCTTCAACAATGCTAAATACTTTGCCTTTGTTGACCGCCTACGCAAGGAGGGCATCACCGTGCCTGTCATACCAGGCTTGAAGCCACTCACGACGTTGAACCATTGCACAATGTTGCCTCGCACGTTCCACATCGACTTTCCACAGGAGTTAGCACGTGAGTTTACGAAATGTAAGTCGAACGACGACGTCAAGGCGCTCGGCATCGAATGGGGACGCCACCAAGTGAGTGAACTCCAAGCTGCTGGTGTACCCATTATCCACTTCTACACGATGAATGCCGCGTATAGTACGGAGAGAATATTGAAGTAGCGGGCCACGGCCTCACCCCCCGCTAAACATAGGTTAGGCTGAAAGCCTAGCATTTATATAGCCAGGAGAGGGGTAACTAGGGGTACAGTTTCATGTTCTGATTTTCGCGTATAGAGGTTAGGCTGAAAGCCTAGCATTTATATAGCCTAGGGTTTTAACCCTAGGTTCCCAGATGTTTTTACGAGCTGTGCTGAAAGTACAGCACGTGCGTAAACATTGTATATTAATGTGCTGTACTTTCAGCACAGCATTAAAGGCGCATATATAACCTCGGGGTACCCTAAGTTGTTTAAATATTAGGCTTTCTGCCTTGCTTTTGCGCATTCTTTTTGACTACATCAAACTATTATATTCCATATAATTATTCAAAACATGGCACAATCGCTTGTAAAAGTCTACATTCATCTTGTCTTTCACATAAAAACGAATAGCGTAATGATACAAGAAAAAGATAGAGAAGAACTCTATGCTTATATGATGGGGATCATACGACACTGTAATAGCATACCTATTCGCATAGGTGGAACCAATGATCACGTTCATATTTTGTGCACTCTGCCACGGGATATATTAATAGCTGATTTTGTAAAAAAGATAAAACATAGTTCTTCTTCCTTTTTAAAGGAAAAAGATAATTTTTATTTTCCCTTCTATTGGCAAGCAGGTTATGGCGCATTCTCCGTAAGTTCCTCTATCGTAGACAAAACTATCGCATACATTGACAACCAAATGATGCATCACCATACAATGACCTTCCGAGAGGAATATACTATGTTTCTAAAAGAATATGACATTGACTATAATGAAGACTATGTTTTTCGTGACTAACAATGTGCATATGATTTATTTTAATAAAAGTGTAGAACAATTTATCTTCAATGTGATACAGAAAGTACTACACATTAATATACCACAATGTTCACGCACGTGCTGTACTTTCAGCACAGCTCGTAAAAACATCTGGGAACCTAGGGTTAAAACCCTAGGCTATATAAATGCTAGGCTTTCAGCCTAACGCGTATGCACAAAATGAAACATAGAATTGAACACCCGACAAAATAGCACTAGGTAAAGAATCCATGTCTGACATCATATCACAAGCAATCGCATTATATACCTCAACACCAAACGCAGCAAACAAAGGTAACTTTATTCCCCCTCTCCTCAAGGAGAGGGGGTTAGGGGGTGAGGCCGTAGAGGCCGTAAGGGCCGTAGGGGGTGAGGCCGTAGGGGCTGCCTCGCTTTTAATCCTCGACGGCGCCATGGGCACGATGATTCAGCGTTTCCACCTCACAGAGGACGACTTTCGGGGCGAAATGTTTAAGGACTGGCCCGTGCGGTTGCAGGGGAATAATGAACTCATCTCGCTCACACGCCCCGACGTGTTGCGACAGATTCACCGCGAATACTTAGAGGCGGGGGCTGACATTATTACGGCCAACACATTTAGCGCACAGCGCATCTCACAGGCGGACTATCAAACGGAGGACTACGTAGTCGAAATGAACCGCGCTGCCTTACAGATAGCACGCGAAGAGGCGGAACGCATGACGCGACTCACGCCCAATAAGCCACGCTACGTAGTGGCGACCATCGGACCGACAAACCGCACGCTGTCAATGTCGCCCGACGTTGAAAACCCTGCCTATCGCGCCCTCACCTTCGACCAACTGTGCGAGGCTTACGAAGAGCAGATGATGGTATTGAGCGAAGGGGGCGTTGACCTCTTTATGCTTGAAACTATCTTCGACACACTCAATGCCAAAGCCGGACTTATGGCAGCGCGAAGGGTGAAAGAGCGCACAGGGCGACGCATTCCTATCATGCTGAGCGTGACCATTGCTGATGCTTCTGGACGCACGCTGTCTGGACAGACGCTTGATGCGTTCTTAGCTTCTGTGCAACACGATGAGGACATCTTCAGTGTGGGGCTGAACTGTTCGTTTGGAGCAGAGGATATGCGTCCTTACTTACGCGTGCTCTCTGAGAAAGCACCTTATTATATCAGTGCTCACCCCAATGCAGGACTGCCCGATGAAGAGGGTAATTACACCGAAACGCCTGAGATGATGGCAGCGGCTATTAAAGGCTTCATTGACGACGGAGTAAACATTGTAGGCGGTTGCTGTGGTTCCACCCCCGACCACATTCGTGCCATTGCCGAAATGGCTAAGGGACGCCAAGCACGCATTCGTCCTACTGAAGGAAAGATTGATTGGTTGGCAGGTCTGGAAGGCTTTACACCGCTCAAGGGTACGTTTATGAACGTAGGCGAACGCTGCAATGTGGCGGGCAGTCGTAAGTTTCTGCGACTTATCAATGAGAAGCAGTACGACGAGGCATTGGGCATTGCTCGTAAGCAGGTGCGCGATGGGGCAAGCCTTATCGATGTCAACATGGACGACGGCCTACTCGAGGCGAAGGAAGAGATGACGCACTTTTTAAACCTCATGGCCAGCGACCCTGAGGTGGCACGCATTCCGTGGATGATCGACTCATCACGATTTGAAGTGATTGAAGCAGCGCTGAAGTGTGTGCAGGGCAAGTGTGTAGTCAACTCTATCTCGCTCAAAGAGGGCGAAGAGAAGTTTTTGAGTCACGCGCGCACCATTCGCCAATACGGAGCAGCTATGGTGGTAATGGCCTTCGACGAACAAGGCCAAGCTACAACTTATGAACGTAAGATCGAAATTTGCGCACGGGCCTATCGCTTGCTCACGGAGGAGGCGGGAGTTGACCCTCACGATATCATATTCGACCCCAACGTGCTGACTGTGGCCACAGGCATGAAGGAGCACGACGCTTATGGTCTTGACTTTATACGCGCTACGGAGTGGATAACGCAAAACTTGCCCTATGCCCACGTGAGTGGTGGCGTGAGCAACCTATCGTTTGCCTTCCGTGGCAATAACTACTTGCGTGAGGCCATGCACGCGGTGTTCCTCTATCACGGTATGCAACGCGGCATGGACATGGGCATTGTCAACCCAGCCTCGAAGGTGATGTATGGCGACATTCCAGCCGACTTGCTTACGCTCATTGACGACGTTATCCTCTATCGTCGCGACGACGCGGCAGAACGACTCATCGACAAGGCGGCCGAACTCCTACAAGCGAAGGACCAACTCCAAGCGGTGGAGAAGCCGAAGGTGGACCGTTCGACCATTCCTCTCGTCGACCGCTTAAAGGAAGCACTGCGTATGGGCGACGATGAGTTTTTGCAGTCTGACTTAGAGGAAGCCTTGCAGCAATACTCAGCTCCGGGTGACATTATCGAAGGACCCCTGATGCAGGGCATGCAACAGGTGGGCGACCTCTTCGGCGAGGGCAAGATGTTCTTGCCCCAAGTGGTGAAGTCGGCACGCACGATGAAGAAGGCGGTGGCACTGCTTCAGCCTTATCTCGAAAGGGCAAAAGATGCCAACGCAAAGAGCAACGGTCGCTATCTCGTAGCTACGGTGAAGGGCGACGTGCATGACATCGGTAAGAATATCGTAACGGTGGTATTGGGCTGCAACAACTTTGAGGTGATTGACCTCGGCGTTATGGTGCCTGCCGAACAGATTGTGCAAACGGCCATTGAACGCAATGTAGACTTTATCGCCTTGAGTGGCTTGATTACGCCATCACTCGACGAGATGTGTAACACGGCACGCGCACTGACGGAAGCTGGCATCACCGTACCGCTCTTGGTGGGTGGCGCTACTACCTCACCGCTACATACGGCTCTGAAGATTGCTCCCTTATACAAAGGGCCCGTATTCCACGTAAAAGATGCTTCTATCAATGCGGTGCTTTCGATGCAACTCATGGGCCCTGATCGTGAACGTGTCATTACGGAGAATGCCCAACAACAAGCGGAGCTCGTCAAGAAGCACGAGGCGCAAAAGCGCGCAAAGGAGTTGCTGAGTCACGCGACCGAGTCTCCACAGGATAAGGCTACCATTAAGGGGTGTCCTTGTGGCTGTGACGACCCAAAGCATATCTTGCGTCGCCTCGTCATCGATTGGAGCAAGGAGACACTCCCCCGCCCCTCCTTTATTGGCTATCGTGCGGAACCGCACATTCGCATCAGCGAGGTGCGCAAGTTGATTAATTGGACGTACTTCTTCAACCTTTGGCGTGTACGCAAAGGCACGCCTGAGGCGGAAAAGATTAAGCAAGAGGCGGAACTTCTACTCAATGAACTCGAAAAGCGCCACTACATGCAGGCTGAAGTAGGCTTCTATCCAGCTTACGGCACTGAGAACAGCATTGTACTCCCTGGAGCCGTTGGGGGCAAGGACCTTGTGTTGCCCACGCCTCGCCAGCGCCACCCAGCCAAGGCGGGAGCACCGTGTTTAGCCTTATGCGACTACGTAGCGCCGCGTCCTTACGAGGACTATGTGGGTGTGTTTGCCATTACGGTGTCGCCCTCATTGATAGAGGAGTTGGAGCGAGTGAAGCAGACTAACGATGATTATCAGGCTCTTCTCTTGCAAAGCGTTTGCGACCGACTGGCTGAAGCCACGAGCGAGTGGTTACACCGCGAGGTACGCACGCGCCTATGGGGATACAGTCCTGATGAACACTTGGCGTTAGAAGAACTCTCGCGTGCTGCCTATCAAGGCATTCGTCCAGCAGTGGGCTATCCTTCCTTGCCTGACCAGCAACTCATCTTCCCCATCAGCCGACTACTTGACTTCAAGGCTTTAGGCATCAAGTTGACTGAGAATGGCGCCATGTATCCGCAAAGCAGCACCTGTGGCCTTTACCTCAGTTCGCCCCACGCTACTTACTTCATGGTGAGCAAGCAGGAGTAAACGCACCCTCACTTGGGGGCGACGCAAGCTCACCTGGGGGGAACGCACCCTCATCTGGGGGCGACGCGTCCCCGAGGCTGCTGATAAAATAGCGGTTTATAGAGTTAAA